>Ga0067045_1027413_pt1 | contig 156797 bp, 147 predicted proteins | sample TerdegcTABiofilm_FD_59184 | JGI IMG/M metagenome (GOLD analysis project Ga0067045, IMG submission 59184) | Combined Assembly of (Gp0054472, Gp0054536) Wastewater bioreactor microbial communities from Singapore -Terephthalate degrading... | reverse complement strand
ACTCAGTTGTAAAGGGTTTTAGAGATCAGCCTATCCCAGCCACTTTCAGTAATGTAGAAAAAGCAACCAAATTTCTTAATAATATTAACACAAGAAATATAGAAAATAACGTGGGAACTGATATATTGGGTGCGTTGAAATATGCTCTTAGTATGGAACCGTCTGTTATTGTCCTTGTTACTGATATACAGCCAACAGCCGGAGAAATTGATCCTGTAATTATAGCTCAAGAAGTAAAGAAAATAAATAAAAATACCAAAATTTATGGCGTAGGAATCGAAACATGGGAGCCTTCACCAACAGGAAAACTTGCCAAACTCCTCAAATTACTTACAGAGCAAAACAATGGCGAAATGAGGCTTACAAAAGCAGCTTCTTTATAGGACTAATGAAACGTAATATTCATCATGTATTACGTTTCATACATTACGACCCCTGCACCATCTTCAACGCTACAAATGTAAATCTCGTGCTGTAAACCTGTTCGTTTGGGATATTCCTCATTGATTATATTGATAAAATCATCCAATGAATCCTCAACAACAAGAGAGACAGTGCATCCACCAAATCCAGCCCCAGTCATTCTTGATCCGATCACGCCATCAATTTTCCATGCAATATCAACCATAGCGTCTAATTCTGGGCAACTTACCTCGTATTCATCTCTAAGCCCAATATGTGATTGATTCATGAGTTCCCCAAATCTGATTAGATCATTTTCTGCCAATGCGTCAACGCTTTCAATGACACGATCATTTTCCTTTATAACGTATCTGCATCTTTTTTCTGTTATCTCTGGTATATGGCTCTTATATTTTATTAGATCGTTAATCTCAATATCTCTCAAAGCCTCAATACCCGGAAGGAATTTCTCAAGAATTTTAACGCCTTTTTCACATTCGCTTCGTCTGGCGTTGTATTCAGAATCAACTAGCCCTCTCTTTTTGCCCGTATTGCAAACGACGATCTTTACAGTATCTAGGTTAAGCGGAACTAGCTCATAGCTTAAAGTTCGGCAATCTAGCAAAAGTGCATTATCTTTCTTACCCATACGAGAAATGAATTGATCCATTATTCCACAATTGACACCAACAAACTTATTTTCTGCTTTTTGGCATAATAAAGCCATTTGCGGCGGTTCCATTTCCCATTCACAGATATTTTCAAAAGCCATAGCTGTAGCGACTTCCATCGCTGCTGATGAGCTAAGACCCGCACCTATTGGAACATTGCCCGTTATTATCGCATCAATGCCTGTTATACTATAACCATCTTCTATAAGGAAATGTGCAACACCTCTTAGATAGTTACTCCAAGTATTTAGGGGATCAAACTGAATATTATCAAGCGAAAATTCAGTAGAAGCATCAAAATCCATTGAATAAAGCCGAACCATCTGATCATCACGTTTTTTTAGTGCGATCATTATATCCCTGTCAATAGCTACTGGAAAAACAAAACCATCGTTATAATCTGTATGCTCACCTATGAGATTGACTCGTCCCGGAGCGCGGACAATTATGTCAGGATTTACACTAAACTTGTTCTTATAGACTTCAATCAGATTAGCAACTCGTTCATTCATCAAAAGTAACTCCCTCCTTTTACAGACTATATGGTGGTTTATCTCTTAATTCTTTCGCTTTAACTTCTGCCGCTGAATCATTAATAAAGCTACCTGCACCAGATTCACAACCCGCCAGAAATTTTAACTTACCTTCACTGCGATATGGTGGATAAAATTCAAGATGGAAATGAAAATAGCTATGATCTTTGCCATCAGTTGGTTCTTGGTGCATTATCATCATATATGGAAAAGAGATATTAAACAAATTATCATATTTCATTATAACTATTTTTAGAATCTTTGCAAAGTCTTTCTGATGATCTTCATCAAAATCCGCAAGCGATCCAAGATGATTATTTGCGTATATATGCACTTCATAAGGATAATGTGCAAAAAATGGAATAAATGCTGTAAATCGTTCATTTTCCGTTATAATTCTTCTGCTATCAGCTTTTTCTTTTTTTAATATTTCACAAAAAAGGCACTTACCATTTTTTTCTTTATATTTTCTGCTTGAGTCAAGTTCCTTCTGTATCTTTGGTGGTATATATGGAAAGGCATATATCTGTCCGTGAGGATGCGACATTGTTACGCCAATTTCTTTGCCCTTATTCTCAAAGATAAAAACATAATCAATGAAATCAAGCTTACTTAGTTCTTCATAGCGATCTTTCCAGACCTGAACAAGATTATAAACATCCTGAAGGCTTTGTTCTGCAAGACTTCCGTCATGCTTAGATGAATAGACAATAACCTCGCATATCCCTTTTGCATCACGAACCTTATAAAGCTCATCGTCTTCCAAATCTGGTTTGGGCGGATCTGCATGGAGCGAAGGAAACCTGTTTTCAAACGATACAATATTAAAATCACCCGGTATCTCAAGCACACCTGGACACAATGGACAGGCATTCGGATCATTAAGCACAACTGGGCGCGCCATACGATGTGTTGCTGTTATTACCCATTCCTCAAGCACCGGGTCCCAACGAAGTTCTGACATCAGCTATACTCCTCTAGAATTTAGTTTATTCAATAATGGAAAAGAACAATATAGTTCTATTTGATCATTCCTTCCAATCATAATATATTATATAACGCCCATCTCCCATATCTTTTTTTTCTTTTATCATTCTCAATGTTTTTATTATGTTTTTTCCCTCTTTTTTTTCGCAATCTGAATCAATTTTTCTTGATGATTCTGGAAGTTCGACACTACCAGAAATTAAGCCAATCAACCAATTGTTTACCTCACTCAAACCCTTAAATTTATTATATCTTATGCTATTATTTTCAAGATATTCCATAAGCTCATCCTTTGCAAATATTATATCAGACGCCTGAGAAGCATATTTATCAGAAAGCCCATCACCAATGTAAATTACGGTTTTGCCCTTATCTTTAAGCCTTTCCACATGCAAAAACTTACAATTTCCGCATTTACCGCAACCTAACTCATAATAAGGAAATGAAAGCTCAACTTTGTGACCTTTGAATATCAAATTATTGCATAGTACCTCTATTTCAGAAAGTCCATATTTTTCAAGTATCGTGTTTATATAAAAATCAAAGCCATCGCTGACTATTGCAATTGGTATATCATTTTCTTTGCACGTCTTGACAAGTTCGATGAATCCTGAATCAATTTCCATTGTTAGTGTATATTCTCGAACCTCGTCTTCACTAGCATCCATGAGCGCATATTCATCGATCAGACATTCCTTTGATGAGATTTCTCCTCTTCTCCATCTTTTATTGATCTCTTCCCATCTTTCATCACCAAATCGAGTATAAATGCTGTGTCCAACATCTCCTTTTGCGACAGTTCCATCAAAATCGCATAATATCGCTAGTTTGTGTTTTGCCATTATCTTTCCTTTGTTATAATTGGATTAACTTTATTTAGTTGTTGATATTTTAGATTAAAAAGCTGTCTTTGTCAATTATGTAATCATTCTGATTTCTTTTCCTCTTCTATTATTCCGCCCTCCTCTATTATCCGTATGATTCTTTTTTTGGGTAAAATCTTAAATTCTTTTTGGGCTTTATCGTTTGAGAAAAGGAATATATCAAATGTATCTTCTTCTACATAATAAAAATCAGGCACATCATAGCTAACAAGCCTTAATGTCCATTTTCCGGGGTGTAAGCCTTCAAAGATAAAATAACCGTTTCCATCAGTAAAACGTAATTTTTTCTTTAAACCATCAGATATTTCTAAAACTGCATTTGGTAATCCATAGGCTTCCTCTAATTTTTCCTCTTTATCCAAGCTATCAATACCTGTCTTTTTTTCTGCAAATGTATAAACAATAATTTTTCCAGATACACTAGAACCAGTTGTTAGACCAATATTAATGATAGATTCCTTTCCTTCTGCAATAAGCACTTTTTCGGATGTATCTTTACTGAAAATTAAATTGGGACCTATCCTTTGAGTGTTTACATTCAGATTATAAACACCTGTAGCAATAAGCGGAAACTCAAATTCACCCTTATCATTACTTACTGCTGGAACACCCTCAAGCGTGATGATTGCGTTTGGTATTGGTCTTTTGGTTTCATCATAATATATACGTCCTTTGGCTTTCCCGATGCTTCTCTTTTTATGAATTGGTATGCCAATTTTTGCAGTATAGCGAAACATTACATCATTTGAATTTAAGTCTTTTCTAATGGTATTCTGGCTTTGGAGTGTAAATTTATGGCTTTCTGAAATCAGATATTCAATCGTTCCATATATTGATGTTTGATCTTCAAATCCTTCATTCAAATAGTGATAATTATAGATATAAATGCTTATTGGGATTTTTTTGCCTAGATAAACAGTATTAGATAGATAAGTTTGTATCTTCCGAAAGCTGTTGCTATTGGGATCAATATCATTTTGATATTTTATATCCATACTAATTCTGAAGCTGTTTGATAGCATATAATAGCTTGATACCCCGTAAGTGCTTGATTTATAGTTCTTGCTATCTAATAGATTTATTGATTTTTTATGCTCAAATAATGCCCTAATGTTTAGATTGTTTATGTTATGATTTGTTGTTGTGCTGATTTCGTGAGAAGCATAGTTAAATTTCATGTTCGGAAGCATATCCTTGTTTTCGTCATAATTATAGCCAACACGAAGCCCAAAAATCTTAAATGGTTGATACATTAGACCGGTGCTATATACTCTGTTTTGCTTTGCGGAATAGAGATTTGTATCAAAGTCTATATTATTTTTCATTTGTGAGAAACCACCATAAGCTTCTAACTTGGTTGCAAGCCTGATTAAAGACCTTAAATAAAGAGAATCAATATCTTTATAGTATCCCGGATAATCTGGTTCAGCATGTAAATAGCTTAAATTATACTGAAATCGCCTATTCTGACCATAGATTTTGAGTTGATAGGCATAATCATATATATCTTTTTTCTTTCCTACAGCACATTCAGCATTTATAATTGTATTGAAACCGGGAGTAATTTGCCCAGACAGGCTTGTAATACCAGCATCGTTGTATCCTCTATTGCGCAGATAGTTTAGATATATATCACCTTTCTGACCAAAATTATAGCTCATTTGCCCTGCGGATGAGTTTCTATTGGATGTTGCCCAGCGTGATTTTTGGTGATAAGCCATCATTGAAAAATCACCCAAAGACGCTTCTCCCCCAACTCCTCTGCCATAGCTACTTCTTCCTGTCAGATCAGAAAGCGTGAAATTTTCATCACCAAAAGTGAGTTTATATGAATCTGTCCTGAAATTAAGGGCGTATTCGTCATAAGTGCCATAGCCTTTATTTCTGCGGGTATCTGGGACTCTTACAACAAAGCCAAGTTGCTTTTTATTATCACGGTCTATACCACCATCACCAGATAACTCAAATTGATATGCAGAAGCATAACCACCTATAATATCACTTATTCCGCCAAATCCAGAGTTTGTTAGTATTATTGGGTATCTAATGAATAGGTCGTCTGATTTCGTTGTTCTTGATATAATATTTACATTACTTGATGCGCTGACTTCATATAGCTTATCCCATGTGATATTTGCTTTTACTACAACTTGATGCCTTAATGTTGTTTTTATTTCACGATCAGTATTGACAAGGACTCTCACTAATCTTGATTCGTTTGGTGATAACCTTATCCTGCTTGTATCAATCCTGAAAGGATAGTTATAAGCACTTGTTGCACTAACATCAAGGGTTACGAGTATATTGCCATCGTTCCTGAGCATAAAGTTTGTCCTATACATTTCGCCTGCAATGACATATTCAGGCGTATCAACTGCCTTTATGCTTATTTTTGTAATTGGCAGGACATTTATATTAATGATATAAGATGCGCTGTTTGAATAGTCTTTTGTATCTCTTACGGTATAGACAATCTCATATTTTCCCGCAAGCGCGCTTTGAGATACATGGAAGGATATTAGCTGAATATCGCCTTCTTCGGCGCCAAGATCAAAAGAGCCTTCTCCAGTGATTAACGCCCAATTACTAGGCAGACGCAATTCTGATTGCAAGGATAGGCTTTGCTTGCTTTTGTTATTTACCATAAAGGCGGTTGTGATAATTGTTTTGGGATTTACATCAATTAGATCGTTACCTGAATAGATGATCTCTATTGGGTTTTCTTGAGCTTGGGCAATATTGGCTAGAGAAGTTGAGATGAAGATAAGCAAAAGCATGTTTATAAATACTTTTGATAGGCATGTATATATTCTGGCGTGTTTGATAGATTCATTTTTCAAATAAACCACGGTCAGATCCCTTATTTGATTGGTCTTAACCATAGCCATAAAGATTTATAAATAACATCACTTCACCTTTGATCATGTGAAAAAGCAATTGTCCTTTATTCTCCGATCTTCAGGTCATATTTTGCACCAAAGACATAATCATTACCGCAATCTGCTATTATTAATGCCTTATAAGTTCCAGATGGGACGTCAAAATGCTGAAATGCCTCTAATTTATCTCCATTTTTTGCAATAGAGTATTCATCATCACCACTAAATATTACCCACTTATTGCCTGTTTCTTCTACTTGAATAACTGCGTCATCCGCTATTGATATAAGGCGATCTTTGAAGTTTCTTTTTATGAAGTCGGGCATAATGCTTGAATCTAATAGTTCTGTAAATTTTACATCCTCGATCTGTTCTTTATTAAGGCTAAAACGTTGTCGCTTTATAACAACTCTGACATTATATCTGATGGACGTTCCCGGATATGTTCTTGCTTTTTTGCCTTCTAATCTGGTAACTAATGTCCCTTTGCTGTCATAGATTTCGCACCATATAGTAGGTCTGAGCATCCTTTGGCCTGTATTTTCCACATCTATTTGTAATATTCTTTCTTCTTCTGATTTTGTTAGTTTTGTGCCGAGAAATTTTAACCTTCTTGTGCCTGTATCCTGAATATGCGTTATCATCTGAATACCGTATCTTATGAGAGTTTTAATGCCGACTTTGGGTTTGCCATCATCAATTTCTTCAGGAGTAATCTTTGGGATGCCTTCGACCATTATCATACTCCAATATGTTCCAATTAATTCTTTGCTCAAAGGCACTTTCACAGTATAAATTATCTCTGATGTCCCCTTTGGCGGAATGGTGACAAGGCTAGGGCTGAATGTTATCCAGCTTGTGTTTGAACGTTCTATGCTCCCCGGATCGCCATAGATTGACCTACCATCAGCGAAAAAAGTATAATCCGTCTGATATAGCTTTGCGTCTTGTGGTTCATCATCAAGGTTAGTAAGAGTTATCGTTCCCTGATAGGTATCGCCGGGCTTGGCTGTGTTTTCATGTGTTAAGCCACCAGATATGGCGACATTTGCGAAAGTTTGGTGTGATATAAAAACTAAAATTAAAATAAGCAATAGTGATATATATTTTGTCATATTATTAATCCGAAACTATAGTATAATAAATTGTTGTTGTGTATGTCCCTGCTGGAATTAATGCAGAAACACCAGTAAGCTTAAATTGATGAGGAATATTCTTTCTTTGCTTTACTCCTTCGTAGAAAAAAACATCGTTTTCTGTCAATTCCTGATATGTTGTTCCGCCAGATATGCTCCCGGGAGGAGGCCCTTGACCATTGCCAGACCTTCTTATAAAGAGACGGAATCTACTAGGCCAGTTTGCATCAGGAGGGGATTTTCTCGTATAAATAATCCATGAATCAGAGCCAACGCCTTGCATATCAACATCAACTATTACTCGATCAGAAGGGCTTTCGTATGTGTTTTTAAGATCACTGCCAGCTCCGTTTTGAAGGTCTTGCTCTGTTATTATTAAGTTCCATGTTCCTGTAACAGTTGTTCTTGCTTTGGCATAAATAGGGCTTATGCTTATGAGCATTAAAAGAAACATTACCAGAATGTATTTTAGAGTTCTCATTCTTAAATCACTCATTATGCCATGTTATTCTGAGAAAACGAAGTGACCGAAGAATCCATACTTAATGCAATAAGAAGATGCTTCACTTTGTTCAGCATGACAGTTTTACCTGTGTTTAGCTTGTTTTCAATAGAATAACACAAAAAGATGATGTGGTCAAGAAATTAATAACCTTGTCAAAAAATCGGCGAAATGATTGAGGAAATGATTTAATTATCTGTAAGTGTGTAGATGACTGAAACAGTTTTGTTTTGTGTATATATGCCATCAAAGCTTGTATCATCAATACCAGCAAGATATATTAAAATAGACCCATTGGTTCTTCCCGTCCAGCAACTTCCTATATTATATAAAATATCCTTTTCTGTTATTGATAAATCAACAAAATCCATTACTGATTGTCCACAATTACCAGTTCCACCAAATGGCGGAAGAGCAAGTAGCCTTAGGCTGATACCATCAGGAAGATCAGGATTAAGCTTTACTGTTACTCGTCTTGTTATGCCTAGACTTGGGATAATCGAGGTATAGAATAGTCTTTTGCTAAAATCAATTTGAGGAGTAATTCTTGGTGGATTCCCCGGAAACAAAGGCGGAAGAACAGTAAATGTTAATGTGTCATCATTAAACACATCTATAATGGCAGTTTCTGATATAGAAATTGAGATTTGATGTGAATCTGTATTGCTTTGTGCTTGTGCAATATTAGACGTTAGCAATAATGAAATCATTATCATTAGATAGACTGATATTGTAATGGTGTGTTTGCGCATTTGTACTACCCCGTTTTAATGAATCGGTAGGAATAAAGAGTAATGGAAAGGGCAGGATAATCTGTCCTGCCCATTTAATAAAGCAACTAAAGAGTATCGGTTAGAGTATATGTTACAGTATAAGTATCGCCGGGGTCTTCAATATTTGCAAAATTGGTTATACTTGGTGTATATGTAAGATTTGCACCATTATTACCAACACCTGTCCAGCAACTCTTAATAACAGTTATAAGATCAACTGCAATTAATGATAAAGTAACAGTCCCTGTTGGATTACCAGCGTCACCTATTGCACCATTATTGTCAGCATCAGAAGCAAATAGATCAATCTTCATCCATGTTGGAACATTTTTATTAAGACCAACTGTTATTTTTTTTGTCTTACCAGCTTTTACTATCGTGGTATACCAAAGCCTTCTGCTAGTATCTGTTAATGGGCTAAATTTTGGTTCTTCTCCTGCCTGAAGCCCAGTTTCATTAAGATTGAAATTCATATCCCCATTGTCATTTAGAGCCAATAAAGCAATTTCACTTATATTGATATTAATATTATGCGAAGTCACATTTGTTTGTGCAAAAGCGGCGCCAGAGACCAAAAGTAGCATTATCGCAGAAACAATAGAAGCTCTAAGAATTTTGTGAAACATTTTCACTTTTCCTCCCCCTTATTAAAAAATAAGGCTTTTTTGTTGTTTAGCATTTAGATCACCAGACAACATTCGGTTACATTCTTAAAGCTTCAATGAGAAATTATTTTGCGAATTTGAAAAAAATACTTTCTTTTTTCTTCAGAAAATATTATAATAGAAGTTAGGTTGTTAATTATAAATTCGCTTTGTGCAAAAATCCCTTTTTTGCGAGAAAAGGGGTTTTTGCCCTCATTGTATTTAAAGACAAAAAACCAATATTGTCTGGTGGCTTTTTTTGCCATTTTGCAGAAAACGCTGTTATTGCTGTCCCTAACAATAACAGACTTTAAATCAAAAATTTTTTTACATCTGATTAGATACAGGTAGGGGAAAATTTGTTCCAAAAAAGTTAAAAAATTTTTTGGAAACCTCTACGCCCTCCCTTTTGAACTGCCGATCCAATTTTGCTGAAATGATTGATAAATAACGCCATCAGACAACGCAGTTTCTTATAATAGGTGCAATACAAGTTATTTTTAATAACCCTTTTTTGCGGGGAAAGGGGCATTGTCCTTATATACTCAAAAGCAAACGTGTCTGACGGCGTATTTTTTACGTCTTTCAGCACTTTTCTAGTTACATCCACAAAAAAAACTAAAGTTTTGTGCCACAAACAACGATATAACACTAGGAAGCTTCCGTAAAAGTGGGTTAATTATCGCATATCAAATTTATTTTGTCAATATGCGGAATGACTGACAGGTTTTAATCGGTAGCATGACAATATTCTGACACAATGTTGGTATTTTGTCACAAAATAACGGAATTTATCCATGCTTAATAGTGGGAAAAAAGTGCAAAATGCTATTATTTGCTTGATATTAATGATTTTATTTATGCCATCAGGAGATACCCTTGCGCTCCAAAATTCATGTCAGCATGGGATAACTATCAAATTTATTCCACATAGCAAAGCAGAAATTGATGATAAAATAAATTTTATAGAAATTAAATCGCCAGACGCATTTCTTGCCCCAAATAATATAAATGAAAATCGCATTCCATTAAACCTTTATAGACGAGAAACATCAGGATATTTTGGTAAAATCACTGCGGAATTAGATAAAGACTATGGTTTTGGTATGGGTTTTATTTTATCATGCGATAAAATAACAAAAACAGACCGTAAATGGAAAAAAATCGATACTTCTGCGATTAATATCCTGTCAGGTATAAGAAATGACGGCATTATGAAAAACTCAATATCTTATGGATTATCAAATCTTGATCCTAATAATCTTTTTAATGATAAAATGATCACAGTTATTTTAACGATAATAGATGATGAGCAAATTGATAATCAAGAAATGCTTCCCAGAGAATTCTATTCCTATGAAGAGTTCTATAAATCAATAGAAATCTATCCTCAAAAATTTCCTTTTTCTATTACACGCCAATAATCAAAATTTTTAATGTTGTAAAAAAATGGATCACTAATTTCTTTGCAGAAGTTATGAATAATGTTGCTATGTCTGAACTTCATCAGAATAAACTTGACATAATATCTGAGTAATGCTATATTACAATCTAATTGACTGATATTTTTCCCACAGCATATTACTCCTTATATATATGGAGGATAAAGGCATGGCATTAAAAATAATGGAATTAGAATCAAAAGATTTGCGAAGAATATGTAATATCGATGACTTTGAGTTCGAATGCACTTCTTGTATTGAACCCCTTAATGAAACGGTTGGACAAGATAGAGCCTTACGTGCTATTGAATTCGGTGTCGGAATTAAGAGTCATGGGTATAATATATATGCTCTTGGTCCTATTGGGACAGGCAAGACAACATTTATCAAGAACTACCTGAAAGATAAAGCAGAATCATTACCTACCCCTGACGATTGGTGTTATATATACAATTTTTTAGATGATTATAGACCCATTGCGCTCAGATTGCCTGCTGGCAAGGGTATAGAATTTCAATCAGATATGGATAAGCTACTTAGTTATCTAAAAACAGAGATACCAAAAGCCCTTGATACTGAGGATTTTGAAAGAGAAAGAAATGAGATATACCAGCGATATCAGAAAGAAAGAAGCGAAAGAATGTCAAAGCTAGATGAAGAGGCAAGTGAAATTGGTTTTGCACTTCAGACTGGCCCCACTGGATTAGTGCTAATTCCTGCATATCAAGGACAACCTTTAACGCCTCAACAGATATCTCAACTACGACCAGAACAAAGACGAGAGCTAGAGAATAGAGCGACAGAATTTCAGGAAAATATCGCTTCTACAATGCGAAAGATCAGAGACCTTGAAAAAGAAGCAAAAGAAAAGGTAAATAAATTAGAACAAGAAACTGTAGTATTTGCAGTTGGACACTTTATAAATGATCTAAAAGAAAAATATGGCAATATTCAGGATATTATTACCTATCTTGATAATGTCCAAAAGGATGTTATAGATAACATAGATGATTTTAGACATTTGCAGGCTGGAAATGGGAATTCTGCAGAGGTCATGGGAATGAAAATCCCTATGCCACAACCAACTTTTAATAAATATAAGGTAAACCTGATCGTTGATAATTCAAAAACACATGGCGCACCTGTTATTATAGAATCAAATCCTACTTATTCTAATTTAATAGGCAGAATAGACAGACAAGTCAGATTTGGGGCATTAACTACTGATTTCACTATGATAAAGGGTGGTTCATTACATCATGCCAACGGTGGATTTTTGATAATCCCTGCAGAAAGCCTTTTGCGAAATATGTTATCTTGGGAAGCCCTAAAAAGAGTTATTGATACCAGAGAGATTAAAATAACCGAAATCATGCAGGAACTTAGCTTTTTCAGCACTGTATCGGTTGAACCTGAAGCAATACCAATTGATTTAAAGATTATACTCATCGGCTCACCAAATATTTACTATCTATTACATGATCTTGATAATGATTTTCAAAAATTATTCAAAGTAATGGCTGATTTTGATACCTTGATGGAGAGAAATCAAGAAAATATAATGAAGTATGCAAAGTTCATTTGTGCTAGATGTAAAGAAGAAAATTTACTACATTTTCATAAAAGCGCAGTTGCAAAAGTTGTTGAGTATGGATCGGAATTATCAGGAGATCAGCAGAAGCTAACAACAAGATTCATTGATATTGCAGATGTTATCAGAGAAGCAAGTTATTGGGCGCAAAGAGAAAACAAAGACCGTGTATATGCAGATGACGTAAAAAAAGCAATTGATGAGAAAATTTATCGTTCAAACAGGATAGAAAAACGTATTCAGGAAGTCATAGAAAATGGAACAATCATGGTTGATGTTGACGGTGCTGTTGTTGGTCAGGTAAATGGTCTTGCAGTAATGCAATTAGGGGACAGCATGTTTGGCAAACCTTCCCGTATAACAGCCAATACTTCATTGGGAAATGAAGGCATTATCAATATCGAAAGAGAAGCCAAAATGAGTGGTAGAATACACGACAAAGGCGTTTTAATCTTGACAGGATTTTTGTGTGAAAGATACGCACAAGATAAGCCAATATCACTTTCTGCAAGCATCTGCTTTGAGCAATCCTATGAAGGTGTTGATGGCGATAGTGCATCTTCAACGGAATTATATGCATTATTATCGAGCATATCAAAAGTCCCAATCAAGCAAAATATAGCAGTAACTGGCTCTGTTAATCAGAAGGGCGAGATTCAGCCAATTGGCGGGGCAACTCAGAAAATAGAAGGTTTTTTTGATGTCTGTAATGCAAGAGGACTAACAGGGGATCAAGGTGTCATTATTCCACAAAAGAATATAAAGAATTTGATGCTTCGTGAAGATATTGTAGAAGCAGTAAAAGAAGGAAAATTCCATATTTATCCTGTTAGCACAATAGATCAGGGAATAGAAGTCCTCACTGGAGTTGATGCAGGGAAACTCAAAAAGGATGGCACATATCCAAAAGGGACGATAAATTATCTCGTTGATAAAAACTTAAAAGAAATGGCTGAAAAGTTAAAGCAATATGGACATAGTGAAGGCAAATCTGCCTCAAATATAGTGGAGGAATCTGAAGATGAAAAAAATTCTGGGTGATGGTAGTTATCCCGGGCGCGTAGTTGGGGTTGGACGAACAAAGTCAGGTAAGCCTTTGGCTATATATGCTGTAACTGGGCGATCTGAGATGAGTAAGATGCGAAAGGCGGTAATTGTTGGCAACAATGTGGAAATTACGCCTTTGGGCAAACTAACTCCTGAGCAAGAAGCCAATAGAGATTTGATTATCTATAGGGCAATGAGTATAAATAGAGCAGACCAAACATTAGTTTTAAGCAACGGCAAACAGACTGATCCAATATTTCATCTAACGTGCTATTATAGCCTGGGTTTATATGATTCGATTTATTCAACTATGTATACGATGGGATTTGAACCTGATAGCCTTAAAACTCCACGTCTTGCGGGTCTTATTTTACCAAAGCCGATTATTAGACGTATATTGGCAACGGTAGTGGCTGATGAAACACAACCAGAAGGCAAACAAACGGATGTTGCTTTTCTTGATGGTGGGTCAGCAGGTCAGATTGAGTTTATCGCTACTTATACTGGTAATTATGATAAGCCACAATCGCCAGTATTGAATTGGCATAAAGATTGGATATATTCAACACAAATTGAGGAAGATTCGGCAGAAGCGATAGCACAGGAAGTATATGATGCCTTAGACGATAAAGTTCGTGTAGCAACAATTGCAGCAGTTCTTGAACATGATGGTTGGATGATTGATGTATGTAATCTTTATTCATAAAATAGGAGTATGATTAATGCTTAGAGAGCGAGGAATCATAACAAACTATAATACACGAATGGTGCCGCAAACAAGCTTTGAGGGGCGTGTGTTGAAATTCGACTTTCCAGAATTGCAGGTCGGTATAGCAGAATATAAGGAGGGACCAACTGGTTGCACAGTTTTTTATTTTCCAGAGGATTCTATTTCTGTTGCGGATGTGCGGGGTGGTTTCCCTGCAACTATAAGGGGGTCTTCAGCAGAAGATGGAAGAACGTCTGCGATATGTTTTACTGGTGGCTCTGCCTATGGTCTTGAGGCAGTAACGGGTGTTGCCTCTGAAATATTTTCTATGCGTGGATACTTTGGAGTTTATAATATTAGAGGAGCAGCAATTTACGACTTTTTCAGGAACAACATGATTTATCCTGATAAAGAACTTGGAAAATCAGCAATAAAATCTGCACAAACAGGGTTATTTCCATTAGGATTTCATGGAGTTGGATGCTGGCCGGGGTGTGGTCCTGCATTTGATTGCCTTCAACCCGATGGAACTGGTCAAGGCGGGGCATTTCGTCAAATTGATGATATTAAAATTGCTATTTTTACTGTTGTAAATGCTCTTGGTGTGATTGTCGATCGGCAAGGAAATATAGTTAGAGGAAATTATGACCGTAAAACAGGTAAAAGATACCATTATAACGAGTTGTTAGAAAAAAGACTCAAGAATAATGAAAAAGCTGAACCACATTATGCTACAACAACATTGACACTTGTTGTAACAAACCAAAAATATGATATTGAGTCCTTGCGTCAATTATCAAGACAAATTCATAGTTCAATGGCTAGGGCGATTCAGCCTTTTCATACAAAAGACGATGGCGATGTGCTTTTTATGGCAACTACCAATGGTGTTGATAATGATATAATAGACATTAATGATTTTGGCGTGGTTGCTTCTGAACTTGCTTGGGATGCAATATTAAGCTGTTTTCAGGGATATGATTCGTCTGGTGAATCTGTTTCATAGGTTTATCTGATTATAAATCTATTGCATGTTATATATAACCTTGCTTTGTTCCTCAAAGGAGTCTACTATTAAAATCATTTTTGGCAGTTTTGGCTATTCTAATAGTTGTATCATCAAGCTATGCAGAATTAACACAGAATGATCTGGATAAAATTGCCAATCTTATAGATCAAAAACTTGAGCCAATTAAGCAGGATATTGTTAATATGAAATTAGACATTGCGGAAATGAAGGGCAAGATTTTCCCAAAAGAATGGTTTTTTATAATTTGGATAAGTCTATTTTTTTCAGTTCTTGCTGTTCCATATCTCTATGGACGGAGATATAAACAAACCGAATTTCTGAAAGGTTGATTAATGGAAAATATTGATAGCTTTCATAAGTCATTAATCGTGTGTGATACACATTGCGATACCGCTATGAGAATGGTCGAGGGATTTGATATAACCAATCGATCAGACAGCGGACACGTTGATATACCGAGGTTAATTGAGGGTGGTCTTGATGTTCAGGTATTTGCCTGCTGGATCGGCAAACCCGGAGAGCCAAAGGGGCATTATTCCGTATTAGCCAAAAAAATGATAAATGCCATATATACACAATTTGGCAAAAATTATAATTTTATAGATCCCGTTTTAAAATTCAGTGATATAGAAAAAGCGAATAAAAACGGGAAGATAGCTGGTATTATAGCAATTGAGGGCGGACAAGCTATTGAGGACGATCTTTATATGCTTGATGTTTTTTACGGGCTTGGAGTTCGTCTTATGACTATCGTATGGGGAAGCACCAATTGGGCAGACGCATCAAGAGAGCCCGAAAAATTCAATGGCTTAACAGATTTTGGCAAGAGTGTCATTAAAGAAATGAATCGTCTGGGTATGATAGTTGATGTCTCCCATTCATCAGATAAAACTACTTGGGATGTTTTGGAAATAAGCACAGAACCAATAATTGCTTCTCATTCCAGCGCGCAGGCTATTTGCGGTCATCCGAGAAACGTCAATGATGATTTAATAAAAGCCATATCTCAATCAGGCGGTGCAATATTTATCAACTTCTGCCCTGAATTTCTTGACGAGGATTTTTGGAAAGGCTCAAGAAAAGAAGCCCCTTTGATAGACAAAGTAATTGAGCATATTGATCACATAGCCAATGTCGGAGGAATAGAGAGTGTAGGCATTGGTTCGGATTATGATGGCATGGGTCCTGCCCCGATAGGTTTGGAGGATGTCTCAAAGTTTCCCAATATAACAAAAAAGCTGATAGAAAAAGGCTATAAAGAAGACGAAATTGCAAAGGTAATGGGAGGGAATTTCTTGAGAGTATTCGAGAAGGTATGTAGCAAATAGGAGGAAGATAAAAAAACAGTATATAAAAAAACTGATTATATTGGGATGATAATTTTATACAATTTAGCAAAAGAAGGAGATGATAAAATATGTCTGATCTATTAAAGAGCGCGTTAGCAAAGCTAGAAAAAACAGAAGTTCCAAAAGTTGATGTTGCAGCATTAGCATATTCAGGAGGGTTGGATTCATCACTCGCTGTTGAATTATTACGCAGAAAATATAAGGCTGAAAAAATCATACCAATAATGGTTGACGTAGGACAAGGCGATGAAGAGATAAAGACTGGTTATGAAAAAGCAGAAGTCTTAAAAGTTGATCCTATATTAATCGATGCCAAAGATGAATTTACAGAAGAATGGATGAAAAAAGCCATCATGGCAAATTCGGATTATCTTGGTTATCCTGTATCAACATCTATGACACGTCAGCTTATCGCTCGTGAAGTTGCATTAAAGGCTGTGGAGATGGGGGCAGACGCCCTTGTTGAAGGCTCAACAGGCAAAGGCAATGATCAATATAGAATGCACAACGTCTTTACGATGTTTGCCCCTGGTAGAAAGGTTATAGCCCCTGTTCGTGATTTTGATTTTATCAGAGCGGAAGAGGAAGCACTTTGCACCGCTTGGGGCGTTCCAGTGCTTGAAGCTATTACAGGTGGCGATGACAAAACTATGTGGTGTAGGTCAATTGCAAGCGGAGCAATAGACCTCAATATGGAAATTCCTGACAGTGTTTGGATGTGGTATTCCCCACCAGAAAAAGCTCTAAATGAACCAGAGATAGTTGAAATCAGATATGAAAATGGCGTTCCTGTAGCAGTAAATGGTAAAGAGATGCTACTTAAAGATTTAGTTCCTCTATTAAATGAAAAAGCAGGAGCGCATGGATTAGGTCTAATTGACATATTCGAAGAAGGTATAATGAATTTAAAATCTCGTGAGTTATATGAAGCTCCAGCAGCAGAACTCATTTTAAAAACTCACAGAGACCTTGAGCAAATGTGTCTTACAAAAGAAGAGATTTTATTCAAAAAAGGCGTAGAGCAAAAATGGGCTTACATGGTATATCATGGCGAATGGTTTCATCCATTAAGAAAAGCCCTTGATGCCTTCATTGAAGAGACACAAAAGATGGTTTCTGGCACAGTTAAGGTGAAGTTATATAAAGGCAATGCTGAAATTGTATACCGTGATTCCAAAACCTCTTTATTCTCACCAGAGATTAGGTCGATAAAATCAAGCGGATTCAGCCAGCCTATGTGCGCCGATGCAGCAAAGATCAGAGGATTACTTTTTGAGATATTGGCAAAAAGAGAACAAATCGCAAAGAGCTAATCCTGATATATGGTTATTATGATAAGATCAACCCTTGATTGATTCAAGGGTTGATTTATATTATGCCAAAAAACTCTTTAAGTGCATAGGCAATGCCATCCTCGTCATTGCTTTTTGTTACATATTTTGCTACACTTTTCACGCTATCAGCAGAATTCCCCATTGCAACTGAATGACCAAAAAATGCAAGCATCCCAATATCTGGCATGTCATCACCAAATACTATCACTTCATTTGACGGAATATTGCGCAGAGCTAATAAATCTATGAGGGCATTTTCTTTGCTGGCTTCATTTGACATTATTTGTATCCAGCTTGCTGTGCCTGTTATAAAAACATTTATATATTCACCAAATTTTTCATTTAATTCATAATATATATCTGTCATATTTCCAAATTCTTGCCATGCTACAATCTTTGAACATTCCTCGTTTGATGCAATATCGAATGAGATCAAATCTGATCGAGTTATTCCCCAATTTACTAGATCAGAATCATTAAAGGGCTTTAAGAAACTATGTGTTTCGTCTTTCCTTTGTATTGCAATATATATATCATTAATTTTATTTATAAGATACTCTATAACAGAATTTACAACGCTTGCAGGCATTGTCCAGCTTTTCGAATAATCCAGTGTTTTATCGATGGCTGATGCCCCGTTATAAAAAGCACCTCTTTCCTTAAGAAAATCTGCTTCTGATGATGCCTCAGACGTCCTAAAAACTAACCTTTGAGGTCTTGCTGTTGCTATGTAAGGTAAAATACCCATATCAGTGCATATTTTAAGGGATTGTAGTGTATAATCCGTTATTCTTTTCTCAGAATTTAGCAATGTATGGTCTACATCTAATACTACTGCTGAATATTTATCTTTCATTTATATTCCTTTGATAGTTTTGTCAATCGTTTATAAATAATATATAACAAGATAGCAGATTAATTGTTAAATGACAAGGATTTCTTTGTTATCTAATAATTTTTGATATACACATCAGCATTGACGTATGATAAATATATATGTTATGATTTAGTAAGGATTTTTGTATCCAATGATAATAATATAGATAAATGCTTTTGCATAATTGAAAGGAAGCAAAAAGATGAAACTAGGATTTTTAACGCCATTTTCAAAAGAAATTGTAGAATTTGCAGGCAAAAACGGCTTTGACTGCCTTGAAATAGGTGGAGCGCCAAAAGAATGGCTTGGTAACTCAGACGAAGCCATTAAAGCTCGTAATGAAGCAAAAAAGATATTAAAAGATAATAATGTATTCATTGCATCGATAATGAGTCCATTGCCATCATTAAGAACTCCAAAAGATGAGTTAAAGGGCAAACTTGAGGGCATGGCTTTGATAATGGATATATGCAAGGATTTTGGTGGTGCGGTTTATACAAGTGCTGGACCTTCTGGATATGACACAAGCAAAAGCCTGCAGGATAATGTAGCCGTTTATAAGGAAGTTTATTCTCCTGTTGCAGAACTTGCAGCAGAAAAGGGTATAAAGATCGGTTTTGAAAATTGGCCGGGTGGAAAGCCTTTCGGAGAAAATGCAAATCTTCCAGTAACTCCTTACGCATGGGAATTGATGTTTAATGCTCTACCTGCTGAATATATAGGTCTTGAATTTGATCCATCTCATCTAATGTGGCAAAGCATTGATCCATACAAAGCAGTAAAAGATTTTGCAAAACATATCAATATGGTTCATCTTAAAGATACCGAGATATTCTATGATAGGCTTGAAAAAGTTGGAAGATTTGGTAATGGCTGGTGGACGTATAGACTACCGGGTTTTGGTGAACTCAATTGGCATGAATTCTTTACACATCTTTACGAAGCTGGTTATAAAGGCAATATGGTTATTGAGCATGAAGACCCTGTTTTTGATGGCGCCAGAAGGCTTGAAGGATTCACTATTGGTGGAAAATTCCTTCGCAAGACTCTTCTTGTCTAATAATATGCCTAGTTAATATTGTAGCCCATAGTCCTATCTGTATTACTAGATAAGGAATTTGGGCTACATTTCTTATAGAGGCTTTTTATAATAGGAACTTATAAAAGTGATATTGAAAAGGCGATCTCTAAAAAATGGATATAAATTTGGGAAACTAATTGGTTCTCCCTGCGGATCATTGATCGAAATCAAGCACCCAGAAAAGATTAACATACCTTTGAAACAAGGTTCGGATATAAATAATAAAAACCAGACTAACAAGAATCTCTTTGAATCTGGTGCATCTGCTTTGATTGAACACAATACATATCCTATAAAGCCAGATGAGGTTAAAAGCCTTATAATAAATGCAGTTCATACAGAACCCTATTGCCTAACAAATCAAATAATAATATCTGAAAATTTGGAAAGATTCTTGATTGGTGTTGAAATATTAAAGAATTCATTTAACGATAATGTAAATGTTTATCTAGCAATTAATCAAGATGATAAACAAATAATTAGACAAATTAACGATAAATCAGAATACAAATGGCTAAATATTTGCCCATTAAAAGCGAAATATCCACAAAATCATAAGGTAATACTAGCAGAAACAATTCTAGGAAAAAAGATGCCCTATAATGGAACAATCTTTGACCTAAAGACAGTCATTTTTGATGCACAGGACGTTTTACACGCATACGAGGCTATTATTGAGGGAAAGCCTTTTCTGGAAAGAATCATCGCTATAGGTGGTTCAGGATTGGATAAGGGTGTTTTTGTCAAGACATTGATTGGCACACCGATTAAACATATACTTGCAGAGCTAAATATAAATGTTGATGGAAAGAGAGTTATTATTGGCGGAGTAATGACAGGAACGCAATGTGATGATCTTTCAACGCCAATAGATAGAACAACTAATACAATCACGATACTTAAAGAAAACAGAAACAGAGAATTTCTGTTTTTTTTGAGGGCAGGCATCAATCGAGGATCGTTCTCAAATGCTTTCTTATCATCATTATTTCCTATGATCGAAAGGAACACAGATACTAATCTTAATGGCGAAACAAGAACATGTATATATTGCAATTATTGTGAGAAAGTATGCCCTGTCGGGCTTATGCCATATCTATTAAATAAATTTATAACACATGATTTAATTGATGAAGCGATTAATCATAAACCTTTGGCTTGTATCGATTGCAATTTATGCACCTATGTTTGTCCATCAAAAATACCTGTTGCTTCTAATATAAAGTATTTAAAAGAAAAGATTAAGGAATTATAGTACCTAATTTATTAAATATGCACGGATTAAAAAGATTCCTAAAAACAGCATCAGGCGCAATAGACAAATTCCTATTTGGTAGTCCTGATGTGACTATCGGGTCGCCACATATAAGAGATTATATGAACCTGAAAAGGTATATGATCTTTGTAATAATGGCAGTTGCACCAACTGTGATTGCATCTATTTATCATTTTGGCTGGAGATCGTTGCTGATTGTCATAATATCCTATCTTTTTGGAGTTACAACAGAATGGATATTTGCAACTGTTAGAAAAGAAGAGCTTACGGAGGGTGCTTTTGTTACCTGTCTTATATATCCGATGATACTTCCACCGAATATTCCTTTGTGGATGGTAGCTGTTGGTATAGTTTTTGGGACGGTATTTGGCAAGGAAGTCTTTGGCGGAACGGGCAAAAATGTCTTTAATCCTGCTTTGGTTGGCAGGCTTTTTATAGCAATTGCTTTTCCATCCTTTATGTCTGGTCAATGGTATAAGCCAATTGAAGGCGTTCTTGGTGGATTCTCGGCATACTCGGTTGATGGAATAACATCCGCTACTCCTTTGACAAATTTCAAAAGTGAAGGTATAATTGAATCCTATCCTAATCTTTTTTTGGGTAACATCGGTGGTTGTCTTGGTGAAACCTCAAAAATATTAATATTACTTGGTGGGCTGTTTCTCATTATTACAAAGATTAGCAACTGGCGAATTCCGATTGCATATTTTGGAACAGTAGCTTTACTATCTTATATTTTATCTTCAATATTTCCCAATAAGTTTGCACCTCCGCTTTTTCAGCTTTTATCTGGTGGGTTGATGTTCGGAGCAATGTTCATGGCTACTGATCCTGTTAGCGGTCCGATGACTTTGCAGGGCAAATGGATATGCGGGATTCTGTTGGGCATTTTGACTGTCATTATAAGAGGTTTATCGGGATATGTTGAGGGCGTCATGTTTTCGATAATATTGATGAACATATTTGCACCGCTTATTGATAACGCTGTTTTGGCTTTTATCGCTTCAAAGAATAGGAAAAATGTAATGCGTGATGAGTGATCAGTGATAATACATCAAATCCTTTTAATCAGCGTTCTGTTTTTTTCTAATTAAAAAAGTCGTATTTATGAATCAAAAGAGCTTGAAATATAAAATCTGGACGGTTATATTTTTAGTAATCTTAGTGTGTGTATCCACTACTATGTTAAGTGCAATTTATGCAAATACAAAGGCTGATATAGAACAAAATGAGCTTACAAAACTAAAGCAAAATATCCTTGATGTATTTGATATACCTTATGATCAATCAAATATTGAAAGTGTTTTTAATGAGAATATAACAATTGAGAATGTTAATCACATGGAAATCTACAGGGCATCAGAAGGACTCGCATTTGAGATTGATGGTTCAGGTTTTTGGGATAAGATATCTGTCCTTTTAGCTCTTGAATATGATATGGAAACGATTAAAGGCATTAGGATATTAAAAAATAACGAAACCCCAGGTTTAGGATCAAGAATCACAGAGAAATGGTTCTTGGAGCAATTCGCTGGAAAAAGCGTAATACCTGAAATAAAGATAATATCACAAAAAAAATTATCATATCAAAAAATAGATACAACAACCAGCGCAACTTATGCAAATAGAAAGAAAAATGAGGTTGATGCAATTACAGGGGCGACACAAACAAGCAAGGCTCTTGAGAAGCTAATTAATAATGGCGTTAAGAACTTCTATCAGAGAACATCATTGGAGAATAACGGATAAAAATGTTAAGAAATAGAGTTGATGAGTTTATAAGTAATCCCCAAAAAGCGCTATTTATTCTTGCAGGTCCAACAGTTGTTGGGATGCTAGTTCAGGTGCTATATAACCTTGCAGATACCGCCTATGTTGGCAGACTCGGTGCAGAAGCAATCGCCGCTTTGACCTTTTCTTTTCCATTATTCTTCATATTAATATCCATAAACTCAGGCGTTGGAATAGGTATGGGATCGAGAGTTTCTCGTCTTTTAGGGGCAAAAAATCTGGAAGAAGCAGAAAATACTGCAATGCACGGATTATTTATCTCAATCACAATGGCGATTGTAGTATCAATACTTGGTATATTTTCTATTAAGCCATTATTCAGATTATTCGGTGCCTCAGAGGAAGTTCTTCCGCTTGCTATAAGCTATATGTTCACGATTTTGATTGCCATTATCTTTATGTTTACTTCCTTCATAATAAACTCTCTGTTTGGTGCGCAAGGGGATACAAGGACATCAACGATAATACAGATAACCGCATTAATAATAAATATAATACTTGATCCGATATTTATATATCCTCTTGGTTTCGGTGTTCAGGGAGCAGCAATAGCAACTTGTATTGCATTTGCATGTTCTCTTGCGCTGGGAATATGTTTTATAAGGAAAAAATCCTATGTAAAGCTTCGTATAAGTGCTTTTAAGTTCTCATGGGGAACAATAATGGACATATTCTCTGTAGGTGGCACAGCTTCTCTTACGATGCTTCTTATTTCAGTTTATATGGTGTTTATAAATAAGTTTATGGCACACTTTGGAACTGAGTATGTCGCAGCATTTGGGATCGTTATACGTCTTGAAAGCCTTGCAACTATGCCTTCGATGGCGGTATCATTCTCTTTGGTTACATTGGTTGGTATGTTTTACGGTGCAAAAAGATTTGACCTGCTTCGTGGCATAATAAAATATGGAATGATGGTTAGTGTTATGTTTACCGTAGCAATTGGAATAATTTTCTTCATAATACCTTCTATATTTCTTAGAATCTTCACATCAGATTCGAATTTGCTTGCTTTGGGTTCTGCATATATGAGAATAAACGTTTTTACATTTCCACTAATGATTATTTCAATGGTAGTAAGCAGATCAATGCAAGGTATGGGATTTGGCTTTCCGGGGCTTATTATAAACTTTATGAGGGTAATACTTATTGCAATACCTATTGCCTATATTTTTGTGCATGTTATTGGATATGGTTACCTGTCAATAGGAGTTGCTGCTGTTGCTGGTGGTTTGTCTGCGAGTATAGTCGGTATTATATGGCTTCAGTTGAAACTAAGAAAACTTGATAATGAAATGAGATTACAAGTTGAAATCGAAAAAGCAGATTAATCCCTTTATTATTGGGAGGATAAGTGATGCAATGGAAAATTGAGATTGGATATAAACAAAATGCCACAGATTCTATGGGTGAAGGCATAAAGAAAGACATTGAAGACCTTAATATATCAGGAGTAGAATCTGTCAAAACAATGCAATTATATATTTTAGAAGGTGAATTGACAGAAGAGGATTTGGAAAATATTTGTCTTAATCTTTTAACAGATAGTGTTACACAATATTATGAATATAAAGGAACAGATCACCATAAGGACGATCTTGGTGCATGGATGATAGAAGTGTCATATAAACATGGAGTCACTGATGCTGTTGGTGATAGCACTATTAAAGGAATAAAAGACTTAGGCATAAATAAGCCCGTTTCTGCAAAGACAGGAAAAAGGATTATAATAAAAGGGGTATTGTCTGAAAATGAGATAGAATTGATATGCCGAAGACTTTTAGCTAATGAAATAATACAAAACTATAGCATTAAAAAGATTTCTGCAGTGTAGACTTTTTAAGGTTGATTATGTCCTTTTATAATTATACGTCTTTTCCAGTTTCTATCATTTGTATATGGGTAATCGGAGCGATAATGCGCTCCTCGACTTTCCTCCCTTATGAGTGCGCTCTTTGCTACGAGTTTTGATATATCTAGTATATTCTGAACCTCAAAGCTAAAACGATTGGAAGGGTTAAGATTATCATATTGATCTAAAAATGAGAGAGCCTCTTTTATTTGGCTACCATTTCTAACTATGCCAACTTTATCCCACATAATATTACGGATTGATCCTCTTATTTTTTTGTGGTCTAATAACATGGCATCATCACGATGATATTCTATGCTATACAATGATCTTGGTATATCATTTCTCATTTTGTCAACTGCAGATCTAGCTGCACGAACTCCAAAAACAAGGCTTTCAAGCAACGAGTTACTTGCCAAACGATTTGCACCATGCACGCCTGTGCAGGCAACTTCACCACAGGCATAAAGTCCTTCGATGTTCGTTTCTGCCTTTAAGTTCGTCTTTATTCCGCCCATCATAAAATGCGCGCTTGCCTGAACAGGTATAAGGTCTTTTGATATATCTATCCCATAGTTGCTACATTTTTCACTAATTGTTGGGAATCTGCTTTTTATAAATTTTGCGTCAAGATGCCTTAGATCAAGATAGACACATTCGGTATTTGTTTTTACTGTTTCAGCTACAATTGCTCTACTTACAACATCCCTCGGTGCGAGTTCTGCCATTTCATGATAGGATTGCATAAACCTTTCGCCATTGGCGTTTAGTAATATAGCTCCTTCACCTCTTACAGCTTCGGATATGAGGAATCTAGGTGCGTTTTTGAGATAAAGCGTAGTTGGATGAAATTGAACAAACTCCATATCAGTCATTTCACAACCTGCGCGATATGCAATAGCATATCCGTCACCTGTTGCAACTTCGGGGTTGCTTGTATGACGATAGATTTGACATAGTCCACCCGCTGCGATTATTGTTGCTTTTGCAATAATTGCGCTAATCTCGCTTTTTTCTTCATCCCATAATAAAACCCCAAAGCATCTATTATCTATGGTTAAAAGGTCAATAACGAATTTCCGATCCATGAAGCTAACTTTATCTAATTCTGATGCTTTTCTGATGAGGACTTTTTCTGTTTCTGCACCCGTAGCATCGCCTTTTGCATGAATGATGCGCCTTTGGCTATGTGCTGCTTCTCTTGTAAAAGCTAGTTTATTATTATGTTTATCAAAATCCGCTCCCCATGATACAAGTTCGTCAACTCTATCTATGCCTTCTTCAACCATGATCTTGACTGCAACTTCATCACACAGACCATCACCAGCCTTAAGAGTATCTTCTACATGGAACATTACTTGATCACCAGCATTGATAGCGACTGCAATGCCACCTTGTGCATAAAGAGTATTGCTTTCACCGAGCTTGTCCTTTGTTATTAGAATCGTTTTTCCATGTTCACCTGCCTCAATTGCTGCTCTAAATCCAGCCGCACCACCACCTATTATAAGAAAGTCTGTCTCTGTAATAGGCATTCGGAATAAATCAAAATCTGTTATATATCTAATAGATGGACAGTCAATAACAATATCATTTAAATTATCATTATCTTGATGTAACATCTAAAACCTCTGGTAATAAGACAAGTGGTTTGCGTATTAACTAAAAATTAATATATTAATTTTAGCAAAATAACACAATTATATGCAATACAAATTTAGCCTAACTCTTTCATTATCACTTCTACATTTATATAAAATAAACAAACATAAACAAATGCCTAAATCACCTTGATCTTTATATTACATAATGATATAATATCTTTGGTTAAACATATATTAACTGCGGATTATCGTAGATTTATTGAATATTAGGAATAAAATATGAAAAGACGATTTTTATTGCTAGTTGTAGCATCTTTATTATTTGCTTTTGTAGCTTATGCTGGTAATAATATGCAGACATGGACGGTAGTTAGACAATTTAAGAGTGAGACACACTTTACTGGCGTGCAATTCTTAAATGATAAGATCGGCTGGGTTAGTGCGTGGTCGGGCATGATAGCTAAAACAATAGATGGCGGTAAAACATGGAAATACTATAAGACATGCTCTGATCAAAATCTTGATTCTGCATACTTCATCAATGAAAATATCGGTTGGGCTGTTGGAAGTAATGGAACTATCATTCAAACAAGGGATGGTGGAAAGACATGGAAGTTTCAAAACAGCAATACAGAAGATGAGCTAAATTGTGTTTATTTCATAGATGCAAAACTCGGTTGGATTGTTGGTGGAGGTATTGGCGGAACAATATTGCATACAAAAGATGGTGGAAAGACATGGATTAGGCAGGATAGTGGAACTAGGAATGAATTATTTAAAGTATTTTTTATTGATTCGCAAAAAGGTTGGGCAACGGGTTTATGGGGGACAATACTTCATACAAAAGATGGTGGTAAATCTTGGCAAGCACAACCTACTAACTTAAGTCAATCTCTGTTTGGACTAAGTTTTATCGATGAAAATACAGGCTGGGTAGTGGGGACTTTCGGCACTATTCTGCATACAAAAGATGGCGGAAAAACATGGATAAAACAGCTAACATCAACCGATCAACATCTATGGGAAGTTGAATTTGTTAATGATCAGTATGGTTGGGCGACAGGATGGGAAGGCGTTACAATCCATACTAAAGACGGCGGAGAGTTATGGCTTTCACAGCTAGGAAACACAAGTAGTGATATTTTAGGGCTTGATTTCATAAATGAACTGCAAGGATGGGCTGTTGCAAGCACTGGATCTATTTTATATACAAAAGATTCTGGTATTACTTGGGAAACTCAATTAAGTGCTGATGATGCTCCTCTAAACGGGGTATCTTTTCCAAGTAAACAATTTGGTTGGGCTGTTGGTGTAAATGGGCTGATACTTCATACTGCAGATTATGGAAAAACATGGAAAAGACAGGATGCTGGCACTAATAATGAACTATACAGCGTTTTTTTCTTTGATGAAAATACAGGTTGGGCGGTAGGAAACCAATACACGATACTTTATACCTCCGATGGTGGTAAAACATGGCAATATCAGCAAGACAATATGATTAATCCACAAGCGACTCTTGGCAACAACAATAAATTATGCCTTGATGGTTATAATGCAATATATGACGTGCATTTTGAGAGTGATCAAGAGGGCTGGATTGTCGGATACAATGGCTTAATTTTTCATACAACAGATGGAGGACAAAATTGGCTACCACAAGACAGCGGAGTTGACGAACCGCTTTTGAGTGTTCATTTTATTAATAATAAGGAAGGATGGGCAGTTGGCAATAAAGGTATTATAATACATACCTCGAATGGTGGCGAACAATGGGAAGAACAGCTATCTGATGCCCATGAGCCATTTCTTGATGTGTTTTTTATTGATGCCAATCATGGTTGGGCTGTTGGGTTTGGTCCCATAGCAAGCACAAATGATGGTGGAAAAACTTGGATATGCCAGAATAATGACACAGGAACTGCCCTTTGGGGTATATATTTCGAATCAAAGAATAGTGGTTGGGTTGTTGGGGCAAATGGTGTAATTATTCACACAAAAGATGGTGGCAAGACATGGCAAACACAACAAAGCGGAACTAATGATTGGATATTTGACGTTTGCTATTCTGGAAATAGCCTTTGGGCAGTTGGTCGCAAAGGAATTATATTAAAATATTCTAGTTCCGAACGATCTTAACATGGAGTTATTTATGAATAATAAAAAGAAGGTGCTTCTTCTTGGTGATTCAATAAGGATGAGTTATCAGTCTTCTGTAGCTGATATGCTAAAAGATTCTGCAGATGTTGTGGGTCCAGAGGAAAATTGCCAGTTTAGTGCATATACTTTGGCTTCTCTGGATAGATGGATAGAACAACTTGGCAAGCCGGATATTGTTCACTGGAATAATGGAATACATGATGTCGGTCATAATCCTGATCGCCAACCGATACAATATCCATTAAATGAATATATATCAAATTTGAGAGGCATAATTACCAAGCTCAATAAAACAGGTGCAAAAATTATCTTTGCGACTTCAACACCCGTTCATCCAAATCGTCCATTTAAAAATACGGAATGGGCTTGGCGAAATGATGAAATTGATGGTTATAATGAAGGTGCGGTTGAATTAATGAAAAGTAAAGGTATCCCCATCAACGATCTTCATGCTGTCGTTGCAGAAAATTATGATGTCTATTTATCCGAAGATATGCTTCATCTCAGTCAGAAAGGTATCAAAAAATGCGCTGAGACGGTTGTGAATGCGATAAAACCTTATTTAATATAAATCTTAATTAACAAATTGCATCAATTAGTCATTTTATATTATAGCTCTTGTATAAAATCCTCGTATATTGTTTTTGTTCGTAAAATCTGAAAAAGATTAAATAAAGCCTTTGCATGTATTTGACAGACTCTTGATTCTGTAAGAGATAATACTTGACCAATCTCTTTCATGGTCATTTCTTCATAGTAATATAAACTTACAACAAGTGATTCCTTTTTTGACAACAATTTTATCGCTTCCGTAAGTATTATTTTTGCTTCTTCTGATAAAACATAATCTATTGGTTTTACTGCTTTGGTATCCTCGCAACTTGCCTCAAATTGATAAATATCATCAGTTTCTGGATTTCTCAAACTATGAAAAAATATGGCTGAGGGACCAATTTGGAGCATCATCTTTCGGAATTGATGTAAATTCATGTTAAGGGCATGCGCTAATTCATCTTCGGTTGGTTGTCGTGATAGTTTTTGCTCAAGTTTGGCATGGGCATTTTTTAGCGCCCTTATTTTCTCTTGAATAGATCTTGGAGCCCATTTTAGATTTCTTATTTCATCCAACATTGCTCCACGAATTCTGCATTTTGCATAAGTCCTAAAACTTGCCTGTTCTGTTGGGTCATACTTTTCCAGCGCATCCAGTAAACCTATAATCCCAGAATTTACAAGGTCATCTGAATCACAACAAGGCGAAGAATATACAGAAAATCGTTGAGCCAAAGATTTAACAAGTGGTAAACACCGCATTATTAATTCTTCTTTTGCATGATTGTCTTTTTCAAATTTATGCTTATACCAAAGTTCATCCAACATGTCTCACTCCCCCAATAATGAATTCTTATTTATTCAGTCTATATTGTTTGTGAATTTTATCTCATTTTCTATTTAATCAGGATTATATCAGAGGAAAGTGACACACTTGCGTCACTAGTTTAAAAAAATTTTTTATGCTAAAAAATTTATTTCTATTGACTAAAAATAAATACTTTGATACCTTATTTATGCTGATTTTCGTTGAATTTTAGCGGTTTTTAAGCCTAATAAAGATGAGGTGTAAAGATGCCAAGACAGCTTAAAATGTTTTATCCTACTAAACAGTATCCTCCAACTATTGCACTTCCAGATGGGTATTCAGTCAGGACATTTCGCAAAGGCGATGAAGAGAAATATGCAGAATTGTTGAATAATAAGGGTCTCGGTGATTGGACAGTAGAGAGGCTTAGTTCTATACTTGATGATCCATTATCGCCAAATGGCATTTTTTTTGTTACATATGGTGATGAGCTAGTTGCGGTTGCCTGCGCTCAAGATCGTGGTATAAATTTTAATCAAGAGAAAGTCGGAGAAATTGGATGGGTGGCTGGTGATCCTGCGCATAAAGGCAAAAATATCGGTCTAGCTGTATGTTCTTCCGCAGTGAATTACCTGCTTGATCTAGGCTATGAGGAAATATATTTACTTACTGATCACTTCCGTTATCCTGCCCTAAAAACTTATATAAAACTTGGTTTTGAACCTCGTCTTGATGGTGCTGATGATAGATACCTTTGGAAAAATATTTATGAAAAATTGGGGTTTGATTTTCCAGAAAACACCAAAAAGGCGAGATATATCAAACACCCTAACGGAGAAGAGATAGCATGGCGAACTCTCAACAAAGAAAGAGTTAACGAGCCTTGCATACTCTCTGCATGGTGTATGAAAAGGTCTTTTTTTCAATCCCTGACATATCGAAATGATATATATACAGTAGATGCACCTGATATTGTGATTGAATCATTTATAAGGGCTGGAGCAAACCTATGCCCGCAATTTATTATGCCTTCACCAATAACCGAACACATGGCTTATGATCCTTTTTACGCTTCTGCACAGGCAAAATCTAAATCACAGCCACAAAATACATCATCACCTCAGCCAAAAGCCCCTAAAAGCCCTGAGGATGTCCGAGATATAGTCAACGCACTGCCTGATCCATATAAACTTGAAAAGGATTATAATATCGAAGCTGTTGCTGAAAATTATGCAAAATATATAATAAATATGAATGAAAGGGCAAAGCATGAGATGTTATTCATATCGGGTTTTGGAATGCCTAGCTTTATGGGTGGATATGGATGGGGCTATGTGAATTATCTTTCTGCTTTGAAGCTATATCCTGATATAATGGAAAAATACTTTGCCTATGGTGGTGAGAATGGGCGCCTTTACAACATTGCTGTTGCACATGCAGTAAAAAAATATGGGCTTGCGCCTTATGTTTATACAGGTGATGATATATGCTTCAATGATGGACCTCTTTGCTCAATAGATATGCTAGATAAGTTATATTTTCCTCACCTTGCTTATGCTGTTCAACCTTTGCATGATGCTGGAATCGGCATAATTTGGCATTCTGATGGAAACATTTTGCCAATAATGGATCAGCTTATCAACGTAGTTGGTGTTTCAGGCTTTCAAGGTTTTCAGGAAGAGACTGGTTGCACGCTTGAGAAAATTGCATCATATAAAACACGCAACAACGAAAAGCTAATATTATGGGGCAGTGTGTCGGTTACAACGACTTTGCCATTTGGCACAGTTGACGATGTAAAACATGATGTTGAGAGATGCTTTAAGGTTGCGTCTCCGGGTGGTGGGTTTGGGCTTGCATCCACAAGCTCAATATTGCCCGAAACTCCGCTTGAGAATATTATTACTATGTTTCAGCATGGGCAGAATTTTGGTAGAGAGTTTTTAGGTAGCCTATAGTAGCAACTTGGTTATATGGAGAACTATTGTTATGCTTAGAATGTCAGACAAAATAAAAGCGATGTTTGAGGGGCTTGGAATAAATCCAGACGATATTATTCAGCTTGAACAAAATGATATAAGCCAAGATGAAATTTATAGTGCAACCTCTCCGTTTCCGACTTTGAGCAGATACCGAAAATATATCGACTTCATGGACGACTTGACATCTCTCAAGGCTTGGTATAAATATAGAATAACTGTCATTGTGGAGTATTTTATAGCCCTTGCTGACACAATGGCTCAATATAATGGAATTTACAAGGATAAAAAGATCATTCCATTTGCACTAAGCGAAAAGATGAAGGATGATCTCAGAAACATTGCCGATAATTTGACTCCGCAACAAATGGCTCAGATAGATGCTATTGAAACAAAATCCGATCATGACACATCCGCTATAACTGATTGGATAAAGTTTATTGTTGATAAAAATGACATATTTGGATTTTCTTTTACTGATAATAATAAAATGAAAATGCTAGAAAACAGTCTTGATGGTTTTCACTTTGGGAGAACATCGGAGGATGTGAATTCCCCTATGTTTGCAATGATAAATCGTGATTTGTTTTTTAAGCATCTTATTCCAGAAATATTAGCAATTCAAGAATCGCTTATCAAATATGCCCGTGACTATAATCGCACAATCGCTGGCTTAACTCACGGTCAACCAGCAGAACCAACAACTATTGCCAAACAGATCGCAAATGTTGTATCTGCGATAGATTTTATTATTAGAAAAGAGTTTCTTCCATTTAACGAAAAAGGCGAACAAACCGCGTTATCCTTTCCAGCCAAGACTTTTGGGGCTGTTGGCAATCACAGCGACCTGAGATCAGCATATCCTGATATTGATTGGATAGAAAATGATCAAAGATTTATATCTGCACTTGGCTTGGGGATACACCTTGACAAAATGGCAACACAGGCAAACCTCTATGGCGAATATAAACGAATATATGATGCAGTATGCACGATAGCAAGGCATATCCTTAAATTTACAAATGACTTTTGGGGCTGGACTAGCTTCCAATGGTTTCGTAAAAAGAAAAAAGCTGGCGTTAAAGGCTCATCTGTTATGCCCAATAAATACAATCCATGGCGTATTGAAGGTGCAAACAAGATTCTCGAAAAATTCATTGTTCAAATAGAGTATACATCTAAAGCATTAATGGATTATCCCTATGAAGGTGATATGGGGCGTTCAATTCTTATTAGGGATATTGGCGATGATTTTGCAAAGTTTTTTATAGCATTAGGAAGGATAAGAGAAGAATTAGCACTTTATGAGCCTAATGACGATAAGATAGAAAAGTTCTTGAAAGATAACCCTGGGCTTGTTGGTGGGGTTGCACAAACAATACTAAAACGTTCTCAGATAGAAGGCGACGCATATAGGCTGATTCAGCAGATAATGATAAATCCAGACGGAAGCTATGTATCTCAAAATGAATTTATGCAAAGGATGAGTGATAATAAAAATATTCCTGATAAAGTGAAAAAAGAGATTTTAAATGTTGCTGAACCGAAAAATAACGTTGGGTATGCAGACGAACTCGCTGATCAGGCGATAGAAATGGCAGAGGAAACAATACGCATTTGCAGAGATATAGGATATAAAAAAGACTCTTGATCTCTCAAGAGTCTTTTTAGACAAACAAAAAATTAATCATTTAACTTTATAGAACCCCATGTAGCTGTAATTTTATACATTGGTTCAACAGCCATAAAAATATTAGGAACTGCCTCATCAGCTTTTTCACATACAGCAAAATTATCAAATGATACAAGAGTTTGGCCTGCACCAGTATTTGATCCGCCGTTTAATCCTACAATTCCGCTTGCTGGTCTAACAGCTCCGAAGTCAAAACCGCTTTCTAATAGCCATTTGGCAGGTTCTTTTTCTGCCTCTGCCCATATTTTCCCACTAAATACTTTATCTGTTATCTCTGCCTTCATCCAATACCATTTTCCGATCTCTACTGCGCCAAAAGGTGGCGGGGTATCATTATTTTTCCATGCAAGATGATCGTTGAGAAATTCCATATTATTTAGCGTATGGTGAATCAAGAAAGCATATCCACCTTGCCCTGGAGCTGGATTTATTCGAACACCAATTCCAGCTCTGGAAAGGTCATTGTCTCCCCAATCATCAATACGAACTTTTACAATTACCGTATGTGGTTCTGCGAATCCTCCATCAATTATACAGTAGGTATGATCTCCTGGAGCAGGATTTGTCTGCTTTAAAACTCCATCTTCTTCAACCCATTTACCTGGGTGGTCCACAAATTGATACTTTGGATCGATCTTTTTATCATCAAAGGTATCCATCCAAAGAACCTTTGCATTAATAATAGAAACTCCAAAAGCCAAAGTCAGTATGATAATCAATAAAAACGCAAAAGCATATCTTTTGGGTATCATCTTCTAAACCTCCACTTTTGATTAAAAACGATATAAAAAATAAATTAAGACTATAAAACCCTCCTTTCGTTTTATTAGATAAAATGTCTAGTTTTAATCCAATGGTCTTTTTATGCCATATTTGTTCATTTTTTTATAGAGATGGCTTCTTTCGAGATTGAGTTTTTGTGCCGCTTGACTGACATTCCAGTCACATGATTCAAGAGTAGATATTATTATTCCTCTCTCTGATTTATCAACTATATCTTTTAGCCCAATTTCCTGATCAAGTTTTGGTTTTTCAAGCTTATCTTGTTTTAATCCTAATGCCCATATTACATCAATATCAACAATATCATCATTATTGATCATAATCATCATTCTTTCAATTACGTTCTTTAGCTGTCTGACGTTTCCATGCCAACTATGGTTTATTAAAATATCCATTGCACTAGAAGAAAATCTTTTTGGCTTTTTACCATGTTCATCGCAATATTTTTTCATAAAATATGCTACAAGCTCAGGAATATCCTCTTTATGATTACGAAGTGATGGGACATGGATAGGTATTACATTTAAACGATAATATAAGTCTTCTCGAAAATTCCCTGCAATTATTTCCTCTTGTAAGTCTTTATTGGTTGCAGCAATTACTCGAACATCAACTTTTATTGTCTTTTGACTACCGACTCTCTCAAACTCGCCTTCCTGAAGAACACGCAGAACTTTCGCCTGAGTCTTTTGACTCATATCACCTATCTCATCAAGAAATATTGTTCCCTCATCTGCTAACTCGAATTTGCCAATAAGTTGATTTACTGCACCAGTGAAAGAGCCTCTCTCATGTCCAAATAACTCACTCTCAATGAGTTCCTCTGGAATCGCAGCACAATTGACTTTAATAAAATTTTTATTCTTACGAGAGCTGTTTTGGTGTATAGCGTGTGCGACAAGTTCTTTTCCTGTGCCATTCTCACCAAATATCAGTACCCTGCCATCGCTGGGACCTGCTTTTTTTATCTGGGCATGTAACTCTTGCATAGCAAGGCTTGAACCAATAATGTTATATTTTTCGTCTAATTTTTCTCGAAGTTCTGTATTTTCCGATTGCAACTTTGAAAAGGCAAGCCCATTCCTTATTTTAACGAGGACTGGCTCGATATCCCATCCTTCTTTACCCTTTTCTATAAAATCGTAAGCACCGAGTTTTGTTGCGTTTACTGCCATACCTATAGTCCCTTGCGAAGACATCATTATAACAGGCAGAAATGGTCGTAATTCTTTTATTTTTCTCAGAGTTTCTATGCCATCCATTCCCGGCATGATAACATCCATCATTACAAGATCGATCTTGTTAGATGCTATAGCCTGAAGCGCATCATAACCATTTTGCGCAGTTATAACATTATAGCCTTCGGACTTAAGCTCAAGAGAGATCGATTTCAATATATTCTTTTCGTCATCAACAAGCAAAATATTACTCATATTTCAATATAAATTTTAATTCCTATTTTGTTGGCAAAAGTATTGTTAGTTTTGTGCCGACATTCTCCTTACTTTCTAGCTCAATACTACCGTTATGATCCGTAATTATTCTATGAACAATTGCCATTCCCAAGCCAGTTCCACCCTCCTTGGTAGTAAAATATGGCTGAAAAATCTTTTCCTGAATTTCGGGAGACATACCAATCCCTGTATCTTCAAAAACCACTTTCACAAGGCTTGAATTTTCATTAGAATTATGAACCGTTGTGGAAATTATAAGCTTTCCACCATCAGGCATTGCTTGGACTGCATTTGTTATTATATTAATAAATGCTCTTGATAATTGCTCTTTATCACCCATTATTTTTGGCATATTTTCGCCCAATTTCGTTATTATTTCAATATTTTCATGCCCATTTGTATATAGATTAAGAGTATCTTTTAGTATCTCATTTAAATCAGTTTCACTTAATTTGGGTTTTGGCATACGGGCAAATTGGCTGAATTCGTCGACAATATTTCTTAGAATATCTACTTCTTCGATTATAGTATTAGTGCATTCATCAAATATCTCGTCGAATGTTTCTCTATTTGTTTGATGCGCCCTTTTTAGGCTTCTTATTGAGCTTTGTATAGGCCATAATGGATTTTTGATCTCATGAGCCATTATACGAGCAACATCTTGCCATACAGCGATTCTTTCTGCTGATAATGCCCTTTCACGATTTTCCTTTAATGATGCGGTCATATTATTTATAGAATCTACAAGAAATTTGACTTCACCTTGTGCGTTAATTTCTATTCTATGATCGAGATTGCCTTTTGAGATAATATCTAAACCGTCAACAAGTTTCTGTATCGGTTTGGTTACATTTTTTGATATAAAATAGCTTGCAATATAAGCAGCAACAATTCCACTAATAGCAACGCCTATAAGTGATCTAATTAATGTCATTTGTATTCCATAAGATTGTTTATTAGAAAATCCAGCAATTATCGTACCAAGTTGTTTATCATTATTGGACATGAGAGGAATTATACCGAGAGTATATTCTTTTTTATCTATAATAATTCTTGGCAAATCGATCTGTTTTTCTTTTGGCTTAAACCATCTATGTTTTCTTATTTGCCTGATTATAGATTTAGACACTTTTGATTTTGTTTGGGTTTTGTCTTTATTTTCTTTTATTTGCTCACTATTTTCGTGTGGTTGCGATAGCTTTACAAGTTTATCTTTTGCAATATCAATATGGATTCCATTGTCATATATGACGCTTGGGACATTACCTTGCATAAGTAACATAAAATCAGCCCCAACAACCGATGGTCTTAGTTGTTCCTTAAGATAATACCCCCCAATAACATAAGCAAGTATCTCGCCTTTGTCAGGGATTGGATTAATATACTCTATCGCAAGTCTATTTCCTGACCGCATTCTTAATATAGGCTCTTTTGTTCTCCTTTTGGCAATTCTTAATGATTCTTTATCTGTAATCCCAAACCTTGCGGGATCATGCGCACTAGAAACAATCATTCCATTGGGATCACCTAATTCGAGTATATCCATAGTAGTTCCGCTTCCAATCTGACGCCATATATCACGTATATCACCCATGCTGAGAGCATGGACAATCTCTGCACTGTTGGACTTCGTTATTCTCATTACCTCAGTTTTTGCCCGTTTGCCTAATTCTTTATAACTTGAGTCTATTATATTTCTGAGATTTTCGACGTCCCGTTGATGTATATTCTCAAAGCTATCATCAATCAGAAAATTTGCAGCGACTATGACTGAACCCATCAGAAACAGGAATATAGTTCCATAGACGATTATTATATTTGTTCGTAATTTCATCTGGAAAAATATTTACCTCAGTTCAAAGTTTTTGGCTTAAATATATAGGCATAATCAAGTTGTATTATTCTATTGTGAGTTGATTCTGATAATCCCTGAATCTCAGGTTTTTGAAGAAAGTTAGTATTTTGATAGAAAAGCGGAACATACGAAGCCTTATTCAAAGTATCAACATCATTAAAATATGCAGATAAAAGAATTAAAGCAAGGGAGTATGAAGCATCTTTTAGAGTTTTATCAAAATCTTGGCGATTCATAGGTAAAATATCCAAAATTATCCCAGTTTTTGCCAGATCATACGAAATGCGATCGGCAATTTTTCTTTCATTTTCCGAATCTAAAACAATAAGTTTCATACGTTTATTTTGTATTTCTGTTGCATTTTTCTTTGCGCGATCCAATTGATATATCCTATCTGATAGGGAATTGCCTTGATTATAGAGCATACCAAGAATTGACTTGACATCAATACCATCTTTTAGGAAAGAAGTTATATCTGTCTTATCTGTAAAAGACTTTTTGTTTACTTTCAAACATACAATTTGATTATCTGAAAATCCCTTTAATTGAGATGACCAACCGGGGCTATTCCTGAACCTTCCAAATTCTATGTTAGGGACTTCCAGACAATCTAAATCGCCTGTCTCAAAGCGCAAAAGCAAAGAACCAAGATCAGAAGCAGACACAAATATTATCCTGTCTATATATGGTCTGCCCCAGAGGTATTCTTCATTTGCTATCAGATTTAGGATTTCTCCTTCGGTTTCAGATATAGGCGCAATCTTAAATGGTCCACTTCCAATGGGAATTTTCTCAAAATCTTTTTTCTCTGCTGAATCCTTTGGCAATATCCAAGTTAATGGATTTCCTAATTTATTTAAAAATCTATCATCAGCTTGCGCAAGAGTAATTTGTATTGTATTGTCGTTTATAACTTGAATTCCTTTAACTGAATTAACTCTACCAAGACGGTAGGCATCTGCACCAGAGATTTGTATTAAACCTGATTGCTCTAAAAAATCATAATCAGCATTTCTGATTGAACGCTGCCATGAATATCTTACATCATTAGCAGTGATCTTTTTGGTATTGTGAAATTTTGCTGATTCAGCAATATGAAATGTAAATATGCTCTGATCTTCTGATATATCCCAAGAAGATGCAATACCACCGATAATTTTTTGATTTGTTCCATATCTGATCAAACCGTCAAAGATGCTATCAGCAATATAATGTTCTGTTGGTGTAAGTATTTTGATTGGATCAAGTGAAATATTACTTTGAGATACAGCAAACCTGAGAACTCCTCCATATTTGGGTGGGGTAGAGGAGTATGTCTCTAAGGCGAAAGCAAAAATCGTCAGAAGAATAAGAATTATATATCGCTGGGATTTCATTTTAACAATTCCTAAGGATCATGACTTAATAATATGATTATGCAATTCTTCCTCGTCATGATGATTATTATGATCGTCTTCTTTTGCATGTCTAAAATCACATAGTAAACTTCCCATGCAACCGTTTTCTCCACATTCAAGTTGTATCGTTGTATGATAAATCCCAAATTTTTGCTTCAGCATATCGTTAATTGAGGATAAAGTATCTTGCATAACACGTATATTTTGCACATCGATAAGCACATGCGCACTTAAAGCGGAATAATCTGATCTTATACTCCAGATATGTAAATCATGAACTTCCTTTACAAAATCTAGTTTTTTTATTTCTTCTGACACTTCGTCAAAATCAATATTTTTAGGAGTGCCTTCTAGCAATATATGTAATGCTTCTCTTGTAACTCTATAAGCGCCAAAAAGTATAACAAATCCAATAATAAAGCTCAAAATCGGGTCTGCAAGATACCAGCCTGTAATTGTCATGATAATCCCACCGATTATAACGCCTGCGGATGACATAGCATCACCCAATACATGCAAGAAGGCACTTTTGACGTTGAGATTATCGTGACTTTCTCGTAAAAAAAGCAAGGCAACGCTAAGATTTATCAATAGACCAATAACTGCGACTATGAGCATTGTCAGGCTTTTAACTGGTTCGGGATTCATTATGCGATTTATAGATTCATAAAATATCCATCCAGCGATAGCCAATAAAGATACACCATTAATAAAAGCGGCAAAAACCTCTGCACGATGAAATCCATAGGTTCGTTTACTGCTTGCAGGGAGAGTTGATAGATATACAGCGACCCAGCTTAAGACGAGTGCAAAAATATCAGCAAAGACATGGGCAGCATCACTAAGCAGGGCAAGGCTATTCGTTAATACACCGCCAATTATCTCTGCAACAAGAGTGGCAAAAGTCAATATAACAGCTATACGAAACTTTCCCTGAAGGTGCGAATGTGAATGTCCATGCCCCATGATATTTCTTTCTATTTATATTAATTATTTCTTTTCCGAACTAATATTTTTATCAGAACTACTACTTTTATCTGAACTGCTCGATGAAGATGAGCTAAAAGGTTCTTTCTCTTTTTTTTCCTCTTTTTTGTAGCTTTCGCTTCTATAATCTGTCGCATAGAAACCAGAACCCTTAAATATCACGCCTGCTCCAGCGCCGATAAGTCTTTTTACATGACCACCACATTTAGGGCATTTCTTTATTGGCTCTGATTTTATGCTCTGAAAAACCTCAAACATGTCACCACATGCTTCGCATTCATATTCGTATGTCGGCATGTAATAAATTCCTCCAATTGTTAGTAATAAATTAAAACAACAATTATCTTAACGACCTGTGTTAGTTCTCATAAATCAAGTTTTAGCGACACTTTGCCAAAACTGGCATTTTAAAAATAAGATAGGATTTTCTACGAAAATAATTATCACAAATCATTGAATATTTGGAAATTGCAAAACCTTAATTGCTATTCACATGATTGAACACAGCGAAATCCGAGAAAAGTGCTACCGAGAGACGGAAGATTATTAGAGCGATAAGTAACACGTAAGCCAAATTTTCCATCGTAATACCACGATCCGCCTCGTAATACCTTATATTTTCCTTGCTCAGGACCTTTTGGATTTGCTTTTGGTGATTTGGAATAATAATTGCTATCATACCAGTCTAAACACCATTCCCACACATTTCCCGCCATATCATATAAGCCATATCCGTTTGGTGGAAAACTATCTACTGGGGATGTGTATTTCCATTTATCCTTTCCCCCTTTGCCGGAATAATTTGCATTATCACGTGTTAGATCATTGCCCCATGGATAGCGTTTATTGACTAAACCACCTCTTGCAGACTTCTCCCATTCCGCCTCTGTTGGCAATCTCTTACCTGCCCATTCTGCATAGGCAACTGCATCATGCCAACTTACTCCCACAACGGGATGATCAGACTTATTATAATCTGGATCATTCCAAAATCTTGGCGCTTTATATCCCGTTGAATCCATAAATTTCTTATATTGTTCATTAGTTACTGGATAAATATCCATATAGAAAGCATCAAGATAGACCGTATGAACTGGACGTTCTCTGTCCCAACCTTCATTAAAGGAATCTCCCATCTGAAATTCCCCTGCTGGTATAAGAACCATTTTCACCCCGTCTTTGCCAACAATCTCCTTTGGAAACTCTCTTGTATCTGGCTTATTGTCATCTAATGCAAAGGCTAAATCCATAGCGAATAATATAGACAGGAAAGGAACTAGACCAACAGTAATCATTAATGGGAATTTCTTCATGATTTTCCTCTAACATATCGCTTCTTTCCATACAATAACACATAATCGTCTAATAAATAGGCAGATATTCGTTTCTGGATAAATACATTGATAGGAATCATTTGAACTTAAACCTATACAAAATAACTATATCATTAAGACGTTTTACTGTCAACGCAAAAATTTATGACCAAAAATAAGTGCTGTTTAAAAGAAAAACAGCCCGCCCTTAAAATCTTTGTTGAATGGTATTTATTAATAAGCCTTTTGAACCTGAACGCCTTTTTGAACACCTCGACGCATCTGATCAAATTCTTGTATCTTATTCATCTGTATAGCCTGATTCATCATATTTATATTGCTTCTATAGTCCGCTTGCTGTTGTCTATCTGCTGGGTATTTCATTTGTGCCTGTGGTTTACCTTCACGAATACCAAGCCATTGTTTACCTCTATAAAATGCGTATGTGTCTTTATTTTCTCTTGCGATAATTGTTGCAATTCCGTTGATATTATCAACAATAACCAAACCTCGCAAATCTGTTTTTCCAGATCTAAACTCTGTCTGTGCTGAACCAATCGCCTTAACATGAACACCTTCTCTATATTCGTTTTTGACAACATCACGAACATTAACCCTAACACGACCACTTACTTCATCTTCCTGAACTTCCACATCTAGCGGAGTAACCAAAACTAACCCACTGGTAAAGAGATCATCACCACGACAGATAACAAGATAAGCGCCATCTTGATATTTCTTATCTTCTTTTAGCATAGTTAAGTCAATCTCTTTTTCCTTGTCAATATAGTCTTTTCCATCTCCAAGAGCTATAGTTGCGCTTTGTTCTGGTTTTATGCCTGCAAGATGAACTTGGCTTATTTTATTTAAGTCTTTTTCACGCAAATAGAGTTTCATAAGGTCAACACGATAAACCTGCAAAAAAGCTTCTTTAATATTACGATATTTTACCTTTATTTTGACTTCTTCTTTTGGTCTAAATATCTTAACCTCATCCATTGATATTCTTTTTTCCTCAAAGTAAGAAATTGACTCTTTGGCATCGGGATATATATCTTCAACACGCTTATACCATTCCATAGCCATTTGAGGCTTGCCTTGTGCATGATATATCTGACCGACTATGTATTCCGAAAGGTTCTTATCTTTGCTCTTCCCTTCTGCAACTAACCTTGCAGAATTTATCGCTTCGTCATACATCCTTTGCCAAAAATATCCCAAAGCCTCGACATATTGAAAACTCGTTATATAATCGCTGTCCGGATAGCGTTTTTGTGCTGATTTACAGATTGCTACTACAGATTTATAATCTTGAAGATCAAGCAAAGCATTGGCAGTTGAGAAAATAGCATCATCAGCAAGCGGATCATTAGGATATAGCGTCAGAAATTGAGATAGCATTAAAATTGTCTCTTTGAGCAAATCAAGCCTTGTTATCTTCCTATCAGTTTGATCCCTGATGAGTTTTATTTTACGTTCTGTTTTGGCTAGCTGATCAATCTGCGGTAGCTTTGAATAAAGGGCCTGTGAAAGTGCAAAATATGAAGAAACAACTTGTGGAGTGTCTGGATATTCCCTCCAAAGATTTTTTTGGAAATCTAATGAATTAAAGAATTGACCCTCATCCTGCAAAACCGCACTAACATTAGAATCATTAACAAAACTAGCGTCAATTGTGGCTTTATAGACTAGATATGCCCTCTCGAATTCCCCTATCTCTCTATAGGCTTTTCCCACTACAAGTATTTTGTTAAATGGAATATAAAGTTCAGGAAAACGCTCCCTTAATATCTCAAAGAAATCAACAACCTTACGAGAATTGTAATAATCGTTTTCTGTATATATCCAGAGAAGCATACGCGCAACCTTTCGCTGATTGTAATTCTTATTCACATCATAAAGTTTTGAAAGCATAGAAAGCGAATCTTTGTAATTACTTTCCTCAAAGTATATTTTGCCAAACTCATAGAGTTCTGCATCGTTCATTTTATAAACATCTTTGGATTTTTCTCCTGATGCAAGCACTTCAAGGGTATCAATTTCACCGATGCGCATATCTGCGGGTCTCATTGCATCCTTGATAATTGTTGGAAGAACCCTATAAGACCCAGGGGCATAGCTAACAAGCTGATAATTAAAGCTATTAACGCTTCTTCCGGGCATATAATAGAATGTCAGCATAGCATCACCAACTTCATAATATTGATAGCTACCTGTTACAGAGCCATTGACAAGCATTGTTCCAGCAGGGATATACTCATTAATTATGATGTATCTGCTTGTTGACGCATCTCTTATACTTACAGAAACATTAGTCCTTGCACCATCGGGAAGTTGAGTTATCTCAGTAGAGCTATTCGCAACTTGCTTGCCCTTATATTCCAACGGGGCATGATAATACCTTCTCGATTCAACATAAGGTCTATCCCATGATTTTGGGTCATTAATATTGGGTGAAAAACCGCTTAAAGCTACTGTATAGGCATAATTACCATTACCTTCAAGGCGAAATTCTATCTTATTTTGCCCTTCTTTTATTGATTTTGTTGGAACAGGTATGATTAATGAAGCCTGTTCGCCTTTAACTTCCATGTCTTTGACTTTTTCATCATTGACGATTATTGATAGCCGATAATCACTTTTTGAAAATTGCGTTGTTCCATAATATACAGCAAGAGCAGAAACTATTGGTCCTTTTGCTCTATATGGTGAATAGCCATTATACATTCGTTTTGATAATAGGTAATCAACATATTGCTTAACCGTTGGGGCATTAGGTCGTATAGACTCCATAGCAAGCAAACCAAGCGCAACTGTCTCAACATCAAGAGAATCGATGTTTTTGCTGACAAGAACATCAAGCATTTCCCCGCCAATCTCATTTCTGCTTAGATTAACGAAGGTTAGGGCAGTATAGGCAAGTGCTGAAGCGTTCATATCGTTTCTATTACGATATAGTCTGTTTGCGTATGCAAAATCTGCCTCTCCAACATTTGACAAAGCGTGCAATATAACTGACTTAGTATTGTCATCATTCTGATCGACTCTTGTAAATGCAGTTTTAAGATATGCTGTCGCTTTTTCCATTGTTTGTGGGTTGATTGTTATTCCTTGTTTTTGTGCATAAGATAACGCCCAGAATGTCCTTGAACTTATGAATATATCACTTTGCATTGAATCTCTTGCAATAATCCAACCCCAACCACCATCATTTCGCTGGGTTGTAACTAATGTCGATATAAGGTTTCTTGCCCTGTCCATCAATTCCTTGCTATCGTTTGGATTTCCACCGATTTTTTTCAGGTATTCAATTGCATAGGCAACGCCAAGCAGATCGCTTCCCAAATCACCCGGAACAGGTATAATCTTACTTAAAAATCCACTTTCTCTTGGATTTATGGTATTCATTGCAAGATCAAATATCAGGCGATTGACACTGGGACCAATGCTTATCGTCATTTGTTTGCTATTGAATGTCTGATCGGGTAGTTGCAGGAATATCGTTTCACTTCCCTTTGAGACTCCGCCCTTACTGTCTGCGTATTCAACACCCCAGGGTCTTATTGGGATTGTTTTGGTTAATCCGTCTGTCATATCGCCTGCTTTCGCTGTGATTTCAAATTGTGCTGAGCGTCCTGCTGAGATCAACATCCCATTGAAAACAACTTCCGTAGTGCCATTTTTCTTAATACTAATTTGCTTTTGATCGGATGTCCCTTTCCCGTCAATGCTTATTTTTAATGAAAGGATTGCGTTTCCTTCAAAATCGGTGAGATTATGAATTCTAACAAGTGTTCTTATTGTGTCGCCTTCGGTTAAGATTGGCGGAATTTTAGCTTCAATAAAGAAATCTTTGCGTGTGATCGTATTTGCTGTTGCCTGTCCGACTATCGTTTCTATTGAACAACCTCTGCTAGTAATACGCCATTGAGTTATCTTTTCAGGCATTGGAATTTTGACCTTCGCCTTGCCGTTTGTATCTGTTATGACTGTTGGTATCCAATAGCCAGCATCAGCCAATTCTTGGCGCATTGCAGGTTCTGCCATGCCACCGCCTCTGCCAGCGGCGTATCCTACCTCTTTTTTAGCTTCCATGAAACTATAAACATCATATTCCTTATCACTCTCATCCATTACAGCAGATTTGCGCATCATTCTTTGTTCCAAGGCAGGTGCAGGTGCGGATTTTGCAGCGACAGCCCCGTTTGTCATCATTAGGGCTAATTCTTCTCCTAATTCAGCCCTTACTTCTTTTGATTTCTCTGCAAATTCCGCTTCTACTAATACCCTTTTTTCTTCTTCCAGCAATTCTTTCAATACTTTGCGTGTTGATGGATAATAGCTGAATGTGCAACTTGATACAGTCATCATCCTTGCATCTCTGTAAATACCCTCTTTGAAAAACTCTGTTATAGGCGTCAGGACGTCTGGATATATTGCATATAACGCTTCTTCTACAAGGGCAAGCGAAAGCTCTGTCTCAACAGGCTTGCCTAATTGATCTGTAACTATTATCTCAATTTCTGCATTTTCGCTGGGTTTATAGAACTCATTAGGCTTTATCGTTATTACAAGCTGTCTCTCAACTGTGAAATCTTTATCCGCAGTTATTAGTTTTGGTAAAGTTCCTTTAACCTCAATACTTATTGCAGATACAGCAACACGAAAATTTGGAAAATAATCATTTGTTACATTCAGGCTAACCTCATTCCAGCCTTTGTTGAGTTTCTGAATTTTATGATCAATAATCCCTTCTCCCTCAAAAGTCAAAAGTGCCAAAGCCGATTGTTCAAGCCTTGAATGTATCCTTATTTTGGCATTTTCACCGACCTCTAAGTCTGATCTATCCGCCATAACTCTAAGTTTAACTTCGTCTTTGTCATCTGATACAGTTACATATCCAGCAGAACCAAGCGAAGTTCCAAACCTGTCAACGCCATAAGCTCCTAGTTGATAACTCCCACCTTCATCTATTTTTATTTTAATTGATCCTTTGCCTGTTTTTTCATCTGTTTTGAGTTTATATTCACTTATATTGACCGTGATCGTGCCTATAATTTGCGGTTCTATCCATGGAATTTGCGATAATATCGGGTGTATTGGCTTTGATATGAATTTTTCCACTTTTAGAGTTAATTCCTTACTAACAGGCTTGCCATCTGCCCCGATAGTCTCAACCGTAACATCAAAAGGTTCTCCTGCTATGGCAATTTCTGTTGATGGCTTAACTATAATATTATATTCAGTGACCGGAACAAATACATTTTCAGAAACCCAGGGGATATTTTCACCTTCAATTGTTCCTCCAAATGTCAAGGTTGTTCCGGGTTGTGTTGATGTTGTGTCAAACTTGACTTTCAGCTTGCCTTCTGCATCAACAGGTGAAGTAAAAGATGACCCATCAGGCAAGGTATATCTAATCATTCGGTCTGTAACAGGCTGTCCATAATAATAGCTTGCGATGAAGGTCGCCTCTATTTTCTCGCCCCTGAAATAAACTTTGCGTTGGAACTCTATAGCAAGCTTCATCTTTTCAAGTTGGTATCGCTGAACCTGAAAAGAACCTGTAAAGATTTTGCTTTCATCTTCTTTATCTTGTGCTATAATCTGATATTCCCCCAAAGCGGAATTTTCATCTAAAAGCATATCAGTATTAAATGTGCCAAACTTAGATAACTTAAGCGTTTCAGAACGCAAAAGCCGTCCTTGTGAGTCGATAATTGAAACCTCATATTCACTTTCGGTTATTGAATAAACGCCATCTTTTGCATCCCTTATTATACCTTTAATAGATACTTTTTGTCCGGGGCGATATGCAGGTCTATCTGTGTAAATATAGCCTCTTGGGGTTAAGCCAATACTCAAGCTAAGTTCCGATATATCTAAGGAATTTGACGCAACGCTACCATCTTTGACAACAAAGGCTGCGATATTATCAGTATTCTTTAATTCGTCTAGCTTTTTCTTGAAGATTCCGTCTTTGTCTGTCTCTCCTTCGCTGATAACCTTTGTGCCATCGCTTATAAGCACCCTAGCCTTTGACATAGGTTCGCTTTTTATCATATCCTCAGCAAAAACAAGCACTTCATTGCGAGATGTTTTCACAATAACATCAATATCGCTTCTTATAATCAGCGTTGTTGCTTCCAGATCATCTTCGCCGACATGGACAGCATATACTCCTGCACCATCCATTGGAATATCAATATATTGCTCAAATATCTTGTATTTCTTGTATTCTGGAATAGGGTATTCTTGAGAGCTATCTGGAGATATAAGTGCAATATCAAGATTTTCAACGCCTATTATTCCATGAGTCTTTCGCCAATATGCCTCAAGATCAAGTTTGTATATATCAACAGTGAGTTTTTCTATATTTCTGATCGTTAATTTGACTTTTGCTATCTCATTTGTCCTGTATATCCTTTCTGTTGCCAATACTAGCTTTTTTTCTGTCATTTCTTTGATACGTTGTTGCGCCTGTCCATACCAACTCCCCCAAGTCAGCTTTCTATATGATTCAAGTGCTGGTTCAAATTGTAATAATTTTTCCTCGTATATCTGCCCAGTCTTGAATAAAGCGAGTGATGATTCCTCTGTATTGGGATATTTACTGATAAGTTCCGACCAATCCGATATTGCAGTTAGGTATAATCTTTCTGAATCTTCTTTTTGCTTATTTTGTTCCGCTTGTTCTGCTAAATGATAGTTTATTTGTCCATAAGCAAAAAGTATCTGTCTTGCTCTATCATCAAGAGGATGTTTTTCAAGGAATTTTTTCCATATTGCGATAGCCTCATTATATTTATCCTGAGAAAGTAGATCAGTTCCTATCTGGAATTCAGCATCAATAATACTACGCTGTGCATCAGCCCAATTTGGACCATTTGGAAATAGAGAGATATATTTATTCCATGTATCTATTGCTTCTGCGTTGTTCTTTCTCCCAAATTGTATTTGTCCTATTCTATAATAGGCAGACATAAGTAATTGTTGAAAATTATCCATTGTGAATGATTCTTGCTCTTTGATTGAGCCATCGTATCCGATTTTTGTAAAATCCTGATAGGCTTTGATCGCATCGTCAGTTCTGCCTTGCATCTCATAAGCCTGTGCTATATCATAAGCAAGCTGAATTGAGCGCGCATCATTTGAGAATTCTTCAATAAATTTTCGGGCAATCTTTATACCATTCTCCATCTCAAAATAATCTCTTGGTTGTGGAATATGATATGTCTTGACGAGTAATAATCTTGAATCACGAATCAGCTTATCATTCTCATTTGTCTTTGGCATTAAGTTAAGCAGATTTTCTAGGTTGGTTCTTGCCCAAAGGAACTGATCCATAGCAAGTTGGCTTTCTGCAAGATAATAGCGTGCTTCAAACCTATGTTTCCCCTGAGGTATCTTTGTTCTAGTTTCTTTGGACCTTTGTGGGGTGTCAACAGGTCCCATCCAATCAGGATCGAAGTTATCAAGATACTGATGGTATTCATTGATCGCCTGACCGAAGTTTCGGCTTAATTGCATCATACGCCCAAGCCGAAACATAGTTTCATCTTTCATGCTGTCGCCTATCTCAATATCAAGGACTTTCTTATACATTTGATATGCTTTGTTATAGTTTGGTGGCGGGACATCAAGCTCATTTTTAGTTGGTATATATGATAAAACTTCCGCAAACTTAAAATATACGCTTGCGATTTCTTCTTTGCGTGCAGATGACAAAAGCCTTTCTACTTCCTGATTATAGATTTTCTCGGCAGAATCAAATTTTTTCTGTTGAATGTAACATTCTGCCTTTAAAAAGACAGCCTTTTTTGTCCATGATGATTTATTATGCTCAATAATAATCTCATCACAAGACTTTATCGCCCCTGCATAGTCTTTATTATAATACATAGCCAATGCTTTAAGATAAAGCATATAATCAATATTGCCCTTGTATTTTGGTAGTAATGAATCAATCATTTTGATAGCCTCGGCAAATTGCTTGTTTTGAATTGCAGAACGGACATCCCTATCTGTTAATTCTGTTGTTTGAGATAAACAGCAAGACCCTGAAACAAGAATAACAATAATTATTACAAATGTAAACGTTTTCATTTGTCATCTCCTCGATAATCTGATACTAAAAGAAGCAAACATAAGTAAAATTGATATAATAAAATATATGATACAACAGGTGCGCCAATTCGGGTATGTAAAGCCACGCCCAACGATAGGATCGGCTATTGTATATAGATAGGTCGTCCTCATAATATCTATATTGCCAAAAACTCTGGAAAGAGCAATTGTAGGATTGGCGTATAAAGATATATTTGTTATCACATTTTTGGCTTGTTGGGATTGCAACCTAGTGATAAAAGGTCCGCTGATAATAACGCTACCTAATAGCAATAAGATGACAAAATAGGGCAAAATTATTGATGCTAGGATATTTCTCAGAAAAATTGAGCAAAAAAACAAAGATAGGGATATTATTGCAAATACAAAAACTAAAATAACAATATTGCTATTGACTATATTCAATAAGTTAAGCTTTTCATAAAAAAATGACATTAGTAGAAGGAATATAAATGAAATTATAATGACAATAAAATTATAAATATTGGCAGAAAAGAGTTTTACCAAAATGATTTTAATTGGATTTAATCGAGTCATCGCCAATTCTTGGAAATCACGTCTTGCAGATTCACTAGCGAAGCTATCGTATATATTGGCTGGTATAAAGAGCATAATCATAACTGCTTGTGAGATTATAAAGGCAAAAAAGCCTTTTCCAATTTGAGATAATTCCACAAGAAGAAAGATAAATCCCAAGCATAAATATCGTCCAAGAATCGCTTTTATTAGATTCTTTGCACGAAATTTTATCTTTATTTCTTGTTTTAATAGAATATTTTCCAAAGTTTGCATTTATAGAACACTAATAAAGATGATTGACAATTGACTAGAAAACTAAATATATCTTTGATGTGAAATGATCTTTAAAGTCTCCCTTTTCCAAAGGGGGGATTTAGAAGGATTTTCAAAAAATTTATAAATACAAAATTAATTAGTTTAATCAGTAGGTTCGGAGGGATTCTCTAAAACAAAATAGCAAGTTTTGTATCATTTCTGTTATCAGCATTCCATCTCCTTAAATTAAATGGCAGATATATTAGGCAGGCATTATTATCATTTTTATTTCTGTGCCTTTGGGTGGAGCAGTCTTATTATTCACTATATAGGCAGTATCATCGTTGCCTTCTGGAAGGGGATTATCGATTATTGCATCTGGATCACGATATGTTGCTATTAATGTTCCTGATCCTTGTGCCATAAAGATTCCGTTATTCATCCTAGAACCTGTAAAAACCCAACCCGTATGTTCCATTGATGATTGTTTTATGCGATTATAGACTAAGTCTTCTGCACGATGTCTTATAACCTTCCCTCCGCTGTTCCACTCAACCCATATTTGAACTCTATCGCCTTTTGGTGTAATTGGATCGCCCTGATAACGAACACCTCCTATAAACTCAAGACCAAGTAATATCAATGCGGTTTGAAGATGTATTGGTTCAACATCCAACACTAGCAAGCTTTCATGCACTTTGCCGATCTTTGTGCATGCAAGTAATTCAATGACTCCTGCTGACATATTAACTTTTCCATATATTGTAATAGTTTTTTTGTTAAGATCAAGATCAAGTTTTCCAAGTTTATAAAGACCATCCCCGACCTCAACAATGCCGGGGATAGTGGGTGTCGTTTTACCTTCTACGAATAATGATTTAAACTCAACATTATTAAATTTGCTTGCTTCTTCCAAAGAATTTGAGGGATCGATTACTGCATATATTTTATGCTCACCAGCCTGTTTGGCTTCCAAGGTAACTGAAACTTCCCTTGATTCGCCTCCTAAAAGAGATGATATTGTTTGAGGCGCTCCAATTGGAACGCCTGCACTTTTTGGATCGCCATCATAAAAGGCAATTTTTATATTTTCTGCTGGTGTTTCTGTTAGATTTGATATTTGTGCCTTTATGACTATCTGTTCTCCTGTTTTTGGATTGTCTTTTGAGAACATCATAGCGGGATTGGCAAAACCAACATCAGGCAAAGCAGATTTTGGCATTGCCCTTAACAAAAACATGACCGCAAAGGCTGTTGTCATTATGTCGCCTCTGTCTTTTCCCCATTCAATAACAGTCTGAACCTGACCTGAACCAGAAGCATATATAGGCGTGTCTGCGATCCAGCTTCCATCGGGTTGTTGTGTGCTAAGAAGAAAACTTGCCATTTCTGGATACCAATCATGTTCGCCGAGTTTCTCTTGCTTTGGTGGCATATCCATCGCCCTTTGAAGTGCGTTCATAAAATAATAATGCCAGTAATATGAGCCGGGGTTTCTTGTTACTGAATAATGCTTATTAAGCCATTCCAAACCTTTCTTTACTGCTTCGTTGCTTGGTGGCAATCCCGATGCTTTCAGCCCCATAATTGCAGTTGCAGTCATGCTTCCATAAGAATCAGCTGCAAAGGGACCTATACCAGAACCATTATAATTCCACCCGCCATCAGGTCTTTGCAATCTCGTTAACCAAGATGATGCTTTTACCCATACCTCACTTGGAATCTTGACACCCCATTGTTGCGCAGCATATAATCCAAAAATGACATACTGCAAATGTGCCGCATCAGCCGCATCTTGTCCATAGCCCCATCCACCATCTTCGGTTTGGAAATCAATGAGTTTTTGAACTGAAAATTCAACCTCGTCCATGTATTCTTCTTTATCGCCTGTTGCGGTAAGAGCAAGTATAAGCACCGCATAATCGTAGGAATCACTCCACTCTTTCCAGTTTGCAGGCGATTTATTAAAAAGATGATCCAAGCCTTTAACTACCGCTGGATCAGATTTATCAACACCTGCATAAAGAAAGGCAGAGATAACTAATGATGTCAATCCAGGTCCAATCTCTGGCATCCAACCACCCGGCATTGTCTCATCAGGTAATCTGACAGGTTCTAATCCATCTAGGCTTTCCATACAGATAACGCATTTCCCATAAGCCATTGCAGAGAAAAGAAAATTATCATGACCATTACGACAGATAACATAAAACTCGCCTTGTTGAGTTCTCAACCATTCGATAGCCTTATCAACTGATTTCTTTATCTGCTCTGGCGTAACATCCTTTTTTCCAGTCCAAACAAGCCCTTTAGCAGTTTTTATAGAAACATTATTATTTTCATTGCTTTCCTTTATTAGATTGTCAGGATCAGCAATAACATATATTTTGACTTCACCAGGAGCCGCTCTCCATTTTGTTGTAACTTTCCCTGATGCACCAGCCTTTAGCCCAAGTATGAATGCAGTATTCCCTATTTGCAAACCATATTCTTTGGGGTCTCCCTCGACAAATCGCACTTCTACGTCTTCAGTTACATCTGCATTGCCTTTATTAATTACAGTTGCAGATATTATAACAGGGTCCCCTTCTGTTGGTGATACAACTGAAAACGTAATGCTTTTTTGATCTATTACTAAATCAGGCATCGCTGGTTTCACTGCGGTTTTTGACTTTGATGTTTGAGCAGTGACTGACGATTGTATAATAAACATAACCAAAATTATGACAAGAACTGCCAAACTAAATTTTTTCATCTTTTCCTTCCCTTCTATAAATTTCTATGCAATATTACTCATAATATATAATGCCCCACAACATACTCAATCTGCACGATTTCGTGCAGATTAACATTGTATATTATATTGCCATACCAACAAATGTTAAAATAATATTCATATTTTAATGAGTAAAACGAAAAATAACAGGATTCTGACTACAATAAATATAATTTATGCAATTTTTATACCCCTATTTTCCTGTTTTTATTTTTTATTCCTCCATTTTTCCAGCCTCTCTTTGATCTTCTTTTCATATCCTTCATCGCTGGGTTCATAATATTTTGCAGTATGTAGCATATATTTTTGTTTTATATAATGTCCTTCATAATCATGTGGATATTTATATTCTACGCCATGTCCAAACTTCTTTGCACTGTTATAACTAGCATCTCTTAAATGTTGAGGCACAACCGTTGAAACGCCTGCTTTAATATCTTCCATTGCTTTGCTAATGCTTGTTATAGCGGTATTGCTCTTAGGTGCGCAAGCGATATATGCAACTGCTTGCGCAAGTGGTATCTGCGCTTCGGGCATTCCAACAAACTCCACTGCGCTCAATGCGGAGTTTGCAATAAGCAAGGCATGTGGATCGGCGTTTCCTACATCCTCAGATGCGCAAATCAATATTCTGCGTGCAATAAATCTAGGGTCTTCTCCTGCATAAAGCATCTTTGCAAGCCAAAACAATGCAGCATCAGGATCAGAACCTCTCATACTTTTTATGAATGCTGATATAGTGTCATAATGCGAATCATCTGAAGAATCATAAACAACGGCGCGCTTTTGAATTGATTCCTCTGCTATCGCAAGATCAATATTTGTAATACCTTCTGAATCTGGAACGGTTGTCAAAACAGCAAGCTCAAGACCATTTAACACACGTCTTGAATCTCCGCTTGATGAGTCTATAAGATGCTTTATGGCTTCCTCTGTGATATTTACTTTCATTTTACCAAATCCACGATCAGGATCGCTTAAAGCCCTTTTTATAACACATCTGAGATCGGATTCCTTGAGTGGATAGAATTGAAATATTTGTGATCTTGATAATATCGTTGGTATTATGTAAAAATAGGGATTTTGTGTTGTTGCGCCGATAAATATTATATTTCCCGATTCGATGTCTGGCAATAGGGAATCTTGTTGAGATTTATTGAAATGGTGTATTTCGTCAACAAATAATATTGTCCTTTTTGAGTGCAAGGAACGCCTGTCTTTTGCTTCTCTTATTAGTTGCCTTAATTCACTAACACTGCTATTTATTGCATTACATTGTTGAAAAGATGCCTGAGTTTTGTTAGCAATAATATGGGCAAGGGAAGTTTTTCCAGTTCCCGGAGGACCATAAAAAATGACAGATGTTATTCGATCCGCCTCAATAGCCCTTCGCAATAGCTTTCCTTGACCTATAATATGCTGTTGCCCAACAAATTCATCAAGCGTTTTAGGACGCATACGATAAGCTAATGGTGCTTCTGCAAAATTTCTTTCATTTGTGGCATCTTCAAAGAGATTATTTTGATCCATGATTTGCCTTCTATGGTCTATCCAAGACGCTTTTTACATTCTTCAAGTATATCAATCGTTCTCGTTGCTCCGATACGGGTAACACCGACCTTTCTGGCTTCAAGTGCTTGATCAAGGGTGCGTATTCCACCTGCAGCTTTTACTTGAACGGTTGGTGGAGAATATCTTCTCATTAGTTTCAGGTCGTCAATAGTCGCCCCGCCATCACCATAACCCGTTGATGTTTTTACGAAGTCAGCCCCAACTATACCACATATTTCACATAGCTTTATCTTGTGTTCATCCTGTAAATAACAGTTTTCAAATATAACCTTCACAATTGCATTGCCAGAGTGTCCTGTCTCAACAACAGCCTTAATATCGTCAAAGACATAATCCCAATCAAGACTAAGAACTTTACCGATATTTACGACCATATCAAGTTCTTCTGCACCATCAGCTAAGGCTTGCTCGGATTCGATAACCTTGATAGCTGTTGAATGTCCACCATGAGGAAAGCCAATAGTAGTTCCTGTTTTGACTCCTGAACCATTTAATATACTTGCAGTCTCTTTAACATAATAGGGTTTTATACATACACTTGCAACATCATATTTAATAGCTATCTTACAACCCTCTATCAATTCATTATCCATCATTTTAGGGTGTAAAAGGGAATGATCGATCATTTTTGCAATATCACTTAATTTATAGTCCATGATTATCTCCCATTCAATTAACTTTAATTCAATGAAGCATTAGTTTCTATATTACAAAAGTTAGTTTACTATGCTTATGTTGAGTAGTCAAGCAGAAAAGCAGATTTTTCAGGGATATTTAATTTTGGAAAATAGGATGCAAAGGAATTAATGCCACTTTATAATATAAAATGAAAGGAGTGATAAGAATGCCTCATTGTTGCCTTCTTGTGGGCATCCTAAAGGAGATTTCAAAAGCTCTCGGTTCTACATACAAAAAGCCTCCTTATTCTGCAATAATTTATCTTTTTTCTGATGTATTTCATAGATTAGGTATGGTATTATAATGCTCTGCTATAGCAAGACTAATAAGATTGTGGAAATATGTGAAGTATTGAAAAGTCTGGTTTTACAAGGACATATCATAACCGTTTCATTATTCAAATAGAGAAAAGTATAAGAATACATCATAAATAGTGGTGGAAAAAGCATAAATCTGATTAATTGATTTTGTGTATAGCAAATTTATATTTGGACATAAAAAAAAGTTTTTGTTATGATAATAAAAACTTCTTACTGTATAACTGATATTTATACCTGAGAAAGGTCAGGTGATTATATGATAACAATTGATCTAAATGGTTTATGGGATTTTATTGTTGATCTCGATCCGAAGTATCATTACAGCGAAAATCCTCTATATGCAAAACCGAATTGGAACCGAAGTAATTGGAAAAAAGTTTCTGTCCCTGGAGTATGGAATAAATATGCAGAACGTCTTGATATATATGAAGGTATCTGCTGGTTTGTTCGTGAATTTAATATTGAATCCCTAGATGACAGGTCAATTTCAGTTTTAAGGTTTGGTGGAATAAATTATAAGTGCAGAATTTTTCTTAATGGTGAACGAATTAGAACTCATGAAGGCGGATATACTGAATTTACTGCTGATGTAACGGGAGAAATTCAGATTGGAAAAAACTGCCTTGCCATTGAGGTTGATAATAGAGCAACGCATATCAAGATGCCACCATGTTTGGGTTATTTCAATTATGGTGGAATACATCGCAATGTAACTCTTGAGATTCATCCAAAAACTGATTGTATAAGAGATGTCTTTTTTGATGCAAAACCTACTGATAATGGTGGAGGAATAATTAGAGTTAGAGGACGTATTATTGGCTGTAATAACTGTGTCAGAATCAAGTTAATATGTAATGGATATAAGACTATATCTGAATTGACCAATAAGCGGTCATTTGATATATCAATGAATGTGCCAAATGTTAAACTTTGGAGTCCTGACTCACCAAACCTCTACAAAGCAACAATACAGCTAATTCAAGGAGATAGTATAGCACACGAAATATCAAAGGATATTGGCTTCAGAAGTATAGGAATGTCTAATGGTAAAATTATATTGAACAGAAAGCCCACATTCCTAAAAGGGATATGCTATTTATATGATTCACCAATATACGGCGTAACAATGAAACCCGATCAATATATGACTGACATTGCTTTATTTAAGGAATTGGGCATCAATACCATCAGAAGCCATTTCCCATTTGCAAATGAATTTTATGAAGTATGTGATCGAGAAGGCATTATGATATGGATAGAAACACCTATATATTGTATTCATCCACCTGATAATAAGTTGCAAAGTGATTTTGCTGATCCAGATTTTAAGGAACTTGCAATTACTATGATTGAAGAGATGATTATACAAGCAAGAAACCATCCTAGCGTAATAATATATAGCTTAGGAAATGAATGCAATGTTGAACATCCCGAAGCAGAATCATTCTTTCAGGAATTAGCCAATAAAGCAAGAGAACTAGATGATACAAGGCTTTTGTCTTATGCTTCATTATATTGCAATGTAGGACCATTAGCAAATATGGTTGATGTGCTTGGTATAAATGAATATTGGGGCTGGTATGACAGGATTGACAACCATGACGAAAAATCCCATACAAAGCCTATTGATCTAAATATGCTTAATCAAAAACTAAACGAGTTAAAGCACATTCATAATAAATCATTGCTTCTTACAGAATTCGGTGCAGATTCCATACCGAATTATATTTCAGGCTCATGTAATCTATGGTCTGAAGACTATCATGCTGATCTAATTGAAGAAACATTTAACATTATCAGAAACCATCCTGAGATTTGTGGAGCATTTCCATTTTGTTTTTCAGATTACAGAGACCCGTCAAAATATACTAATAAGTATTGGGATGAGATGAATTATAAAGGCTTCGTTACCTATAATCGCTTACCCAAAAAGGCTTTCTATCAGCTGAAGGAAATATATAATGCCTTTTTATCGGATTAAAACAGACATTAACTGACATTTTAGGCGTATTTTATTAGAATGGAGTATATGAAAATGAAAAATATTGACGTTTCGGAAATAGAGCATTTATTAGGTGCAATCAGAATTTGTATTCAACAGGGTGGGAGTTTTCTTATAAGCAGATGCGCTCCCAATGGTCCTATCATGCGTGAAAGAAACCTTGATTATATACACAAGGCTACATGGGGTATGTATGCGTCTGGTGTAAGACATGACCTTATAGCAAAAATACTTGATTGGGCTATGGAAAACGCCCTTCAGCCGAATGGCGACTTTTTCTTTCCAGATGAAGGCAATGAATATAAAATTATGCAAAGGGCATATAGACCGTTGAATTTTGGTAGAATCGCTGTCCTTATAGGGCATCCGATGATGAAAAATGAAAAAGTGTTGAATAGAATAATGCAATATCAGCATAAATCAGGCGGGGCATTTAACTATATAGGTGAAGATCCAAATAAAGTAGAAGAACAAGAGACTATAGGCGCACTTAATACAAGTTTTTTCGGTCATTTGATGATGGCGTTGGATATAAAAGACAAAGCTATATTAGCAGGCGATTGGATGTGCAGATTCGTAGAGTTAAACAAAGAATATATGCCAAAAGGCTTTATTTATACTAATGTAATGCCTGATGGAAAACTCGTTACGGACATTAAACCCGGTGGAAAACAATCAGGAATGGTTGATAATATAGCACCTAAACAGGAGTTTTGGCAACCCGGAACAGCTATGGCATACCTTGCCGACCTATATGAAAAATCGGTTGAGGACTGGAATATAAGTGAAGAAAAGGCACAAAAATATCTTGATTATGCTTTTGATTTACTTGATTTTGAAGATAAGATGCCATTGTATACATATCTTTGGCTTTCAAAGTGCAAGGTTGGATGGGGTGCTGGTGAATTATTAAGAGTAATGTTAAAATTCAACAAAGGGACAGAAAAGCAAATCGAAATGGCTTATCAATCGGCAAGAAAGGTTGCTATATTTACGTTTATGGATAATCAGTTACCAAATGGCGGGTGGTCGGTTATGCACTATCCTTTGAATGAGCTAGTTCCTGAGCTTAGGTTTGATTATAAGCCATTGAAGGGCATAGTGAACGTTCCAGATAGCAAAATAGAAGGTTCACAAACGATCTTCCTTCCCAGCGAGGAAATAACAGGCGAATTTTTGGGCGAGATGAAGTCAATACAGATGGGATTAGAAGAATTGCTGAGGCATATTAAATAGGTTGGGCGACACACCCAACCTATAAATATATATTTACGCACCAACAACCTGCATAGCAAAATCAACGCCTGCGGCAGCATCCTTGCCATAGAAATCGCAACCTGTGCTTTGGCGGACTAGCTCTGTAACAGGTCCTCCGCCAATCATTATTGAGACTTTGTCACGTAATCCAGCATTTTTCAATGCGTCAACCGTAGCTTTCGCTGCGTCATATACTGCAGTTAGAAATACGCTCATTCCGACTATTGTTGCACCACTTTCTTTAACCGCACTAACGAATTTATCAGGTGCAACATCAACACCAAGATCAATAACATTAAAGCCGACTCCACGAAGCATTAATGCGACGATGTCTTTGCCTAGGTCGTGAATATCGCCTTTGACTGTGCCTATAACAACCGTTCCAAGTTTTGATTCCGCTTCTGATCCGCCTTTTAGCAATGGCTCAAGTTCGGCAGTAATCTCTTTCATAATTTCGCCTGCATACATAAGTTCTGAAACGAAATAAGTGCCTTCCTCGTATTTCTTGCCTATTTCAACCATGCCCTTCTGACATGCTTTCAGTATTTGATCTGCAGGCGTTCCTGCATCAATTTCTGCTTTGACCAGTTTTTTTACCATATCCTCATTTAATTCAGACATGGCTTGGGATATTTTTTCTGACATTGAGTATTCCTCCTAATTTATGCTGCGATAAGGCAGAACCAGATGTATATATAAGCCATAGAATCAATGTCTTCCCAAACTTTCTTTATGAGTTCCGCATCGCCCTTTATTTCATCATATTCCTTGATTTTTTCTTCCCAGGGTATACAAACACCGGGTTTCTTTTCAATTTTTTCCTCTGGCATTTTTTCCCTCCTATTAATAAACTCCATATTCACGAGTGAAATCAACCATCGCTTTGACATTCTCTATTTTGGCGTCTTGTTGAACGATAGCACCAGCATCCATTATATAACCACCATCTTTGGCAACGACATCAATTATCTTTTTGCATAATGCACGGACATCATCAGGTGTTCCATAAGTCAACAAGTCATTAGGAATACCACCACTTAAACAGAATTTATCGCCGACAGCCTTATGAACCTCAAAAATATCGCCTCTATCAACGTGATAGATTATGCTTCTATCGGGTAGTTCCGCAGTATATTTAAGGTTTTTATCCCAATCGCCTTCTGCATAGAACAGAACTTGCCAACCCATATCATAAAGATCAATAATTATTTGTTTTAGAGTTGGCCAATAGAATTTCTCATAAGCCTGATATGACATAAACGGAGCGCATCCACGATGTAGCCATACTGTTATCGGAACAGTTTTAGTCGGATCAGCAGTCGCATAGGCATTAAACATCATGTGCGGTCTAAGCGCTTCACATGCGGCAATAACTTTATCAGGTCGTCTGAAAAAGTCCGCTGAAAGCTGACGATAGCCGCGCAATTTATCTGCTAATATATCACAAGGAGCTTTTAATGCGCCTGCGATTGCACTGACTGTTCCGCATTCGTTCTTTAATGCGGCGCCTTGAACTCCGAATCCAGCAAAATATTGCATCATTGCAATCCCGCCTTTTAGCCATGCGAGATTAGAGCGATAATTACCCTTGCTGGAATCTTTCATTATTCTCGGTAGCCAGACATTTGCAAGGAAGCCTGTTGGGTCATCAATTAGTGCATCATATTCATCTGCTTTCATGTGTGCGCCGTCTTCGTCTTGTGGCTCTATATATTGAAATGCTTCATCTGCCTCAAGATCGATCCCCGGAACCTTGTAATATTTTGTGCTGTTTGCTTCGGTCATACCTGTCCAAACATAAACCATGTTACCGACAACAGCATCAACATCAAAATCCTTAGCGAACTTCTGCACAGCCTTAAATGCTAAGTTAAAATCATGTGTAATTTCCTGACAAGTATAACCAGCGTATTTTCCTACGAATTCTGCCACAAAAGGTCTTATTGGCACTTTATCAGGCTTTTCATTCTTCATGGCTGTAACATATCGCTCCAGCCTTTCGTTATATAGCTTTTCCATATCTTCTGCCATTAACGTCCTCCTTTTATAAATGACTTAGTTTATATATATCCAGTTATAATTATATTGATTCGGAATGTAGATTCAGAGTGATTGCAAATATCTGCATTATAACAAGTCTTTTCTTGGTAGTCAATCTTCAACGCCTCTATGAACAAATTAGGATTTGTCTAAATGTTCTGTGCTTACAACCAAACTTTTTTCGTCGATGAGATTAAGATAAGCTACTGTTGTTCCTTCTGGTAGTTTTGCATAGACTTTTTTACCAACGGTATCTAATTCAGCTTGCTCATTGAACCACATTCTATTGAACCAATCACCTGAATCAGTTGTAAAGCATAATTCCGCATTTACTATCGGCACTGATGAATTAAAATTCGCCCAAATTATGTCTTTTTCAAAACCTTGACTTGTAATTTCTGCCAATACTTCACCATTTTTCAGTATACTATCTGCAAAGGCTCTTATTTCATCTGGATTTTCCCCTGCACCTCCATGTCCATGAGGCATCCTGACACGTATACAGAGGGTTCTTTTCCCCTTTGTTACACGATAAGATTTTTGAAGGGAATCCATTGGATAGGCAAAATCATTCGTCCCTGTTACCCATAACATCGGCATCGTTGTATTTTTAAGATAATGTGATGGATCCCAAAGATCAAGCCATTTTTCTGCTTTTTGTTTACCCATCTGCTCAAATACTGGTAACCAGCATGAATTTTCACCAAGAAACCCACATCCATAAACAGGAACACCAAACCTAAAACGATTATCTACTCCCGAAGCTATGCAATTAAGATAACCGCCCCAAGATATACCTGTCATACCGATTCTATTCGAATCGACTTCAGGAATAGATGCGACTAAGGAATGTGCCAGAATTATATCCGCTATTGCATGATACGTCCATTGGTCTTCATGTTCCCAATCTATTTGATCGAATCCACCCCAACCGGGAGGACCTCCAAAATCATGACGATTCCAGTTTCCATATTCGCCCTTTGGAATACAGCCACAGAGATCCATTGATATTGCCACATATCCTCTTGATGTCCATAACCGAACCCATTCTGCGAATGCTGTTCCGCCTCCGCCATGTATAAGAACCATTGCAGGAAGTTTATCGTCAGTCTTGTTTTCAGGGATCCCTAGCCATGCAAAAACCTCAGTTTTTTTGCCTTTCCAAGATAATCCTTCATAAAATATTGCTTTTACGTCATCAGTCTCAAAATCTTCAGCAATATGAATATTTGGTGCTTTTGATAAGGCATCAAGATTCCATACCATATATATTTTCCTTTATTTATAAGGGATTTTATAATTCTTATAAACCATTGAGTTTTAATGCAAGTTAAATTCACATTAAAAGCATTATTTTTTCTTTAATTGCTCAAAGAATGTTTCTGCAGGAATGGTTTCTGCTGCCATAGTCATATTATATCTCTTGCAGAGATCAATGTATCGGTCAATAACAGCGTCTCTATCTGCTATCTCGCCTCCAGCCTCGATCATTGCACGATAGGCACAGATTGATGCCTTTTCTACTCTTGCTTTTACAATATCATCGTCAGCAAGTTCCAGTGCTTTGTTAAAATAAGCCATGATTTTCTGGCACATCTCAGGATCAAGCCCAAGATCAGCAGGTAACGGGAAGCATCCGGGATTCAATCCCTTTTGTTCAGCATTGTCATGGAACATATTGATATAATCCAAGATTGGTTGTGCTGATGACTTATAATGCAATCTGACAAATTCTTCTAACACAGCCCTATCATCAAGGTTTGGATTCCAGAGCATTCTTGACATTAGATAATTCCTTAAGTCCGATAACTCACCTGATAAGCCATTTCCATTCGCCTGCATAAAGACACCCTTTGCACTGTTTCTCAAGAAATATCGCACATTAGGACCAATAACACGAAGATTTGGAAATGGAAGATCATAGTAACGGAAATTTGTATTGTAATTCCATATCCAGATGTCATTACATATAGCGCTCCAGTCATTCATATCTTGACAGAACTCTTTATTTCTATCACATTTGGGGTCGTCAATAGGATGTAATGTACAACATTCTATACTACAAAGCTGTATTTGAACATTATGACGTGGCTTAATTGTCTTTGGCGCCTTTCGTGTATACCAATATGCGAGAGTTCCAATCTTAACATTTGGATATTTTTTTTCTATTCTTTCCGCTACTGCATTTACAAATGCTAGATTTGATCCCATCGGAGTTCCTTCTGCCTGATTAATCTTCTCACAATTTTCACAATGGCAATATCTAGCTGTATCCGCTTGACTTACAGGGATATTTTTCATATCGGGATGCTGATCAAGAATACTGATAGCATTTTTGGCAACTTCCTCAATGACATCCTCGTTTGTTACACAAAGCTGAGGTCCACCAGCATCCGTATTTGTATCACGTTTGCCCTCAAATAAAGCATAATATTCTGGGTGTTCTGCACCATATTTATCAAATGGCAAAAGCCATCCAACTGAATGTCCAATAAGGTTTTGAGGAGTCTTTCCACCAAGTTTTTCATCGGTTGTTATGGTATTGACACGCAAGCGAGTAGCAAAAGCAGGTTCTTTATAGTTTTCGTTGTAATAACTCCATCTAAACGAAAATGGTGGATTATAGCGAATCTCACCGACAGGTATTTTCAGGTTATCTGTTTTTGGTATATGAGTATAATCAAAAGTCAAAAATCTTACGCCAAAAGCATCCTCAAAGAACTGATATACACCATAAAGCACGCCTCTAGGTCTTCCACCTGTTATTGTTATATTATCTTCTTTGACAATAACAAGCAATTCTTCATCATCAAGGTTATCCGATAATCCCTTAATCTGCCCAATATTAATGCAATTCGATTTTGCCTCATCTTTTATCGAAAGCATAATATCAGTTGCCTCTTTGAATAGCCTTTGGAACTCCTCACCTGCATATTTTTCAGATGGGATCGAATCTGGTGGAACAACAATAACCCAGTCCTTCATTTTTGAAACATCAAGATTATTTTTAGATTCTTCACTAGATTTGACTTCTAAATTTGACATACTTTTTTCTCCTGTTTGTGGAATATTTTGGCATTTAGTTGCACATCCAATTACAATAAAAACGCTAAACAAGACTATCAAATTAAATAATTGTTTCATAATTCATTCTTTCGATAAAAAAGCGTCAGAATCAAATCTGACGCTTTAATAGTTATTTTACCAATTAGATTTTATCTCTGACCACATCGCTGGTAACTTCTGACTAGGTTCTACGGAAGTAGAAGCCCCGCCCAATGTCAAAGCGAATAATGCTGGAACAGAAGCTTTTTCTAGTGAAATAAAATCTACTGTCTCAATACGTCTGTTGGGTTTTGGATTATCCCATCTTGTAGAAATTAGCCCTCCATTTGCCACCGTTACCGCTGATTCTCTCCAGACCCATGATGAGTTTTTGTCTGCCATCTGTGCAGGAACTGCCGCAGGAACTTGATCCCAGTTATCAGAATTTATATTGCTTTCCATTAATAGTTCCTCAGTTTTTCCGTCATCATATTTCATAACAAACTTATAGCTTGGTTCTCCTATATGCTCCCATCCTGTCATGTGCAGAAAATAAATAGCTTTTGCTGTTGCGCCTATTTTGATCCCATCGATTCTTTTTGGCATAGCTGCAGAATTTGTGCCATAGACCGTAAGAACCGCGTCTTCAATCTTAAAAGGAACAGTGCTTCCATCAGCCAACTTAAACTTATGACCATTTTTTGCTATATCTAAGGCTTCTTCAAGATCTGTGTTTCCCGCTACACCAGTCCACCAATTCGTTTTCATAATTTTTGAGTTTGCATAAGGTTTTAGGTCAACATAAATGAAGTCCTCACAAAAAGCGATTGCTATAACCAAGCAAAATACCAAGACAGAAACCACAAATATTAATTTCTTTTTCATTTTAATCATGCTCCATTCTAGTAAAATACTTAAAAATATACTTGCCAATATGAAATCTAACAATTAATATATTATCAAAACATTTATGCCTTAGTCAACTATTATAGAAGAATTTATGGAGAAATAACATATGTCAGAGGATAAAAGTTTAATCCGTATTAGCCAAAATGGACGCTATTTTATTCAGGATAATAAACCTTTTTTTTGGCTAGGTGATACCCAGTGGGAGTTGTTTCGTGATTTTTCAATAAAAGATGCAGAAACCATATTAGAAATCCGTAAAAAACAAGGCTTTAGCGTAATTCAGGTCATGTTTACTGGTGTTGGTGATGGCACAAAACCCAATATTGAGGGTCAAACACCTTGGAATAATAATGATCCTGCAAAACCTAATGAGGCATATTTCAAGAGAGTCGATCAGATCATAGAAATAGCTTGTAAAAAGGGAATTATTATAAACCCCGGAGTCTATCATCAATTACAGGTCTCCATTATTACACCAGATAAGGCACATAATTATACAAAATGGATTGCAGAGCGATATAAAGACACACCTAACATTATATGGTCAATGTATCCAAAGGCAGAGCAAGAATATGTGCCAGTTATTCGTAAATTGGCTAGCGGGTTGCTTGAGGGCGATAAAGGAAAGCATTTAATAACACTTCATCCTGATCCCGCTGTTACATCGTCAAGTTTCATCCATAACGAAAGCTGGCTTGATTTCAATATGATCCAAACTTGGCTCTATTATGACAAGATATATGATATGGTAACTCATGATTATAATCTTATTCCGATAAAACCGGTAGTCATGGCAGAGGGAGGCTATGAAGGCAAAGAATCAGACAAACTTCAAACACCGCTTGAAATACGCAAACAGGCTTATTGGTCATATCTTGCAGGTGGACATCACTCATATGGACATGATGATAATTATTCCTCACCATCAACATGGAAATCATGGATAAACGCACTTGGCGCAAGGCATGTTGGAATCTATAAAGAAACTATAATGGCACTCAAAGAATGGTGGAATTGGATACCAGATCAGTCAATTATAGCCGATGGCGTAAATAGCGGAATAAATTTAAACGTCTCTGCAAGATCTACAAATGGCTATTGGATAATGGTTTATATAAGTAGCCCAACATCTGTTTCTATAGGAATGGACAAGCTCAACGCAAAAAAGGATATACAAGTATCATGGATCGATCCAACAAGCGGAGAAAAAACTTCAATAGGAAATTACCAAAATTCAGGGATTCAATCATTCAAAACACCTGATAACTGGAAAGACGCTGTTTTAATATTAGAAACAATTTAGCATGATTAATAATATAAATAGTGAAAAATTTGCCAGTATTATACAGATGATTATGATCAATCATTTGTTTGGATGGTTAAGACTGCCAATGTTTAACCTTCTAGTCAGGGATGATATAATTAGGTTTTGTTGTAGTCGGAGTTGGCAGACTAACCATATATTAAAGCTGTTATTTGCAATTAATAAGATCGAAGATATAAAGAATTATAAAAATATCATCGATGATGTAAGAAGACTGCCTATAAAGCCTAACAATGCTGTTGACAAGCTATTAACTTTGGCTTGTTCTGATGACTTTCAGAGATCGGCTAAAACAGGCTTTGAATTAATAATTGACTCTATAAAATTAGCTAATATATACTATCCTCAGATCAGGGCAGATGCCTTTTTTAAGCTAATCAAAAATGAAAGCGAATCATTGGTAGCACCAGAAAATAAGATATTTATTGCGGAATCCGCTTCAGAGATTTATAAAACTATATCAGGAATAGAGACTCTCATTATAGAAGGTTCATTAGCTTTGGGAATGCAGGATGAGGCTTCTGATATTGACCTTGTGGCATATTGTAGCAAAATCCCTGATATTGATGTCCGAAAGAGAAGATTGCTGATGATCGACCCAAAATGTTTCATTATTCCTCAAAGCGATAGATTTACACTTAATAATGTATATGTCCATGTTGATTTTGAGACAATAAGCAATATTGAAGATACTTTTGGTACATTTCCACAATCAATCTGTAAAAACTTTGGTTTATGGGAAGCTATACAAATAGGCAAAGTGCTTTGGGATACAAAACAGAGATTTTCAAATTGGAAAGATAATTTATTAAAACTGTCCAATGATTATGGCGATCAGTTTATTATAGAACTTACAAGGCTTCTTTTGGAGGAAAAAAGGCAATTCGATGTTGCAGTTGATCATAACGATTGCTTATATTGTAGCCTAATTTTAGGAAATATATTGACTCTTTACTTTCAAATCTTGGGAGTTATGAATTATCGTTTTTTATTTTTTCCAAAATGGATGAATAATACCCTAAAAAACATGAATCATAAGCCTGATAATGTCTATAATAGATTTATACAGATACTCTCAAAAAGAATTGACTATAGCACATTAAGGGAATATTCCAATGAGCTTCAGAAACTCATTAATGAGCTATTAGAATTGTCAAAAATGCGTGCATCTTATCTCAATGCAAATCGTTCATAATGTATCTTGCTTTTTGACACACCTAATTTTATCAAATCCTTCTTTACAAGTGTCATCATTATTGGTGGTCCACAGATGAAAAACTGGCTTTTATCTATATCTTGCACAAGCCTTTTTATCTTTTCTGCATTTACGAAGCCTTTTTCTCCCTGCCAGTCATCTTGCTTTGACATTACATGAACAATTTTTAAGTTGGTTATTTCCGATTCTATCTTTTGCAGTTCATCTTTAAAAGCAATATCATTTTCAGATTTATTCGCCCATAGTAGAGTTATATTTCTCTGTATTTTCTTATCGTATATATATCTTAACATACTTATAAATGGCGTTATGCCAATTCCACCTGCAATGAAAACAAGATTATCAGAATCATGATTTAAAAAGCTAAATTTTCCATAGGGAGCATCTATATATGCTATATCAGATAACTTTGTGTCTTTGATTGTAGAGGTAAAATCACCGACAGACTTAACGCTTATAGACATCATATCATTTGTTGGGCTTGATGATATAGTAAATGGATGTGATTCTGATACTTTGCCATTTCGTTTGAGATTGATAATCATAAATTGACCGGGCTTGTAGCCCTTATGTTTGCCCTCAAATTGTAGACTCCATACGTCATATGTTTCTTGAGCAACACCAGCTATCTTAAATGGATGTTTTCTAACTTTTATCCAATTAATGATCTTATATGCCATCACAATTAGATAAATACCAACAAGTATATACCATAATATTTTCAGCCATAAATATTTATGTAGATCACTTCCCAAGACTATACTATGTATAAATGCAATAGGAAGTATTATATAACTTATTCTATGTATATTTTTCCATGTTTCATATTTTAAATGCAGTTTTGCATAAAGTATGGCAACTCCAGCAATGATGATTAGTATAATTAGAGCTAACGCACCGATACCTTTCCATAAAATGCTATATCCTCCCATACCGAAAATAATAAAAAGCAATATTGGATGTGTTAGGACAAAAACAAGTCCGACAATTCCAATCTTTCGATGGACTAAAAACAACTTATCAAGCCCAAACAGCCTATCAATAAATTTAATTTTAGAACTTAGAATATATTGTATAAAGATAAGAAAAAAGCCGACAAGTGCAACATATCGTCCTATTTTATATATATAATGTTTAATATTAGCGGTCTTTCTCAAATTATGCACTTGTGCTGATATAGTCTGTTGATCTATTATAGAATCATCAGACTTTAACTCTGGTATATCTGTCTTTGGTAATTCTGGAGTCTTTGTCTGAAGCGCAACTTCTTTTTTTTCTGATGTAATTGGCTCGTTTTCCTTTTTAGGTTCAATTTTGTTTTCTTGCAAATTATTAATCGCTTTATTGTCTTGTATTGTCTGCTGATTATCTTTTTTGGCAGGTTTAGATTCAGGATCGCCGGGGTTAGTTTTTGCCAAGAATTCTTCATCATTGGTAAAGCCATCACCATCAGAATCCATCTTGCCTAGTTCTTCTGTATATCTGTCCCCTGCTGGTATTGCAATAGCCTCATAGTCTTTTCCAAATAAGTTTTTTTCTTTGCCATAGTTTATATGACAAGTATTGCAATCAAAATTCTCGCCTTTATCAGGGAGTTTCTCCAAGCGAAATGGTCTGCAATGGGCATCAAACGCTAAAGTTAATATAAGCATAAAGCTAACTAATAAAGCCAAATTATAGCTATAAATAACATTTCTTTTCATGAAAAATCCTTCTTCCACTGAAAATTAATTACCCACTATAAAGTGCCTTATATGTTTCGTATGAATTAAGAACTTTTTTAATGTAATGTCTTGGTTCTTGCAATGGAATTTTTTCTACAAATATGTCTATGTCATCGATTCCAAATTCATCCATCCATCTACGCATTCTTGTTGGTCCAGCGTTATAACCGCCTAAAGCAAGTATGGTTGCTATATCATTATAGACATATTCTGGTTGAGGATTGCCTCTACTGACGAAATACTCTTTTGTGCGTGCAGTGAAACTATCGACTAATTGGGCTAAATACCACGAACCCATTTTTATATTGTTTTCAGGTTCAAAGAGTTTATCAGTATTGAATTTCTTTTCACCAAATTTTTCTGCAATATATTTCCCAGTGGATGGCATTATTTGCATTAATCCCATTGCACCTGCGCTTGATACTGCCTTATGATCATATCTGCTTTCTTCTCTTATTACCGCAGATACAAGCTGAGGGTCGATATTATAAGTTTTGGAGTGGTCGTTTACTAATTTTGTATAAACTATTGGATATAATCTAAGATAAAATTGACGGGGAAACAAACCATTTTTTGTATTTACGTTTGGCATACGTGTTAATCGCCAGATATAACCCCATGAGGTTCTATATTCTCCCATTCTCTCATAACAGACAGAGAGATTATAATATGCCGATTCAATGGCTATTTCTGATTCTTCAAGCGTCTTAAATACATCAACAACATCATCTATTATCCCAATATTTAGTGCATCATTGACCCATATCGGAGTGGATTGCTTTATTACAGAAGTTATTGGCAAAAATTCCTCAAATTCTGCCTTTTTATATTGATATGATGCGGTTTCTTGATCAATTTTTTCTGTCTTGAGTAGTAAATCAATACGTTTCTTTGCCCTATCTGAATAATACCAATCTTTATTCTCCATTGCTTGTTTATAGGCTATGACCGCTTCTGTATAATTCCCTGTTTTTTCATGGCACATACCTGCCCAGAACCTTGCAGTGCTAGCCCTATCACTATCAGGATATTGGCTTATCAGCTTCTGAAATACTTGTGCGCTCTTATTATAATCATTTAGTTCGACATAGCACCAGCCCATATTCCAAAGTGCATCATCGGCGGAGTCGCTTGATGGATATTTTTCTACTACCTTTTCATAGGCTTCCAATGCCTTTGCAATAAGATTCATCTCCTTATATAAATCAGCGATCTTTAATTCTGCATTATCCGCAAGGTCATTTTGAGGATAATCTGATGCAAATTTCATTAATAATTTTATTGCATCGTCTATTTTTCCAGATTTCCAGACACATTCTGCTATTTTATACTTTGCATCTAATAAATATTCACTATTTGGATAAGTTTTTATAAAAGATTCATATTCTTTTTGTGCAAGGTCATAATTGGCTTCATTTTGATATGATTGTGCAATAAAATACGCTGTTTTTCCAGATAATTCATCTGTTTCACCGATTGCTTTTTTCAGTTCATCACGTGCTTTGGTATATTGTTTTAAATAAAACAGCACTAATCCCATATAATAGCTGTCTTCTCTGCTTGATTTAATCTGTGAATACGCTGTTAATATAGATTTTGCTCTATCAAGAGCTTGTCGTCCTGCGAAACTATCAGGATGTTGCTTTATTACTTTTTGATATTGATTATATGCTTCCTGAAACTGATTTTTCTCCTGATACATATATCCAATCTTATAAGCGCAAAGACGTGAACGACTGCCTTGTGGATATTTTTTTGTGAACTCATTATAACTTTCAAGTGCTTTATCATAATTTTTTAGCTTATGATGACATTCGGCGAGTTGATAGAGAGCCTCTACTGAACAAGGGCTTTTAGGATGATCATTCACAAGTTTTTCATATTCGTCTATTGCAGATAAATAATTATTCAATTCTTGGTAGCGTTTGGCAATTCGCAATCTTGATATTTCAGAAAACCATGATTCTTTTTGATCAGCAACTAGCTTATAGTTTGATATTGCTCTATCCCATTCTCCATTCATTCGATGGCATGTCGCTAATAAATATTGATATTTACTTTTTGTTTGAAGGTCCTTTGTCTTAGAGATTATGCTATTTATAGTTGTTACTGCTTGGGCATATTTCGCATTTGCAATTAATTCATAAACCTTAGCTTCTTCTTTTTCCGATGAAAAGCAAGTTGAGCATAAAAAAATACCCAATATTAACGAAACAGAAATCAAAAATAGAGCGCTTGTAAAAACTACAATCACGGTTTTTTTATTGTTCATAAAGAGACCTTTCTTGAAAAAAGAATATATATAATAATAATTTATATGATTTCACATGGATATAATAATCATACTATAAACTAATATACTCTTTCAATAGTTTACGACATTTTTCGTTGAACTGATCGATATAATATGATAGAATTTTTGTGTTGAATAGGGATTTAGAAAAACTCTTATGATTGAGGTGCTAAAATGAGTGTTTGTGTAACAGAAAAGCATTTAGCGATCGCAGAGAAATTTGTCAAAAAAATACATAATAATGGAGGACTTGCACCTATTGACCTTGATAGATTTTGGGAAGATAACAAAATATCTACCTCAAACCCGTTTGGGCGTGATATTCCACAAATGCCTTTTGGGGCTTCATGCACTTCGGAATGTGTATTTGACGAATTAGGCATAGAAGAAGATCAAGGGAGATATGCCAGAGATACTGAATGGCGTTTATCCTTAAATAAAGCTTATAATGACAAAGCGGAAACGATTGTTGGAAGAAGGCTTTTAAGTGAAACACGTCCTATTTCTAACCAACCACACTATCCAGGGACAAAGGCTTTACATGACATCTTTGAGATGAAAAATATATGGTATGATCAAAGCTGGTGGTTATTGAAAGGGGCAGAAACCGTTGATGAGTTATGTGCCTTGCTTGATAGAGTAGATAAGCGTTTGGAAAACCTTCGGGAGTTTCTTTTACCATCGAATTGGGACACTGAAAAAGAAAAATTGATGTCTATGGGAATAAAGCCACCTCTATATCGAGGACAAAGAGGTCCTGTTACTTTTGCTATGTCAATGTTCGGTGTTGAGGGGATTATCTTTCTGATAATGGATCATCCCAAAATTGCCGAAAGGCTTAGAGATACAATATTAAAGGCAATGTTAGGCATGGTTCAGCTTCTTGATGAAGAAGCGGGATACACATTTGAAAATAGACCTCGTGGATTTAGTTTCTCTGATGATAATTGTGCTATGCTAAATGCAGAGATGTATGAATTTTTCGGTTACCCAATAGTTAAGGGCGTTTGGGATTATTGTAGCCCTGATCCAAAGGATTCACGTTATCAACATAGCGATTCAGATATGGCTCATATTGTTCCTGTGTTAGCAAAATGTAACCTTACTGGTGTAAATTTCGGTCCTAATGTAATGTATGACCACATAAGGAAATATATGCCAAATGCGGTTGTTTATGGAGTGCTTGCACCATTTACCTACAGCAGGAACGAGGAAGTCAATATCGTTGCTGAATTATTAAGAGATCACGAAATGTCTTACGAAAAGCGCGGAATAGTCTTTGCCACTGCTGGTAGTGTCAATAATGGTTCTCGTTTAAGCGGGATGCGCTTGATTATGTCCGCAATACAGGAGTTTTGTCGTTATGACCGATAAAAAAAATATGAGACTCATTGATGAGATCAAAGAAAAAGCAAAAAAGAATCCGCAGAATATAGTTCTTGCCGAAGGAGAGGACGAAAGGACAATAAGGGCATCTATAATTGCCCTTAATGAGGGCATTGCCATTCCTGTAATGGTTGGTGATAAACAAAAAATCATGGATATTGCTAATCCACTTGGACTTAGTCTGGACGGAATAGAGATCATTGACCCAAAATCATCTCCAAACATTGATAGATATTCCGATATATACATGGAATCTCGTGGAGATAGGCGTATAACGAAGGGCATGGCAGAGAAACTTTTAAAGAGAACACTCTATTATTCAGCGATGATGGTTACAGCAGGAGATGCAAAAGGGATGGTTGCTGGATGCACAAGCTTAACTGCCACTGTCGTTGTTGCCAGCCAATTGATGATCGGCTTAAAAGATGGAATATCTTCGCCATCAAGTTTCTTTATTATGTCTGTTCCAGATTGTCCTTATGGAGAGAATGGAAACTTCATTTATGCTGATGCAGGTGTAAATCCTGATCCGACTCCACAGGAATTAGCTGAAATTGCGATTGCTTCTGCCCGATCTGCTATTGATCTTGGATGGCAACCACGAATCGCCATGCTTTCTTTCTCAACAAAAGGCAGTGCTAATCATAAAAGAGTTGATAAAGTTATAGAAGCAACTAAAATCGCTAAAGAAATGGCTCCAGATTTAATGATTGATGGCGAATTTCAACTAGATTCTGCTATCGTTCCACAAGTAGCCGAAAGAAAGGTTAAAGAACCGAGTGATGTTGCTGGAAAGGCGAATATTCTTATCTTTCCTGACCTCGATGCTGGCAATATTTCCTACAAGCTAACCCAGTATCTAGCAAACGCTGAGGCTTATGGACCTTTGCTTCAGGGATTTAATAAGCCCGTTAATGACCTTTCCAGAGGAGCCAGTGTTGATGATATTGTTGGCGTGATGGCTTTCACGTCAGTTCAAGCTCAAAATGCGTAAATCATAATGCGTAATAAGTGATGAGTAATACGTTTCACATTTTACTAAAATAAGGAGTATGTTAATGCAGGTTATAATCAAAAAAGACTATGATGAAATGAGTAAAGAAGCGGCAATGATTATTGCGGAAGCGATCCATAATAAACCTAATCTTGTTTTAGGTCTTGCAACTGGAAGCACTCCTATCGGAACATATCAGGAACTTGTGAAGATGCACAAGGCTGGCAAGCTTGATTTTTCCAAAGTCGTTACCTTCAATTTAGACGAGTATTTTGGATTACCTCCGACACACGAACAAAGTTATCATTATTTTATGTATGATAATCTTTTTAATCATGTTAATATAAATCCAATGAATGTGCATGTCCCGTCAGGTATTGCTACTGATGTCGCCAGTTTTTGCGAATGGTATGAGGACGAGATTGATAAAGTTGGCGGAATTGATATTCAGGTTTTGGGTATCGGTAGCGATGGTCATATTGGCTTCAACGAGCCGGGAACCTCGCTTGCATCAAGGACAGGCATTGTTACATTGACAGAGGAAACAATAAAAGATAACGCCAGATTCTTTGAGAAAGAATCAGATGTCCCAAGATTCGCTATAACAATGGGGGTTGGAACAATCATGGAAGCAAAATGCTGTCTATTGGTCGCCAATGGTGCAAAGAAAGCCGATCCGGTTGCAGGGCTTGTTGAGGGACCAATCACCTCACAGATAACAGCCTCAGCACTCCAGATGCACCCGAACGCAATAGTTATCGTTGACGAACCAGCCGCCTCAAAGCTAAAGAGAGTTGACTATTACAAATGGGCTTACGAGAATAGACCGCAGATATAGATGACATTGTTGTAGCCCAACTTTCTAAGTTGGCAAAAACCAAGATAGAATCTTGGGCTACAAGCAAAAAGTCGGCAATATAAGATGACAGAACCCAAAAAACATCAAATCGTAAAGTTAACACCGAAATTGCCCAACCACAGTTGGAATTCTTAAAAATAGAGATAAAGAACTATAATTCCGGAAAAAACTTTCCAGTTTGAAAAGCAGAAGACCCTTCACTGTGTTCAGTGTGACACATCACTGTCATTTTGAACAAAGCGAAAAATCTTCTTAATTCAAAAGTATAAATATTTTCTTGAAATACTAGAAATATAGGTTTATCATCAACATTCGAGTTTTTATAGAGATTATTAAAATATCTACTTCTGCAAAAATTCACTAAATCCATTTAATCAGCTTTCTATTTTCTTTAACTGAAAAATTTGTAAAATTAGATACTTCTAATTCAAGGAGGCACAAAAATGAAAATATTTACCTTATGTATCGTCTTAGGTATATTTGCCTTCATTAATATTGTATCTGCTAAAATTGATCCCGCTTCTATCTCAGGAATGTGGCTTTTTGATGAGGGCAAAGGGGCAAAGGCGAACGATAGCGCAGGTAAATTTGACGGTGAACTTAATGGCGATGCCGGTTGGACAAAAGGCAGGTTTGGTTCTGCAATAGAGTTCAAAGGAGCAGATTATGTCAAACTAAAAGGCTCTGAACAGGGATTGCCTTTTGGAGGAGTTTCACCTTTTACAATAACTGCATGGGTAGAGAACAGAGGCGGAGGGACAATTATCGGAAAATTTAATGGAGGAATTGTCGGGGCATATATACTAACCATTAATGGAAGCGGAGTATTTTCTTTTCATAGGGAGGTTGCTCCTTGGGGATTAGCAGGTACGAAAGCTATTCCTGCTGGTGAGTTTGGTCATGTCTCTGCCACTTATGATGGAGCAGAGATGAAAATATTTGTCAACGGTAAGTTGGATGTAAAGGAAAATCGTGGTGCGCAAAATACCGATCTAGCAACGCCTGTCCTTATTGGCGCAAGATATACTCAAGGCAACCCTAGTGATTTTTTCAGGGGTGTGCTTGATGAAGTCATCTTATTCAACGTTGCGCTTGATGAAGCCCAGATAGCAGAAGTTATGAAGGGCATGTCGCCAATGAAGGCTGTTTCTGCTCTTGATAAGATAGAAACAACATGGGGAAATATTAAATATTAATTTTTGAATGAGGAATGAAAAATGCAAAATGTAGAAAATACAAAGTTATTTAAAAAAGTGCTTGGTTGTCTTGCTATCGGTGCTGTCGGTGATAATCTTGGGCGACCTGTTGAAGGTTGGCATTATAAATCCGTTGACGAGAAATTCGGTCGTCTGGAAGACCCTTGGGCTGGTGTAAAGGGTGGAGATTCAGGCTTTGAGGTTGGAACGGATGATACAGCTTTGGGGCAGATACTATGCCATTGTTATATTGACAAGGGCAGACCATTATTAGTTGAGGATTATGCAGAATTTTGGCTTAGTGAAATGAATCCGCTAAAATTCTTTTTCTGCTTGCGCAATACCTATGAACTGCTAAAAATGGGATATTCACCCAGATTATCAGGCGTTCTCAATATCGTTACAGGTTCAGGCTTGATGGCTATTAATCCTGTTGGTATATTCAATGCTGGCGATCCAGAAAGGGCTTACGTCGATGGTGTGAACCTTGCTGCGATTGTCCAGAGAGACCTTGATATGTTCATTCCCGGTATAATCGCCGCCGCAATAGCTGAGGCTTTCCGTCCCGGTGCAACATGCGACAGCGTCATAGATGCAGCGATTAGAGTTGCACCATCAAAGCCAATTATAACTTTTGATGAGCGCAATCCCAATAATTTGAAGGATACATTGATACAAGCTGTTGAGGTTGCGAGTAAATATGATGATGTTTTTTCTGCACGTGAAGGGCTTTATGAAAAGTGCCTACAGTATGCAGCAATTGATCCACAAGAAGTAGTTGCTTTAACATTTGGTATCTTTAAAGCTTCAAAAGGCGATACTCGCATGGCTGTTGTCGGTGGTGCAAACACAGGTCGTGACGCTGATACACTTGGTAGCCTAAACGGGCAAATATGCGGAGCTCTTAATGGTGTTGATTCTGCCCCAGAAGGCTGGATAGAGGGTCTTAAAAAATCATCAGGTTGGGATAATTTCTACAAAACAGCAGTAAAAATGACCGAGTTACTCATTGAGAAAAATAAAAAGGCTCAAAAGCAAGTTGAGGAATTAAATAGCCTTATAGATTAAGGAGTTTGTTTTATGAATGGTGCACAGTGGTTAGCTAAAACGCTTAAAGAAAGAGGCGTAAAAAATGTCTTTGTCCTATGCGGAAATGGGATGGATCCTTTTTTGAAGGCATGTAACGAATTCGGTATTAGATTAATTGATACACGAAACGAACAATGTGCTGCGTATATGGCGGATGCTTGGGGTAGAATGACGGGAAAAATTGGTGTTGTTGCGGTTAGCAGTGGACCTGGGCATACTAACACAATAACAGGTGTTGCAAATGCCTTTTGGGATGGTGGACCTATGCTTCTTATAAGCGGATGCAGTTCACAAAGCACAAGAGGATTAGATAACTTTCAGGAAATAGATCAGGTCGGTATTGTCAAGCCTATAACAAAATATGCAACAATGGTGCAACACATATCTCATCTACCGCATGAAGCCAATAAGGCTATCTCAACTGCGGTTACGGGACGACCGGGACCTGTTCATCTAACAATACCTGCGGATATATTCAGCGCCCAAGTTGATGAAAGCAAACTGCGCCAGACTCCTCCACCTGCTGATGTTATTTATAATTGCCCCGGCGATGAATCACTCATCAACGATGCAGTCAAATTGTTATCATCTGCAAAAAAGCCATTTATGGTAGTTGGTAGCGGGGCTTTTTATTCGAAAGCATGGACAGCATTGTCAGAATTTGCAAAACTGACAGATATACCCATAGTCTCGCATATATGGGACAGGGGCTGTATTGAGCGAGTCATTCCACAATACATGGGTGTGACTAACGATGAGCTAAATTTTGCCATGAGTAAAATGTCCGAAGCTGATGTCATACTTGTTGTAGGTGCAAGGATTGATTATAGAGTCTCTTGTGGATTACCACCAGGATTTCCTAAAGACGCAAAAGTTATTCGTGTTGATGTTGAACCATCAGAGATAAACCGTACTTTAATTCCCGATATTGGCATTGTAGGCGACCCTCGTTCTGTCCTTGAGCAGATGGTTGAGGAAATAAAAGGTGTTGGAAAATTAGAAAATGCAAATTGGCTTGCAGAAGTAGCAAAAGCAAGGGATGAACTCATTCACAAATGGGATAATCTCTGCCATGAGGATGTTTGCCCAATGCCCTCATTGCGTATAATCCGAGAGGTGAAAAAGGCTCTTGATGAAGATGTCACTTTCCTGCTTGATGGTGGGAATATTGGCAGATGGGCGCACATGATGCTGTTTGATCGTCATCCTTCTCATTGGTTCACATGTGGGGCAAGTGGCGCTGTCGGGTGGGGAATATCTGGCGCAGTTGCTCTAAAAATGGCCAGACCTGAATATCCATTACTATTACTTAGCGGAGATGGTTCAGCAGGATTTAACATTAGTGAAATAGAAACCGCTTTAAGATTTAAAACGCCTTATGTTGCGGTTATAGCACATGATGGCGCATGGGGAATTGTTGCTGATGGGCAAGGTGATGAATGTCATGTTGCTTGTGAGTTTGGAGAGATCAGATTCGATAAAGTTGCCCAAGCGCTTGGTGCAGAAGGCATATTTATTGACAACCCGAAACAACTTGCCCCTAGCATTGAAAAAGGCTTGCAGTCGAATACAGTTACTATAATTCACGTCCCGACACAGCTTGCAGGTGTCAGTTTCTGGGAAGAACGATTCGGAAATTGTAAATAATAAATTGGAGGAATTTTTATGCCAGCACCAACAAAAATATATTTTGCCCAAGTCGCATCTGCAGAATGGAAAGACTGGGTTCAGGTTATTAATGTTGATTTTGAAACTGCTAGGATTTTGGCTGTTGCACGTAACGAAAAGGGCGAGACTGTTTGGTCAGGTGAAAAGCAACTAGGACCTTTTCAGGCTTGGTCTATACCGATTGATCCTGTTTCAGTAAATCAGGAACTTTCCTTGACTGTTTCATCTGACAAGGGAATTGTGGGTGAAAGACATTGTCATTATCAAACACAGGTCTTGGCTTTTCCCGGAGCCGCTCCCGAATTAAAGAACATCGGCAGACGGCTTTTCTTTCCCGAAATACGCCCACAAACAGGCGAATGGTTCAGAGTGCTAAATATAGGTATTAGTCAGGCATCTGTTAATGTAATAGTTCGTGATACTAATGGAACAACAGTAAAGCAATTTAGTAATAATATAGGTCCTCAATGTTTTTGGAGTTTTGTTGATAGTGAAGTTGGAAACGTCTATGGAACAATGGAGATGATCTCTACTCAACCAATAGTTTCCGAAAGACATCTTCATTATGGAGAAGATATAAAAGGAGTTGCTGTTGGAATGTTAGGGCAGGCACTTGATGTTAGTCCAATACCAACAAAGATATACTTTGCTCAAATAGCCGCTGGGGCATGGGGTGATTGGGTAAAAGTCATAAATGTCAGCAATGAAGAAGCAAAATTGCTTGCATTGGCACGAGATCAAAATGGACAGACTTTATGGACTAACGAGAAAACATTGCGACCATTTGCTGATTGGGTTGTGCCTGTTGATCCCGTCGCTGCGAAGCAGGATTTATCTTTAACTGTTATGTCTGATAAACATGTTGTCGGTGAAAGACACTGCCATTTACAGACAGAAGTTCTTCCATTTCCTGGTGCTGCGCCAGAAATGGGAACTGCTGGCAGGAGATTATTCTTTCCTGAATTAATCTCAGGAAGCTATGATTTCTTTAGATTCTTAAATATAACCGATCAAACGGCGCTTGTAAACGGAATCATAAGGGATGTAAGCGGAAATGTCATAAAGCAGATTGGTAGCCAAATACCGCCTTTTGGCTTCTGGACATTGCGAGATGAAGATACCGCAAACACAGCGGGAACTCTTGAAATTATGTCAACACAGATAGTTGTTGGCGAAAGACATTTACACTATGGTCAGCAGTATCATCCCGGAGTCGCAATCGGTCAGCTTGGGCAGGTTTTGGATTAGGATTATGTGTGATCATATAAAAGAGTTGTTTGAAAATCGAGAGATTGCGGAAAAGATTAGTATCAGATTGCCATATTTATTTCAATTGGCTGAACTGGAAAGCTCAAGGGCTGGAAAAATTGGGATGGAGATAGGTTCTGTCCGTGAGAGAATAATAATATCGTTGCTAATATACAAATACGGAGAGGAAAATGTTGATACAAATATCCCAATCACAGAACCTTGGGTGGATGTAAAATTATTTAAATCCCCTATTTCCATTAAGTCAATAACAGGAAAATTGCTTAGTGGAATTGAGCTAATATGGACGGTTGATGCCCAAAAAGCAATAGGATTTGGTGATAAATATTTTCCTTCTTGTGAAATTTTATTTGTTCAGATTAATTGGAATGATCTCGGGGGATTTTATTCTATTCCTCTGGAAACCCAAATAAGAGTTTTTAATAAGATCGGTAGGCAAAACTATATAAAACTTCCAAATTCAAGGGAACAAAATTTTTCATGCGTGGGGAAATAATTTGGAATAAGGCATCTGGTGGAAGCCCATCGACAGCATGGGGAAGTTGGCTTTCTGCAAAGAATACTACTCTGAGAGATATTCATGAATACATATTATACAAGGAGGTATAATAATGCCAGCACCAACAAAGATATATTTCGGTCAAATCGCATCGGGCCCTTGGGCTGATTGGGTTCAGGTGGTAAATGTCAGTAACGAGCAGTCGCATGTAATGGCTATTGCTCGTAATGAAAATGGAGAAACTGTTTGGTCGGGTGAAAAATCATTGAGTCCGTTTCAGGCATGGGTTGTGCCTGTTGAGCCTGTTTCTGAAAAACAAGAACTTTCTTTAACGGTATCATCTGATAAAGGTATTGTTGGAGAAAGACATTGTCATCTTGGGACAGAAGTGCTTGCATTTCCCGGAGCTGCTCCCGAACTCAGAAATATGGGTAGAAGGTTATTTTATCCGGAAATTGTTGCTGGATGCGCCGATTTTTTTAGAGTTTTTAATGTAAGTGATCAGCCTGCTATGGTTAATATTGTTGTCCGAGATATAAACGGAAAAGTAACAAAACAATTTGGCAGAGAAATTAAACCGCTTTGTTTTTGGAGTTTTTATGATGCGGATGTCGGAAACGTTCAAGGAACGCTTGAGATTATTTCTACCCAACCTGTTGTATCAGAGAGACACTTACATTATGGCGAGGCAATCAAAGGCGTTGCTGTTGGACAATTAGCGCAAGTTATGGATGTTACACCTTTACCAACGAAAATTTATTTTGCACAGATTGCTGCTGGAACTTGGGGGGACTGGGTTCAAGTCATTAATCATAGCGACGAAACTGCAAAAGTAGTTGCAACCGCAAGAGATGAACAGGGGATAGCAAAATGGTCTAATGAAAAAAGCCTTGAGCCTTATCAGGGATGGATTGTTCCTGTTGACCCTGTTGCTAATCAATTAGATTTCTCTCTCACTGTATCCGCAGATAAACATATAGTTGGGGAAAGGCATTGTCATTTAGAAAAACAGGTTCTTCCGTTTCCAGGAGCTTGTCCAGAGACAAGAACCGCTGGTAGAAGACTTTTCTTCCCTGAACTTGTGGCTGGTTGCTATGATTTCTTTCGGATACTCAATATAACAGAACAACCTGCTTTAGTTAATGCCATTGTACGAAATACAGACGGTATTATCGTCCGACAGACAAACGGACAGATCGCACCTTTTGGTTATATGACCTTACCTGATGAAGCAACTAATAACGCACAAGGAACTCTTGAAATATTTTCAACCCAAATAATTGTTGGAGAGCGACATTTGCACTATGGTCAGCAATATCATCCCGGCGTTGCAATAGGTCAGCTTGGACAGGTTATTGATTGAGATTATGTGAATATATATTAACGTAAGTTCGATATAAGAAAAACCGTATCCTTTGTTGTCATCCCAAAAGCTTGGCACAGCGAAAATTAGAGGCTGGGATATATAAAAGCATTAAAAACAATGGATACCCTGTTTCTTTTGAATAACAACATTATCATCAAAAAATAATAATATAAAAATCTTATGTCGGACTAACGTTATACCATTTCATAATTGAGGTGCTACAATATTTGTCATACTGACAAACTACTTCCTTTGCAAATTTTCCAGCTTTGTTATAAGTTCTTGTAATCTTGATTCCATTTGCGATAGTTTCATATTAACGTTATCTGGCATTGGATTTTCCGCATACATTCTGCAAATCGGAAGCAGAATAAACAGCATCACAAATACTAATAATGTTTTTCCTCTAAGCATTTTAAGCCCTCCTTCCATTTTTTTACCTTTCCAACTTCTTCGGCACCGCTGTCAGGGTTACAGGTATATCAAGCACATTATCACCACGTTTGATCGTAAGCTTGATAGTATCGCCGATATTCTTCCTTGCGATGATCCTTGATGCAATATTTGGATGAGATGTCGCCTCTGAATCTATCGCAATTAAAAGGTCATTTTTCTGAACACCTGCAGAATAGCTAGGTCCATTTTTGAAAACAGTAACGATATATGCACCATTCATATTATTCATATATCTAAAACCAAGCCCCAAGAATGGCATTTTATCGCCTCGTTCCTGTTTAAGCAAATCTATCTCTACATCTGCAATTAAAGGAGAGTTAATTGAGCCATATCTTTCTAACATTTCTTTATGATAATTAATTATGCTAACTGTCTCTCCGTCTGATGTTTTAATTTTTGATTTATCTGACAAACCTAACTTCTGAGCGCATAATCCTGCGTTATAATACGCCATTATAATTTGCCATTCTTTTGCATTTGCTTGATCTTTAATGATTTCCGAATATTGAAATAAGGCTTCGGGATATGATTCATTGTTTTGATAAGCCCTTCCAAGATATATGCGATTTAATGAGTTTGGATATTGTTCTACCGCCCTTTTTAATGCCTCAATTTGCTCGTTTTGCTTGCCCAAACGCCCATAAGCAATGCCTGTCATCAATAAAGCGGATGGAACATATTTACTATTTGGCATATTATCAATTATAGCTTCGTAGGTTTTTATAGCATTGACATAATCTCTTTTGTCATGAAAAAGGTTATCAGCCTTTTGCATTAAAGCTCTTTCGCTTAAAGGAGTTTTCTCCCATTTTTGCAAGCGTAATAGACCTAATTCTGCGGATGCAAGATAATCATCATCAAGATTATTTCTATCGCCAGTTTTTTCAATGACCATTTTGTAATATTTTTTCGCATCATCAAGCTTTTCCATCATCTCAGAGCAGAACCCCGCCCTGTAACTAGATTCTACAATTAAAAACCATGGAGTATTATCTTTGTTTATTAATGATGTATATAGTTCAAGGGCTTTATCATATATGCCCATTTCTTGATAGGCTTTTGCCAATTCAAAGAATACGACAGGCGGAGCCTTATCGCCATATTGGTTGATTAATTGTATCCAATTTTCCATGACATTGCCCATCTGACTTGATGGTGATGATTCGTCCTCTTGCAAGACTTCCTCTAATGTCTTAAATGCCTCAAATTTTGGCATTGATTTGAGTATAGCGTCCCTTAATTCGTCAAGGGATGATAGCTCAATGTTACCTTTGAGAGTCATCTCAGATAATTCTGTAGGACTGACGATAACGACAAGCAATTTTTCTCTAACATTATCTTTTTCCATGCTAAAAATCATTATCGTTCTGCCCTTGTTCATGCCTTTCAAGACCATCTGCCAGTCGTTTTCAAGGAATCTTTCGATATATCCCGCAGAAAAAGATTCTATCTCTGATTCAATCATTTCGCTGGGAACCTTGTAATTTTTCAAGTTTACTTCGGTTAATGCCGATAATTCCTTATAGTTGCCAATTAGTTCTTTTAGCGAAACACCTGTTAGGCTTATTTCCTCTTTCAATTCGACTGTACCAAAAGATACGTTATTCAATGCAAATATTAATAAGGCGCATATTGTTAATGTTATTATATTTCTATTTCCCATTCCTTTTCATCTCCTTCAATTAATTCAACGGTTTGACCCAAAACTTCAACCAATTCCATTTTAGCATGAATTTGATCTGAATTTTTGCTTATATATTTTTTATGTTCAGATTTTTTCCTTATTATTACATTTTCAGACAGCCCTTCCTGATTTTTATCGTTTATTATAGTTTGATTATCTGGCAAAATTATATTCTTTGGTAATTCCGTTTTTACGGACTTTACAGCCATATTTTGCTCAACATCAGATTTTTCTGATGGTCTGAGATTAAGAAACAGCCCAAGACCCAAACATAAAATCGATATTGTAATAGCGACACTCAAAACAAAGTTATTGGAAAATAAATTATAGCTTTTTTCGTATTCTTTCACCTTCCCCATTATGCGTTCAGGAAAATCAGCAGGCGGAGTATGTTCTTTCATTAGGACGTTATCAGACCTGATCATCTCCAGACTAGCCTTTAGCCTATCAAGTTCCGTCCTGCAAGATTCGCATTGAGCTATATGAGCCTGCATATCAACGCCTTGCTGATAATCCAGATTTCCATCTGCAAATTCAACTAATAGCTTTTTATATTTTGAACAATTCATATCTATCACCACACTTTGTAAAGAAGCTAAACGTTTTTCTGAATTTCCGTTTGTATATAAAGGACAAACCACACAAAATCTCATTCCAGCGTAGGCTGGAATCCAGTAATATGTCAAATAAAGCCTACAAAACTTAATTAGACTACCCAAAAAGCTTAACGAATTCAATGTCTTTATCAAGATTCATTGGAATTTACTTGAATATAATATCACAATATCATTTTGTTTTATATTCAATTAGACAAATTTCATACAAAAAACGGTTCATTTTATTTTATCATTAAATTATCATATGATAGAATTTTTAGACATAGCTATTTTGAGTATATGCCCTAAATTATTGGGCAAAAAAGGCCATCCCAGAGATTGACTAAAAATCTGAAAATAGCTTCCAGAGATTAAAAAATCCTTGACATAAATAATATTATCTGATAATCTTAATAATAACTGGTGCCGAGGTAGCTCAGATGGTAGAGCAGAGGACTGAAAATCCTCGTGTCGGGAGTTCGATTCTGCCCCTCGGCACCAATTTTTATGCCTATTTTCATATTTGCCGGCGTAGCTCAGTGGTAGAGCAACTGATTCGTAATCAGTTGGTCGGAGGTTCAACTCCTCTCGCCGGCTCCATCCTCACAGGCATTTATTCTACAATCTGCTTCCAAATATTTGTTGACATGAGATTATAAACCTTTTTTCTGTGCTATCGTCTAAAGTCAAGGAGGCGGAAAGATTTCATGGATGATGATCTTGATCTCGTTGAGCGCTTTCAAAACGGGGATACATCCGCTTTTGACATTATTGTAAATAAATATAAAGATAAAATTTACGATATTGTATATTCTCACATAAGAAATGTTGAGGATTCTTACGACCTATCCCAAGATGTATTTCTAAAAGTTTTTAAATCTCTTGGTAGTTTTAGAAAAAAGTCTTCATTCTATACATGGCTTTATAGTGTTGCAATTAATGTCTGTATTGATCATAGCCGAAAGAAAAAACATCAACCAGCAGTTCTTATTGAAGATTGGATGCAACTATCTGAATCTATCGACAGCATAAATTCAAGTGATGTTTATTCGCCATTGTGCGCGGTTGAACTCAAGGAATTAAAACATCAACTTGAATGGGCTATTGATCAATTACCACCAAAGCAAAAAACTGTTTTTATACTAAAACGTCAACAAGGCTTATCACTCGAAGAAATCTCAAATATAATGGGGCGTTCTGTCGGAACAATAAAAGCTCATTTATTTCATGCAACAACTAAATTAACTAATTTATTAAAAAATTATCTACAATAATATATTTAAGAGATAAGCAATGAAATGTGGGAATATCAAGAAAAAATTTCTCGATTATATCGATGGCATATTGAGTCCAAGAGATATAGAATTGGTTGAAAAACACATTTCCAAATGTGACTCATGTCGCCGTGAGATGGAAATACTCATCAATTTATCAGGATTTATCCATAAAGTTGATTATCCACCTGCTTCCATTTGGGAAAACTTTTTATCTGACCTACATAAACGAATTGATAGAGAATCAATAAACAGCTTTGTTGAGGAACAAAAACGCAGAATTTATGTTGTTTTTGGATGGGCAGTTGCTGCAACTTCCGCTGTTATTTTCCTTATAGCGTCTATATTAATAGAATACAAGTTAGATGACATAAAGATTCATCAAACCGCTAATGTTAATGTTTTACCCAAAAATGCCAATGGGGAAAAAAATGAAACTTATCTTTTTGCAGAAATAATACCAAAAACTCCTATCGATGATAAACGCATAAATGATTTAAGAAAATTACAAAATATTAATGAAGCCATTTATATTCAGCCAAATTATAGTTATTATCCTAATATCTATGAAGCAGAGAATCAATCAAGTTTAGGCATTGAAAATGAATTGAAGGCATCATCTCTATATGAGGAACTATTGGAAGATGATTATAGTGATAATAAAGATTATTATGTTAGTAGCTCTGGATCCATATAAATTTATAGCAAAACGGAGGTATTTGAAATGAGAAGGCTTATCAATATTATTTTGATGGTTGTCCTTTTCATGTTGATTCTTGGGCTTATTTTAGTTATTAATGCAGATGTCAAAATATCTAATTCCGATAGCGAAAAAATAGAAGTAGCTGAAAATCAAAAGCAAAATGATTCGAAAGATATACCAAATATAAATTTGTCGCCATCTGATATGCCAAAACTCATGGATGCTCTCAAGCTATGGAAACTTATTGATGATTTGGAATTAGAAAAACTTGGCGATGATAAAATGATGGCTTTTATTACGAAATATAAACAACTGGAAGAAACAAGATTTGAATATCACAATACAAGAAAAGAAGCATTAAAGGAACTCCAAAAATTAACTGAAACTAATCAATCTGAACAGAAGATTAAATCAAAACTTGATGATATAAAAAGCATGGACAAGGCATTTTTTGAAAAAGATTTACAACTTGCTAATACCCTTAATTCATATTTAACATCAAGCCAACAGGCAAAATTCATTATTTTTCAAGATAATTATTGGCGAGATATGCGCCAAATAATGCGAAATCTTAAAGAAATTGCTGCATTAAAAGAAAAAGAAAATAAAATGAAATTTCAACCAGAGATTTTAAATAAGGAATAGAACAGGGAGATATTATCTATTTACTTTAATCAAGCTTCAACTTCACACCAAAAATTAGCCTGCCTTTTTGCTGGTCTATGAATGTGGTATAACTTCATTTAGAAAAAATAAGATATGATTGAAACAAAAGCATTAACAAAGAGATATGGCAATTTTACTGCTGTATCAGACCTTGATCTGCATGTTCAGGCTGGCGAATTATTTGTCTTTCTTGGACTAAATGGAGCAGGCAAGACAACAACAATAAAGATGTTAACAGGATTACTTCAGCCGACTTCGGGAAGTGCGGTAGTTGCGGGATTTGATGTAGTTAAATCATCTATTGAGGTTAAAAAAGTTATAGGCTATTTACCTGATGAACCTTTTCTATATAATAAATTAACAGGCAGAGAATTTCTTCAATTTATCGCAGATATGCGAGGAATACAGAGAAAAAAAGAAAAAATTGAAAACTTTATAGAGCTTTTTGAGATTTCTTCTGCAGATGAGCTAATTGAGGGATATTCTTTGGGAATGAAAAAAAAGATTGCTATTGGTTCGGCAGTTATGCACGACCCAAAAGTGTTGTTTCTTGATGAACCAACAGGCGGGCTTGATCCCAAGAGTGCAAAGACAATGAAAGACCTTCTGATTGATCTTAAGCAAAGAGGAACAGCTATCTTTATGACAACCCATGTTCTCGAAATAGCTGAAAGAATGTGCGATAGAGTTGGCATTATCAATAATGGTAAATTAATATGCGTTGGCACAATGGATGAATTGAGAAAAGAAGCCCAAAATGGTTCTGGTTCACTCGAAGATATTTTTCTTGAACTTACAGGCAAAACACAAGAAACCGATATAATAAAATTCCTTGATGATGTTACAGACAATTCTAAAATATAAATCACGCCAAATATATAATAGCTTCGCCCATGTTTCAACCTCAAAAAAAATGGAATGGCTTATTCCACTTGTCTTAATACCATATTTTGTTACGCTAATAAAAGCCATGAATTATATTTATAAATCGGCTTATGAGGCAGGTAGCGGACAAAAACTTATGAGTATTGCGATTGGAAACATGGTTGTTATATGTTTTTTTGTCTTTATAAGCACTTTCGTATTGACACTTTATCGTTTGTCAAAATCAAAAGATATTCCGCTTTATATGTCATTACCGATTAGTGATAGAAGCCTTTTTGGTGTAAAGATAATAGAGGCATGTGAAGATACTTTGCGAAGTGCTTTATTACCCCTACCTGTCATAATTGCCTTTGCGTCAGTATTATTCAGAATAAATCTATCTATTTATGCGATTATATTCCTTATTGGATGGCTATTTGTATTATTTCAGACTGCAAATTTATCATTAGCATTCAGTCTTATTATCGGAAAATTTGTGTCAAAACCAAAATGGTCATATCTTTTACGGGTTATTGCTGTTTTATCTGCTTTGGCTATAATTTTAATATTTATGAGGTATTATCAAGATACAGATTCTAATATATCTACAATTCCGTTTATAGATTTGAAGTCTGGAGCTTCCGCTTTTAACATATTTCCCATTGTTTGGCTGATCAAATTTATTCCTTATGATGGAATATTAAAATCAATACAGATACTTTATGCTTTAGGTTTTGCCTTGTTTACGGTAGTTTTGACTACAGCCACCTATTATTTATTCAAGTTTAGATTTCAAAAATTATGGATGGAAGCAAGCGAAATAAGCCAAAGCAAGAAGCAACAATATATAAAATCTAATAATTATCAACAAAAGGGAAGTTTTATAGCGTTCTTACAAAAAGAGATCATAGTGATAAAAAGAGACCCACATCTATTGATTGGTTTGATTGTGCCGTTGATTATGTTTCCTGCGTTTACTCTATTTAAGGACAATCAGCCTCAAACACAAGTCTTATATATTACGCTTATATCATTTTTGGGGTCTGTAGCTTATACGCTGTCATGTATAGGTAGAGAAGCAAAAGTTTTGGCTCTTTTGCGCTCATTACCAGTCAGAATGTCATTAATATTACGTGCAAAATTCTCATTAAGCCTTATATTAAATTTGGGCGTTACTATCGCTTTTATTCTTATATTTTCATTGACACGCCGATTATCATTAGAATTATTTTTTCGAAATATGCTTATTGGATGTGCATCATCAGCATTTTTTTCTTGTCTGGGAGTCGCATTAGCTTCCATATATCCAAAACTAGATTATACTAATCCCATGCGTGCAATTAAAACTGCTGGACTATATTTATTTTATATAATTGCTATGATTTTTATTGCAACAATGATGATAACCACTTATGGTAACTGGATTTTGATGCTTTTAGCGATAATATTTTGGGGTATAGTTGCTGTCCTTTTGCTTAGGCTTGGCGCAAAAAAACTGGAAAGTATGGATACCTAGAATAGCTTATAATAGAATACTTTTTCTTTAATTACGAAAAAGGGAGATAAAACTATCTCCCTTTTAATTGATATTTGCTTTGTTTTTATGATCTTGAGCAATATTAATCATCAATTTCAATTGCTTCAACGGGGCAACCTTCTGCTGCTTCTCTGGCGCAATCTTCCAAATCCTCTGGGACGACCTTCATTTTTTCTTTTGCAAGGTCGTCAACTATCTCAAATACCTCTGGACAGGTATCAACACACAATTCACAGCCAGTGCATACATCACGATCAACTTTAACTTTCATATAAATTACTCCTTATATTATTTAGATGAAAATACACATATTGACTCAGGGCGTTTGATTCTCAAAACAATACTCTCAAACACTCTGAATAGATGATCCATATTATCAGGACCAAGGTACGCAGTAACAAGGTCTTGAGCTATTACTAGATCAAGATTTTCCCTACCAGTAGCGATAAGAATAGCCTTATCACCTTTAAGCAGTGGAGTCTGAAAAACCCCTTCTGAAACAAGTTCACGTATCATATCAATTTCAAGCACTCTCCCTGCACCATAAGACCTATGTAGCATTGCATAAAGGGAAGTGCTAACTGCCATTGCATAAGGACCATATAATCCAGCGGATGCTAGTTTTTCAATCGCATTGACTACGTTCTGGAAACCGTTGCCGACCTCTTTCCAATCAACAGCAGTTATTGAAACTGCACCCCTAACATTCGTCAATCCAGCATAGCCAGATTCTTTATCGCCATTGAAAATAATATCATCCTCTTTATTTGCACAGAATGCAGATGCAACAGCGGCTGGACCAAGTTCGATTGGTGTGTTATTTTGCTTGGCAGATTCAATATCTCGCCATGATAGCCTAAAATCCTTATTTATCGTCAGCATGGACATACTGATTCTTTCGGTTATTTCAACTATATTATCAAATCCACCCAATTTTGGGGACTGAATCATCTGAGTTCCGACACCCAAAGGACCTGTTATATCTATGAATTTTCGCCCAACAAGTCTTTTCTTTGCAGATTCAGTAACAACTTGATCGATTGCCGACCAATTATCAGAACTTAAAGGAGAATCACTACGACCTAAGTATTCAGACATTATTTATCCCCTCCTTCTTTTAGGCTTCCAACGGTTAATTCTGGTTTTTCATTTATTTCTTGTTTAGATTCTGCCCCTAAAAGTGATAATTCATGCAATTTGTCAGAAAATTCCTCTTGATGCTCTATTTCCTCATTCATAATTTTTTTTAGCAATCTTCTAATTTTTGGATCTGTGATAGCGTCAATATGTTCTTCATATTGCTTGATCGCCATTTCTTCAAGACCGACATCACGCCTAAGCATCGCAGGAAGGTCTTCTCCTTCCAGATGTAGTTCAGCATGTTCAATCGTGGGTATTCCACCAAGATCAACGACTGTTTCGGATAGCCATTCCACATGCCTCATCTCATCCATTGCAGTTTCTTCCATTGTGTGGCTTATCTCGCAGACGCCACAAACAAACTGATGCCTGAGATAAGTCAGAATAGCCTCAATTTCGCCGGTAATATCGGCGTTTAGCATTTTGATTACTTCTTCGTTGCTCATTTTTACCCTCCTTGTGGAGATTTTGAACAAAGCATCTTTACAGTAATTAGCATATCAGATTATATATTATATAGCAAGGTTAAATATGTATCGCACCTTCGCCAGCCGCAAGAGCCGCTTCCATGATGGCTTCTGATAGTGTCGGATGTGCATGGACAGTCTTACCAACATCTTCTGCAGAATATTCTAGTTCCTTTGCCATACGGATATTTGCAAGTAGTTCAGACGCTTCAGGACCGATAAGATGCGCCCCTAGTAATTCATTATATTCCGCATCCACGACTAGTTTTACCATTCCCTCAAAATCATCTATTGCAATGGCTTTTCCATTACCGAGAAATGGGAATTTACCTATTTTTACCTTAAATCCCTTTTCTTTCGCTTGTTTTTCCGTTAAGCCGAAACTTGCGACTTGTGGATGGCAGTAAGTTGCTCTCGGCATATCATCATAGGATAGAGGCTCTGTTTTGCGACCTGCTATATTCTCTACTGCGTGGACTCCCTGCGCTGATGCGACATGAGCAAGCAAGGGCGGTCCTGCAACATCACCGATAGCGTAAATGCCTTCAACGTTTGTCTGCATTTTGTCATTGATCTGTATAAATCCCTTTTCAATCTTAACACCGAGATTTTCCAGACCGAGATTCTCGCTATTGCCTGCAACGCCTATCGATATAAGTATTTTATCTGCTTGTGCCTCTTTATCGCCTGTTGGAGTAGTATATTTGACAAGTCCTTTGCCATTCTGGACTGTTATTTCCTTGACAGGGCTACCAGCGGAAATTTCAATGCCATAATTTGATAATGATTTTTCAAGTATAGTGCTTATTTCCTCATCTTCATTTGGCAATATATGAGGAAGCATCTCAATAACAGTTACTTTACAGCCATAGGTTGTATAGAAATACGCAAACTCAATCCCTATCGCCCCTCCACCGACGATGATCATTCTTTCTGGAACTTTTTGCATTTTGAGTGCGTCATAACTGCTGATTATAACTTCACCGTCAAATTTTAGCCCCGGGATGATTCTCGGTCTTGCCCCTGTTGCTATTATGATGTTTTTTGCCTCAATGTTCTTTCCATCAGGACGAATCTCAACTTGTCCCGCTTTGGGAATATAGCCTTCACCATTGAAAACATCGACTTTATTTTTCTTTAGCAAAAATTTAACACCAGTTACTAATTTTTCAGAGACTTGTCTGCTTCTAGCCATAGCCTTGCTTAGATCGAACTGCATATTATCAAAGGAGATTCCCCATTTATCAGCATGTTTTACATAATTCAAAACTTCTGCATTCTTCAATAATGATTTTGATGGTATACATCCCCAGTTTAGGCATACTCCGCCAACCGCTTCACGTTCAACAATTGCAGTTTTCAGACCCAGTTGGCTTGCACGTATAGCAGACACATAACCACCGGGTCCTGCCCCCACTATTACGACATCATATTTGCTCATATTTGAATTTCCTTTCTGTATATACATGACAAATATATTCATTCATGTATAGCAGAATAGCATAATAAAGCCTGTCTGTCAATCCAATTATTCCTTAACAACCTTCATTGCAATGTCTGCCCATTCCCATAGATGCTGAGGTTTATAACGGACTGTGCTGATGTCTTTTAGTATAAATTCTACTGGACATCCATATCGATTACATGCCTTTAATGTTTCTCTAAGGTCTTGCTCAACCGCTTCTGGTCTCCAATTATCCCACGCAAGAAATGCTGGGGTAGGTTTTCTAGAGAAAACGAAATCACGTCCTATTTTTTCAGCTCCTCTATCTAAGTTTACCCATGGGCTCATTGATATTTTTCTGACATTTGGTAGTTCACGAATAATATCTATTTTCTCGTCTAATGGTTCGCAACAACCATAGTATCCAAGCCCAAAGCGTTTATACCATTTTACTGCATAATCTATTTCAAATTCTTTGTGCATTGCGGGTGAAACTGTGGAGAAAATTTGAGCCATTCCGCAAGTCCAAATATCTTTTGAGCGTGGATGTTGTGGATTAAAATTAGGCGCTGGAAGTTCATCTGAAAACGCACCAGAACAATGTATTGTGTTTTGTCCATAGCCCAAAAGTCCTTGTGCTTCTAGTTGATCAAGCATAGAAAGATGGGCATCAGTCAATCTGGATATAATTTTATGTGTAAAATCTGGTCTGTCAATAAGATCAATAATCATGTTATCAGTTCCGCGCCATTGTGCAATCTGATCCCAAGGAGCAAAAGATGGAAAAGCCCCTTGAACACGCACACCCAATATACCATCGAGAATTTCATTTGCGCGTTGCTCTACCTGCTTTGTTGCATTCTCATCATAGGATACAACTGGCATTTTTATTTTCATTATATCGTCTTCTGTTTTGAATTGATCTATGTAACGATGTCCAACCACCGAATTACGAGGGTCACTAACAGCTGTCTCTTGAATAACACCAACCCCAAAGCCTGTATTATGAATAGCTTTTGAAACTGTGACGAATGGCTCAACTACCATATCAACTCGCATGTGCTTCCATAAATATAACGTGCTTCTAAGTTGCCATTCAAATCCACGACATAAACCATCTTCGGTCAAAATGGTAAGTTCATTATTAACATTCATTTCGTGCCATGGGATTTGATCAATCATCACCATTGGACGTATCGGTTTAAGAGAATTAATTGCCTTCCATAGCTTTATTGTTTCTTGTTGATCTGGCAATTCAGCGATTTCCGCAACTTGCTTTGCAAGGTCTCTAATAATATTCTTATCTTTTTCAATGCTTGACATATTCACTCCTTATATTTAGTAATTTACTTTCTTAAGATTTGTCCACCAAAGTCGTTTTCTTTCATCATAGACACCATTTACGCCTTCTTCGGATGGTTTAATAGGCCAAATGGTCAAAAACTCAAAGTCATCAGTTCCTATATCGGTAATTTTATGCGAGGTATCTGCAGGTATAAATATCGCTTTACATCATAAGATTCCTCGCCATCGTTAAACTCCATTAACCTTGATCTTTTAATATGTAATGTGTCTCTCATAGGGAGCTTGATGCGCACTAAAATCATCGGGGTCTTTGCCTGATTTCAATTTTGCATGAACAAGCATCAGTTTTGATGAACCAAGCTATTCAACGGATAGTCCAGCGTATCAGCACCGACTAAGAAGACCCTTCATTGCGATCAAGGTAACATTTCGCTGTCATTTTGAGCGAAGCGAAAGATCTTTTTTATCCAGAATTAAGTCCTTGTTGATAAATGTTCTGTCGGTCTAGCCCCAGTTTCCTCCGCTATGTCTTGTAAAATATCGATATTTTCTATTAATGAGCAACCGATTTTCCCATGACGATATATGGCTTCACTTGCCCTTATTTTAAGCAGAAATTTTGATCGGAAAACATCTTCTAGGCTTATATCTTTTATATTATCACTTGCAAAATGAGCAAATGGACATGGCTCAACAAAACCTTGTGCGTTGATATGAAATGATCCACTTTCAACCGCCTTGCATTTATGCCCAGAACCATATTCATCATCAGGAAGATGAGCAACCATTATTGGCTTATTTTTCCTTATTTCAAGGACACGTTTTCGAAAATAGATTCGTTCTTCCTCATCAAGCAATAGCTCCCATTCTGGATCACCAACAGGTATATATTCTGTATAAAAACCAAGTGAGCATCCCTTATTTATCATATAATTTATAAATTGATCGCTGGATAAAGTCTGAAAATTATTACTTGTAACTGTTGATGAAAAACCGAATAATAATTTTTGTCTTTTCAAACAATCCATAGCATTTATTACATCATCATATACGCCATCACCACGTCTTGTGTCAGTCTGTTCGCTAGTCCCTTCAATACTTACAACAGGAATTATATTGCCTGCGTCTGCGATCTCTTTGGCAACATCATTATCCATCAATGTTCCGTTTGTGATCATGACAAAAAGCAGTTTTTTATGTTTTCCTATAGCATTAATGATTCCATCACGCATTAGTGGTTCTCCACCTGTGATTACAAAAATGAAGACTCCCCATTTTTCTGCATCATTAAACATTTTTTCTATTATATTCATTGAGATTTCATCATTACGGGGATAATCTTTGGCATAACAACCAATACATGATAAATTGCAGTTCATCGTTGGGCTAAAAGCTATTGCAGTAGGAACTAATAATCCATATCTTTTCAGATTCCATCTACGCTTTAAAGCAGATATAATGGAGTTACTCCCAACTGATTGTAATTTCCATAATTTTTTCAATAATCCATGTCTGTTAAGCCCTATTCCCTGCAGGAATATATTATCTAATCTTTTTATTTCATTGTCTTTTTTAAACATTTATATCTCCATTTTTCAAAAGGCGGAACTTATTGAGACCGTTTGTCTGTGATATTTCAATGGCTCATAATCCTTAAAGGGCCAATTATGATGTTTATAATCAAAATTATACCATAATGCTGTTGTCCCAACCTTAAGACCCATTACTAATAATCCAAGTATATGGCTATTTGGAGATAATTGATTTATAGAATCAAGCAAACTTGTTACTATGCCAAATATAATTTTATTTATTATACTGTGCCATGGCATCCACGTCTTTTCTATGGTCATAAGGTCATAAGAATATGTGAATGATAATAATTTCATAGTTGGTATTAAGTCTTTTAATGCAACCTGCACACCAAATTTCCAACATCCACTTGATTGATAGTCTCCGTTTTCTTCTTCCAATTCAGTGAGTGTTGATTTCTGCTTATTAAAAACTTCATCTGGTATTGAAAATTTACTTATACCAATGCTCCCTCCTGTGTATGGCATGAAAAGCAGGTTATTTGATATTATTATTGGCAAATGATCAGTATTACTCAGATGTATACTTGTAATTGTTGCGTTTTTATCTTTGATAATATTTTCTTTTGTGATAAATGCGTCCTTTGAGAATAAAACTGACATATTGTTTATAATGTTTTTTCTCTGATCTTGCGATGCTGACATTATTCCAAAGCTAAGAAGATAACCATAGGACTGTTCATAGCTATTTGCAGATACTTTCTTTGGTGTTGATAATGTCCCTGACACAATTAGCGAAGGGCTAAAACCTTTAATTATATCCTTACTTTGTGTAACTGCATTTGTCTCCAGACAAAATAATATTGATGAAATAAATGTAACAATTACTATGGCTAGAAGTTTTTTCATTTATCTTATCCTTTTTTAGATAATGCGTTTTCAATTGCTTTTAGTGCTGTCTTTGTCGTTACAGTTGCGCCTGATATTGTATCAACTTTAAGTGATTGCTTTTTCTTTACTTCATCATATATCTGATTATATAGATTTTCATCTTTCCCTTCAGAATCGATTAGTTTTATATTTTCAATCCTATTGTCTATCACAATTACTTCTACGGAGTTTGTGAATCTACCACCTATAAAAGTTCCTTTGTATTCCCCGTTTGGTATTTCGTTAAGATTTATCTCACCAATAGATATATCTTTATATTTGGCAACATCTAAATATGCCCAAACAGCCATTCCCGAAGCGACAATAACTATACCACCAACAACCAATAAAATGATTTTTAACATTTATCTTCCCCTCTGATGAAATAATGCACTATTTCGATATGTAAAGGACCGCATCTCCGTTAAAAGGTGCTTTTAAGGTTTCTATTTTTCCACCTGTAATCTTGCCGTAATCTGAAACAATCCCTTTGCTTGGGTTAAACCATTCAAAATTAAACTCCCCAGAAGCGTCTGATAAATTGATTTCAACATCTCCACCATCAGGCAGATAGATTAGGTATTCAACACCAGTATTCGCCAAACAATATTGAGTTGATGAGAGATCATTTCTAGGAATTACCTTAGCGAGATTCATTCTCTTTGCATAGGAAAGCGTATACCCAAGACTTCGTCTTATAGGGTCCCATTTGGGATCAAGCTGAAGATCAGATGACATATATTCTGTCCAAATTATGCTTTTGCCTTCATTTTTAACCTCGAGATAGGGATCCATAAAAAGCGGATTGAGTCCACGACAAAAGCTTTTCCATACCCAAGACTGATTCCCACCGATACCCCATAGATGATCTGTATCAGTTAATATAACTTTGCTTCCATCTGCTATTGGCGGATTATCAGTATATCCACCCTCTGGATTTGGTGAAATCCAATCAGCAGGACTTTCAAATAAAGTTTGGTTTGACCCTCTTAGATCTCCTCCGCAGTATTGGAATGTCATACCAACAGGATGCTGTTTAGGTTTACCTTTTTCGTATTCGTGTATAAAATCAATCATATGATATTGCCATTCTGTCGAATATTTCCCGCTTTCGTTGACTATTTCATAAAGCACATTATCTAAATCATTGACCGTATCAATGACTTTGCGTATGTAGGCTTCTTGTATCATTGTGATCTCTGGTATCTTTAGCATCTGTGTTTCCAAGCCTTTGCCATCGCCATCAGGATCACCATCTATATTATTTATATTATTATTGATATTAAACGGATGTCCATCCCAGCATAAAGGCGGTTGTGAGGCGTGTAAGCCATGTCCCTCAAACAACATTATTGAAACATAATAGCCCCTATTACCAGCCAATTCAACTCTCGAGCGCAGGCGATCAAAGTAATCTTGGTTAAACTTTGTAAAGTCAAACTTGGGCTTTCCATCCAAAGCATCACCGGGTCCGGTTCTCTGCCAAGGAAAAGGTTCTGCATAGGTTGCGTTTTCGTCATATCTAAATTTCGTCAACTCCCATGTCCAGAGACGGATGAAATTATGATTGTATTCTTTCAAAAAATCAAGATAGTTTTCATAATCAAATGCTCTTGGTGGATCAGTATTTCCCATATCTTTTAGGTTATTCCAAGTATGCGCCCCTGTTAGATAGACGGCTTTACCATCACCATCAGCGAAATATCTTTGATTATCTTCACTAACTTTCAAAGGTCCCATTGCGGAATATTCCATCAATGTAACCATGAATATCATTTCTAATATCATCATTTTCTTATCCCCCAATAAATCTTGATTTTAATTGTCTTCTTTTGGCTTTATTGCATCAAAGTATCTTTTAACTTGTTCTTTATATACTCTTGGAATTGCTGATCTAGCAATAGTATCATCAGCTGATTCCCTGTATTCAAAATATATCTTCTCATAAGGAACAGCGGAGATACCTTTTTCGAATCTTTTATTAGATTCTACCGCTATTATTGAGCCTTTTGTAGATATTTTTCCATCAAGTTCTGATTTTTGACCATTATTGTTCTTATCTAGCCTTTTTGAGACTTCTGATTCAGTGTTCTTCGTAGATTCATTACTTGGTGTTCCTTCGCCTGATCTTGTAATTCCTTTCTGATCAAGGTTTGCAACTTGGTTAGAATTTGACTGAGTGTGAAAAACTGTTGTTATTTTCTGTTTTCCTTCTGTCAACTCAGAAGAGATTTTCTGAAGCGCGCTTATGTCTGCTGGTGCAAGCCTTTTCTCATCAAGAGATTGTATAAGTTCCCTAATCGCTTTATTTGAAAGATTGGTCTGTTGAACATTTTTGATCTTCTGTTCAAGCTCATTCATCTCTGGAAAATCTCTTATATTTTCTGATAGTTTTTCTAATAACTCTTTTATCAAAAGTCTTTTTTCAGGAGTGATCTTATCTTTTAGATTATTTGATAATTCATTAAGTAGCTTTACTGTTTCAAATTTACGGTTTAGGTCTGATATTTTGCTTAATGCTTCTTTTCCGCTTAATTTTTCCTTTTGAATATCTTTCCCTAATTCTTCGGCTTCAGTAATCAGCTTTGACATATCTTCAGACAAATTTCCGCTATCAATTTCTTTTGCTGATCTTTCTATTTTTATACCGATCTGATTTAATACCTGCAAGATTTCCCTTGATTCGCCATACTGACTTGGTATAAACAAAAGTAATAATATCATTATCATTATAACTGGTAAAATTTTTGTAATTAGTGGAACAATATGAGGAAATACAGCTTTTGGATCGAGGTTTTTAGCATATATATTAGTATCATTTAGCTGAAGATCAGACATAGCTGAAGGCTTTATTATTCCGTTGATAATCTCTATTGCACTTGTTAGTCGCTCATCAAGATTTAGTTTTTTATCAGCAAACTTTGCAGAGTCAAGAATAGTTATTCTTTTTTTTATTCCTATAAAAAGCCCAATAATTAGGCTTATAGATATTGTTATTATTATAGGTGGTATAAGAGGAATTAGAGTGAATTTGCTTGTAATAATAGCAATTGACAGAATACCTATAGCGAAATATAGCGATAACGAGATATACTTTATTATTGTATATGTGTTTATACGTTTTGCAAGTGCTGATAATGCTTTGGTTATTTCGTCTTTGCTATCCATTTCCTAAAATTCCTTTAAGAAAGTTGATTTTTTATCTATATTCATAATATTTCTTCTAAAATCTCGACTGCATCACGAACAAATTTGGGGCAATCAGTATTAAATAAATCTTTTTCTTTTGCTATTTTTAATCCTTCAGTAGTTCCTATATCGCAACCAAGTAATTCTCTACAAACAATAGAGCCATTTCGCTCTTTAAATTTGCTAACAAACTCTTGAACGAGTTTATAAGTCTTTTCTTTTGCATCATTATCATCAATTTTAAATTTTCCATATTTTAGCCCGATTACCATAAAAGCACCTGTAACCGCCCCGCATGTTTCAGCCATACGAGCCATACCTGCACCAAAAGGGCTTGCAATCTTTAATGCAGTCTTTTTATCAAGTCCAAGTTCAGTCGAAAAAGCAGAAAATACTGATTGAGAGCAGTTGAATCCATTGCCGAAACAACGGCTTGCACTTTCTATTTTATTCATTCTAGATTCCTCTTTTATTAAAACAAACTTTCTGTATTTATTATTTATTAATGCCAAAAAGTATATATATAACGGTGCCATAAAACACCGTATATATTCCAGATACCACCGATAAAAAACTCACCCAGTATCAAACCGAAGAATAGCGGAATAGCTTTTCTATACGCAGAGATTCCGCCCTGTTTGAGCAAAATACGTTTAATAACCCAGCTTATAAAAATTGGAAACCACATCCAGTTCATAGTCCAGCTACTAGCAAAAGGATATGCAACTGGATGCAAAGACCACCAAAGTAACCTTCTTCGCAAAAAACTCATTATTAGAACAAAGATAAATCCGCCACTCATAAAGCTAATAGCAGAATTATCTCTATCAGGCATATAAAAAAGCCATCTTTCAAGGTTACTATATGCCTCCCATCCGAATCCTCCACCGAATCCCTGTTGATAATATACATGCAGAAATCCCCAAAATGCCACCCATATTCCCAACAAAGAAACAAGCATTATTGCTATTGAAAGACGTTTTGGCGAAGTTCCTGATTCATCCATCAGCTTAAATCCCTCTAATTGATATGGCATAGGATTGCATCTATGAGCGCGGTTAATACCCCAGAACATGGCAAACATAGTAAGATTTGACGTGCCTAATGTCCTTGTGCCAAGAATCTTTGGTAGCATCTGGTCAGGACCTATATTATAAAGCTCATGAACAGGCGGACCAAGCTCTGCCCTTAGCCTTGCCAAAGCAAAGACTAACATGAAATAGAAAGCAAAGAATATAAGAAAAACCCAAAGCGACATTCCAGCCCTTGTGCAAAATAACGCAAGAAAAACTAATCCACCGACTATACAAGTCAAAGCCATTCTATAGCGCATTGGTTCTTCTGAATCATCAATCGAAGTTTTGCTAAATATGCCCTTAAATAAATGAATGATATATTTACGCCCACTCCAGATAGCTAAAACAGCAATAGCAAGATATGCCCCTGAAGTCTGCGGTTTTATATATGGAAATTCAGGCAGACTCCGCAATCCAAGAGATTCACCTAAAATAAATTCAAATTTCCAGAAAAGATAAAAAAACCAGCATGAAAAAGCCAAATCCAAAGGCATAAAATAACTCATACCAATTACAAAAGGGAAAAAACATACAGGCGTCCAACCTATTGCAGACATCGGCTTTTCAGTGAAATATGCCCCAATCTCAACAGACCTTATTGGCAAAGCTGGTATCGCTGGAATAAAGGCATTTAGACCATTGATTAAATCTATTACACCTCCGATGGCAATGCCGATCCATAGCATTTTATTCTTGAAAAATCTTAAATTCCCGCCATCCTTTGTCATCGCTAATGGGAGTTGAATAATTGGATATGATAGCTTTTCATTCTCCATCCATTGCCTTCGTATGATTGTATTTATGCCAATCATAACCGTAAATAAAGCAAATAAGAACATTGACCACCAAAATATTGGTTTCAGCCAAATTTTTATATATTCCAGCTTATATATACTTGAATCGCCTTCATAAAGCCCTGTAAGCACCTTTATATTATCGACAACAAGCCATCTAGGAAGGTAACCAAAGAATAATGATGACCATTCATTTTCAGGCGTTGCAAACCAGAAGGCATGTCCCAATATAGGAGCAAGCACCTGCATAACGTCATGCCCACCGATCCCAATAGCGATTGATAGCATTGTATACAAAGTCAGTAATTCACCTTGAGAGAATGACAACACATTTATCCATTTTTTTAATGCAATATTCAGCAATACAAGCAAGGTGAGGATCATTACAACTGGATAAACAAGTGAAACTGTGCTTGGAGTTGGCGTTTGTATCGAAAAATAGCCATAAGGAATAGTAAGCAAAAGCCCTAATATTATAACCCTCCATCTTATTCGATCTATTGTCTTATAATTCATATTTTATGATATATAATGTTTTTTGAGATTAATATTTTCAATGATGATGTTATCTGGATCATTTGTCCCAAGACCTAAACTAGCAGATGTCTGTATATATGATGGCTGAGTTAATTCTAAGTTGTGCTTTTTTCTTTCAGTTTCTATGATTCGCCAACCATTATAATCCATAGCTACTGGGTCCTGACCAATAATAATGCTTTTATATGCAAATTGTGGCTTTCCGCCAGGACCACCGACATATATTCCCAAAAGACCATCAAGAACAATCAACCGAGTTTTTTCTTTTATTTCTTGAATATTGTTCAGCTCTGCAACATAAGGGTCACAACCGTTATCATGGAGTATACCGGGATTATCAACTGAGCCATAATGATTCTTCATACTTAGCGTAACCCCTACTATGCCATGATCTTTTAAAACAGGAACGTTTATTATATGTGTAGATTCGCTTATCAGCTTTGACAATCTGACATTCTTATCACCAACTTTTATTTGTTTATCATATCCCCAGCCTCTTTCATCTGAACCGAAATATCTAACACCGATTTTACTTGCATTATGGATATATCCAGCACGTAAAATCTCGTGGTTTGTTCTGTCCCATACTATTATGTTATTCTCTCTAACGCCTGCGGATATTAATCCCGCTGTTATTGCGTCAATAACTTCTGGATGAGATGACAATGAGCTATTTATGCAGTTTATTTTTATGGTTACAATATCGTTTGAAGATAACGAAGGCAATACTTTTGACCATGCGTCTGCAATTGTGTCTTGACCTGTATATTGCATTATACCAGCATCAACTAATCGTTTTGTTATATCACGATTTATTCTTATACCGCTTACAACATCCTCATGAGTCGTAGAAACAAGCCTGCTTTTATTCTGAGCAGATGCCTTTTGTGGAATTAGAGAAGTTCCTAATGTCAATCCCAATCCGATAGCGGATATATCCTTAATAAATTCTCTGCGGTCTATTTTTCTGTATTTATTCATATTTTTTTATTCTAATACGTTCTTTATTTCACCCCATTTTGATGTAATCTTTGCGTTTGAGTTGACAGCAAGAATGTCTTTTGGATTCATGGCTTTTTTTATCTCTGCCTGATCTAATGCACGACGAAAGATCATCGCCTCATCAACGATCCCAACAAGGAATTCGCCAGTATGACGACCAATTGCAACAGGGAAATTATTTGTAAGATCATCAGTAACATCATCACCTTCAAAATCTTGGTTGCCATCAACATATAGTAACGCTTTTCCTTTTGCAGCATCTCTAACTAATGCTATATGATGCCATTGGTTATCGTTTATGACATCTTTTGACCATGGATCAACCAGCTTGCTGGCACTATCACGAATATAGGCATGAACTTTATTATTAGCGTTATGGAACATCCCATAAAAAGGCGTTGTTCCTGCCCCGACAGCATATTTTGCGAGGAGATTGCCCTGTCCAGATGGTGCTCCTACGATTTTTGCCCAGACCATCGCAGTGAATGACTCTTTCGCCTTAAAATTTAGGTCAGGAGTATCAGGAACTGTAACCCATGTGGTAAGTCCATTGAATTCCAAAGCCTTACCAAATTTACCTTCGACTGATTTTGCACCATGATTTTCGCCATTATTTCCCATTCCTGATAAGTCTTTGATTACTTTGTCATTATCATCGAAAGATAGATAAAGAACAAGCCCATCAACTTTTGCAATGGCTAATACAGAAGGAATAATAAACAAAGAGAAAAAACATAATACAAAAATTGATATAACAACAATTATAGATGCTCTAACCATTTGCTTTACCTCCTAATTAAATTAAAATATATTATTGTAGATATAGAAAAGCATTACAAAGAGCCTTTAGATTCTCATAAGGCGTTCCCGGTGGTATTTCACAGCCAGCACCTACCATATACGGATTGCCGACATCATCATAAATTTGTCGCATATTTTTTATGATTTGTTCAGGAGTTGATTTCATAACTGCATTAACAGGATCGAGATTGCCAACAAGGACAGTATTTTTACCGATTATATCTCTGGCTTTTTTCATATCAACTTGCCAATCGAGATCGATTATGTCTGCGCCTAGTTTGGCAAAGAATGGGAGCAGATGAGTTGTGTTCCCGCAGATATGGAGCCTGACGAGTCCACCAGCATTGTGGATTGCGTCAATCATTTGCTTTTCACGTGGGAAGATGAATTCCTCATAGGTTTTTGGTGAAACTTGGCTTGCAATAGCATCTCCCATGCCAATTGTATCTGCACCTTCCTCAATCTGTGCTATCCCAAATTTTGTGCATTCTTCAACACATATATCCATAAGTTCATTTGCAAAGTCTTGATCTATAGCCAAATCCATAAGGAAATTTGTAACGCCCCTTAAATCTGCAGATTCTGCAGCAGGTCCTTCAATCCAGCCCATAATCGAGTATTGTTTATATGCGATTTTCTTAAATTCCCTAATTGCATTTATTCTATCAAGCATTCTTGTTGATGAATATGGATCGGGCTTTTTTAGTGCCTTTAGGTCTTTAGTTTCATCAAGAGGATGTTTAAGGCATCTTGGAACTTCGTCTCTTGGAAAAATAATTTCTGCACCGAATCCCTGAGTTTCCCTATATGGGTCGGATATTGCACTTAGTTGATCAAAATCAAAGTCTTTTATACATTTGAGATTTGCTTCTACCAAGACACGATAATCAGAAGCAAATGCGCCGTAATTTGAGCCGATATAATTCGCTGCAAATGCCATTAATATTGGCAATCGAGGAAGTATATCCGCCTTTTCTCTGTTTATAACCGCCATATATCTTTCATAGCTGTTCATATTTTTCCCTTTTTCAATGCGTGATGAGTAAGATTTTTTCCCATCACGCATTAAGAAATTTTTAATTTCAATCAGCCTTTGTCCCTGCCCACAATGCACCACGCTGAAGCAGAACCTTAAAATTAGGGTCTTTTGCAGAATCCGCATTATGACCTAATGAAAGATAAAACACACGACCTTTGCCCCAAGATTTTGTCCATGCAACAGGCATTGCCTTGCCTTTCCAAAGAGCAGATGCAAGCACATGTACTCTTGGATCATAGTCAAGTATATATTGTTCATCAGTAACAACAAATTCATTCATATCTTTTGTAATCGGATGTTCGGGATCGACGATACTAACCTGAAATTGCCTATATGCAGGATGTGTAACAAAATATCCACCAACAAAGGCACGATATTCTGGACATTCCCTAAATGAATCTGCCGCAGAATGAAATCCAGCATATCCCTTGCCAGATGCAACATAGTTCAACAAACCATTCTTTTGCTCATCAGTTATTGATCCTACCGTATAATAAAACACTATAAGATCATAGGGATCAAGCTTTGGCGAAACTAGCATAGAAAGATCATTTTCCACGTAAGTTAAATCAAATTCCTCACACTCAGACAAAGCCTCCATCGCTGCTTGACCGCATCCTTTGTAATCATGAATCTCTCCACCAGAAAACACAAGAGTCTTGATCTTAGCCATATTTAATCTCCTTAAATTTGAGAAAACAAATTCTAATTGACAGTGCTAGACATTTTTTTTATTATAGCAGATAATATCTATGTCGTAAACCACAAATGAAATTTATTTGAGGTATAATAAAATGAAAGAAAATGCTACAATATGTGAAATTGCAGGATGGCATCAAATCAATCAGGAAAATCTTGATTTTTATAGGGCTATTGGTATAGATGGTCTATCAATTAATGGTCTGCCAATTATAAATGATGATTCGGATGCCAGTGATATTAAAAACATGGTCAATTTCGTTGAATCAAATGAGCTGAAGGTTTTTGATATGCGATGGAGTATTCCCGATTGGGGGTCAATCACAAATGGACGAGTTGACAAAGATAAGCAAATAGAGATGGTTATTAAGGCTGTAAAAGCGATAGGTTCTGCTGGTGTCCCCTTTTGTGGATATACCTTCATGTCGATAGGTCATTTCCGAACATCATCAACCGATGGCAGAGGAAAAGCAAAATATAGCACATTCAATCTTGATGAATATAACAGGACTAATCCAGAGCAGACCCTAAAGATAAGCAAAGAAGCACTTTGGGAAAATATAGAATATTTTCTGAAAAAAGTCTTACCTGTTGCAGAGGAGGCTGGAATCAGACTTGCTTTACATCCAGATGATCCACCTATAGATATAGCATTGGGTGGTGCGCCTCGTATTATTATAAGCCCTAATAATTACCAAAAAGTCTTTGATCTTGTTCCTAGTGATTCAAATTGTATGCTTTTCTGTCAGGGCTGTTTTGCAGAAATGGGAGTTAATTTAGAGAAAGCAATCAAGCATTTTGGCTCAAATAAAAAAATCTGTATGGTTCATTTTAGGAATATTCATGGCAATCCATTAGATTTTATTGAAACCTTCATAGATGAAGGTGATGTTGATATGTATGAAACGATGCAATTTTATCGTGAAGTTGGTTTTAATGGTCCTTTTTTAGTTGATCATATACCATCAATCCCACAAATTATGTCATCAAAAGCCTATGCTGTTGGATATATTCGGGCAATTATACAATCAGTTTATCGTTAGATGAATTTATGTAAAGAATTGAGATATGTCAACTAATCTTTCTGATAAAGCTAAGATTGCACTACAGAAAAAATTCAGTAATAAGCTGATACATCCAATAACGCATTTATCTGCAAATAACAAACTCAACATTAGGTTAGATGAAGAACTGCTGGATTTTCTTATCAGACAGAAGAAAAAACTGGTTGAGTTGCTATCAACAGATATTGCTAATACTGCAGAATACATGAGTAGGACGCTTATAGAACAGATTCTAAACAAAAATCAGTTTCTTACAATAAAACAAGATGATAGATTGGAGCTTATTGAGATATATAAAAGGGAATTGGTGGATTTTTTAGATATTCTTATGAATTTTGATAATCAAGAATCGATTTTAGAATATCTAAAAAAGCATTATATTTGTATTGTCAATTTTATTATCAATCTATATAGGCAAGATAAAGAATCAACAGAATTTGCTATTTCAGAAGCGATCTGCTCTCAATATTCTGCAACAACACAGTTGTATATATTGAGAATAAATGATCCGAAGAAATTGGTTCAGCCGATCCTTGATATTGGTTGTGGAAAAGATGCATATTTGGTGAAATATCTACGTAGGCTTGATATTGAGGCTTATGGAATAGATCGGCATATAACCACAAGCCAAAATCTCATTAATGCGGATTGGTTTGAGTATGAATTTAAGCCTGATTTTTGGGGAACGATAATATCTCAAATGGCTTTTTCTATTCATTTTTTTCACCATCATTTGAGAAAAGATGGAACTCCAAGCAGGTTTGCGCGTCTTTATATGCAAATATTGAGTTCATTGAAAAACGGAGGTAGTTTCATTTATGCCCCGGGTTTACCCTTCATAGAACAATACTTGCCATTAGACCAATTTGTTATTGAGAAAAATTATATTGATTTGAGTGAAATTAAAGAAATAAAAGAGCAAATAAAAGCAAAAAAACAGATAATTGACGAAATTTTATATTCTGCACACATATATAAAAAATAGTCAGTGAAATTTAAGTTACCTAAATTAACATGATACGATTTCATGTCTTAAAAACGACTAATATTATAAATCACAAATTCTATCTTGACAAAATGTAATTATTAAGGTATGGTTTATTTATCGGACAGTGGAATATTATTTAATTTCACTATAAAAAGGAGCGTCATTGATGCAAAGACTAATTTATTTGTTATTATTCATGATGGGATTGTTTCTTTTAGTTCAATTAACTTCTTATGCAAAAGATAACGAAAGATGGATAGTCGTTTTTGACAAATCCATGAATGACGATGATGAGAATAAATGTATTAAAGAATCAGGCGGTAAATTCGTCAAAAATTTATCGATTATAAAAGGCAAGGTAATAATCGCAGACAGTAAAAAAACAGAGGCATTGAAAAATAAAAAGGGTGTTGTTAGAATTGATCCTGATGTAGTCGTAAATGCTCATGCCCAAACATTGCCTTGGGGAGTAAATAGAATTGATGCTGATCTTGCATGGAAAAGCAGTAGTGGATCAGGGGTTAAAGTTGGCATTATAGATACTGGTATTAGCACAGTCCACAGAGACCTTAAAGTTTATGGCGGAATTAACACTATAAGCGGAATAAGCTATAATGATGATAACGGGCATGGTTCTCACGTTGCTGGTATCGTTTCTGCACTGAATAACACAAGCGGTGTTGTTGGAGTGGCATACAACGCTAGGTTATATGCAATAAAGGCTCTTAATTCCAGCGGTTCAGGCTATCTTTCAGACATAATTGAGGGGTTAGATTGGTGTATCAATAATGGTATCAAGGTGATCAATATGAGTTTAGGCACATCAAGCAATGTAAAATCCCTCGAAGATGCGGTTAAGAAAGTTTATGGACGTGGGATTGTAATGGTTGCCTCTGCTGGAAATAGTAGCGGAGGTGCAGTTTCATATCCAGCTGCGTATGCAGAAGTAATTGCAGTATCAGCAACTAATACAAATGATAGCATAGCGTCTTTTAGCAGTATTGGTCCAGAGGTTGAATTATCTGCCCCGGGAGTAAATATATATTCTACATACAAAAGCACGTCTTTTGCATATATGTCTGGAACAAGTATGGCGGCGCCACATGTTACAGGAACAGTCGCATTGCTATTAGCAAAGGGAATAACTGGCATTGAACAGATTAGAACTATACTAAGATCAACTGCTGACGATCTTGGAACTGCTGGATATGATACTAAATTTGGCTTTGGGCTTGTTGATGCACAAGAAGCAGTTACAGGCGTTCAGACTTTACCAGCACCGCCTAATATATCAGGTAAAACCACTATAACATGGGGCGAAGCTAAAAGCCGTTAATAACAATTTTGCGACTATAATAATATGCCAAAAAAAGATTATTATGAGATTCTTGGCTTAAACAAAGAATCTTCCGTAGATGATATAAAAAAGGCTTATCGTTCTCTTGCAAAAAAATATCATCCTGATAAAAATCCAAATAACAAATCATCAGAAGAAAAATTTAAGGATATACAGGAAGCGTATGATACGCTAAGTGATAGCCAAAAACGTGCAAATTATGATCAGATTAGAGAAGCAGAGGAGAAAGGCTATTTCTTTAGTGGATCAAATGATATATACAGCGGTTTTGGCACAGGCAGAGATAGATATTCTGATTCTAGATTTGATGATTTTGGTGGCATTGGCGACTTATTCTCCCGAATATTTGATAAAGGAGAAAGAACACGCACAAGTAAGCAACGACCAAAGCGTGGAACAGATATTACCTATGAACTCGACATCCCATTTGAAAAGGCGATTAGCGGTTGGGACACGGTCATAAGCATATCCAGAGTTGAGGAATGTCCAAGTTGCAGAGGCACTGGGGCAAAGTCTGGAACTACACTACAAAAATGCCCTGAATGTAATGGGCTGGGAACTATAAATTTATCACAAAAAAATTTTCCGCTTGAGCAGACATGCCCAAGATGTCAGGGAAAAGGAAATATTATAGCTGTTCCTTGTCAGACATGTAGTGGTATGGGATATGTCCAACAAATGCGTAGAATACCTATTACTATACCACCAGGGACCGAAGATAAAACAAAGATAAGGGTCCCTGGTCAAGGTGAAATAGGAATATCTGGCGGACCAAAAGGCGATCTATACATTATCGCCAAAGTCAAAGAACACAGGTTCTTTAAGCGCAAAAATTATGATATTATCTGCAAAGTAACCATTGATTTCATTCAAGCGATCATGGGTGTTACTATAATGGTTTCAACGATTAATGGCAAAGTCAAATTGATGATCCCTCCCGGAACGCAACCCGGAACTGCTCTTAGGCTTAAAGGTCAAGGTGTTATAAAGCCTGATGGAAGCAAAGGAGATCAACTTGTTACAGTTAATATATCGCTCCCAACAAACATAACAGAAAAGCAAAAAGAGCTTCTTAGACAGTTTCAGGAGGAATAAATTATCTTAATTCTATTTATTTACTCTTAAATTTCCCCATATACAAGCTAACTTGCCAGATAAATCTACTGCTGAAGCTGGTCTAGGCTTATTATCTTTCGGATATTCTTTTTGTGTAGTGCTAAACCATATTTGATCTATCCTATGAGGAATTTGTCTTGGTTGAGCGCGTAATTTGTGTTTACCTGATGTGTTGAATTTAAAGGATACCACAGTTGGTCCATCTGGCGGTATAACTTCATTGCTTGCCCATACATATTGACCAGCAGGATGTACATCAATCCAATTCCCCAAGCCTCTTGCAGGAAATCTGTCGCCTTTATTTGTTCCAATCTCATCATCAAACTGTATCCAAAGGGAATCCGTTGATGTATCACCATCGCTTTTAACTCTCAACCAGATAAAATATTCTTCTGCATTTGCCTTGAAATCCATTTCAAAATAAACCGTTGGATTTGGTGAAAGCGGGTTATTTGCCCCATCAGTAAACTCGATTGCTTTACCGATAGAAGCATCTTTGTCATTTACAACTGCGACTCCGCCTTTCGACATTGCAGTAATTGAGTTTGCATTTAAAACAACTTCATCTGCCATTGTAGAATATAAAGTTGCTCCTAATAACAAATAAGAGATCAAATTTAGATATAACATAACAATTTTCATTTTTTGACCCTCATTTTCCTCCTTATAATAAAGCTTGTTTATTCTCTCAATTGACAGCAAAAAACACGAGATATACCAGCATAATCGTTGATAAAGTCATAATTCTCGTATTTTCCTACACTATTGGCAATTTTTATGACGTCATCAACCTGTCCATAGCCAATCTCTATAGCAAGATTTCCTCTTGTATTTAGGAATTTATATGCTTCATTGATTATATTTCTAATTATATCCAGTCCATCTTGTCCGCCATCTAAGGCAATGATTGGCTCATATTTTCGAACCTCATCTGATAGATCATCAATATCACTTGTTGGTATATAAGGCGGATTTGATACGATCCAATCAAACTTAGCCTTTTGAGATAATCCATTAAAAAGGTTCATTTTTATAAAATGAATGTTTTTTGCCTTATGTCTTATTGAATTTTCTTTTGCGATCAGAAGCGCATCAAGAGAAATATCAGTTGCAATTATTTGCCATTCTGGATTATATTTGGCGAGACTTACTGCTATTGCCCCGCTACCTGTTCCTATTTCCAAAACATTGTTTTTGGTAGAACCATGATTGCAGACAACTTCAACAAGAAATTCTGTTTCTGGTCTAGGAATAAGCACACTTGGGCTAACCAATAGATCCAAAGACATAAATTCCTTATATCCAATTATATAGCTGATCGGCATTTTACTTACTCTTTTGTCGATTAATTTACCATATAATTCCCCCTTTTTATCATCGATTTCGCTTTTTTGCTCAATATACAGCCATGTCCGATTTTTTCCAAGAACATAAGCTAAAAGCACTTCAGCATCTAGTCTTGCAGTTGATATATGCTGATCAGAAAGTCTTTCTATACCCCAGTTGAGTAATTCAAAAACAGTTCTTTGCTTCATCTGACTTTTTCCATACTGCTGTAAACTCTACTCCATAAGTTTTTTGAAAATTGATCAGATTTATAAGCACCAAAAGTTATTTCTCCACGCACTATTAGGCAGGTCGCTATTTGTGTGTCAGACATACTTGATAGCTTATTATCAAATTCATCATTACCAGACATAGACTTGATACAATGTGTCGTATCTAGTAGATACATGATTAAAACTCCGCATCTGTTCGGTTTTCTATTATGTATTTCAATACTTTTTCAGCATCCTCTTTACCACCAGCCCAAGTTCCAAAATGTTTAAGAAGTGCCTTTGCTGTTCCTTTTTCTGGATTATCTACGTCTTTGTCTGTTCCATTTTGCTCATTATGAACGACCTTATTTGATATTTTCTTCTCTTTTGCATATAGTTCTAATGCTTGCCTAATGACATCAGCTTTTGTCGCTGATTGAATACCCTCAGCCTTCATTTTTTAACCGCAATATCAATAATTTTCGTGTATCTATCATCAAGCTTTATGCTAATTGAAGATTTGCCTTTAACACTCATAATATCATCTACAAATTGTGAGTTGGATCAAAAAGACCCAACCCACCAAAAAAATCCTATGCCTCCGCTTTAATTTTCTTCAGGCGTTTCATAACATCATTTGCGCCTCTGCCAAAGTAATCATGTAATATCTCATATTCCTTATATAGTTTTTTATAGACTTCATGGTTAGTTTTTATCGGCTTATATTTCTCGTCTCTGACACGTGCCATCTTTGCGACAGCATCACCGATTGTATCATATCCGCCAGCCTTGCTTCCCGCTGCGACAGTGCCGAACATCGCCGATCCGAGTGCGGATGCCTGACTCGATTCCGCTATAAGTATCTCTTTACCTGTAACATCTGAATATATCTGCATCAAGAGCTTATTCTTTGGCAGACCGCCACAGCCATATAATTCATCAATTTTTAATCCCTTGTCCTCAAATGATTTTATTATTTTATTCGTGCCGAAAGCAGTCGCCTCAATTAACGCCCTGTAAATTTCTTCTGGTTTTGTATTGAGATTAGCACCCATCAGAAGACCCGTCAAATCAGCGTCAACCAGAACTGATCTATTACCATTCCACCAGTCAAGAGCCAAAAGTCCACTCTCACCCGGTTTCAATGCCTGTGCTTTCTCAACAAGCAAGTTATGTATATCTAAGCCTTTTCTCTTTGCTTCGTCATGGTATTCAGGAGGAACGCAGTTATCGACGAACCATGCGAATATATCGCCAACTGCGGACTGTCCAGCCTCATAGCCTGCATACCCCGCCAAGATGCCGTCCTCAACAACTCCGCACATTCCATCGACATAAACAATCTCGTTTTCCATAAACATATGGCAAATTGATGTCCCCATGATCATAACCATTTTTCTTGGTCCCACAACCGTTGCAGATGGAACAGCAACATGCGCATCAACATTGCCGACAGCAACAGCAGTTCCTTCCTTTAGACCTGTCAATTTAGCCATTTTTGGGGTAATTCCGCCAGCCTTTGTGCCTGCTGGATAAATATCGGTTGACAGCTTTTCCTCAACGATATTCTCCATTTTGGGATTAAGAGCTTTAAAGAACTCCTTGCTAGGATAGCCGATCCCCTTCGCCCACATAGCTTTATAGCCAGCAGTGCAAGCATTTCGCTTTTCCTCACCGGTAAGTTGCAGGACAACCCAATCCGCCGCTTCAAGAAATCTGTCTGCTGATTCATAGACTTTTGGGGCTTCCTCAAGTGTCTGCAAAGCCTTTGAAAAGAACCATTCAGACGAATACTTGCCACCATAACGCTTTACCCAGTCCTCGTTTCTTTGTTTGCCAATCTCGTTAATTTTGTTTGCTTGGGGCTGTGCTGCATGATGTTTCCATAGCTTGACCCATGCGTTAGGTTCACTTTTGAATTCATCAAGCATACATAATGGCGTGCCATTTTTATCGATAGGTAGCATTGTGCAGGCGGTGAAATCTATACCAACGCCAATAACATCTTCTGCCTTTATATTAGCCTGTTTCAAAACCTCTGGTATGGTGTTCTCAAAGACTCTTATATAGTCTGCTGGATCTTGTAATGCCCAATCATGCCCAAGTTTTGTCCCATCAGGTAGATATTCGTCAAGAACACCGTTGCTATATTTATATACTGATGTTGCGATCTCCTCGCCTGTCTCAATATCAACAAGCAAAGCCCTTCCTGATTCCGTCCCAAAATCAATTCCCAATGAATATTTTTTTGACATATATCTAACTCCTTTATTTTATTATAATTTATCATCTAATATCTTGTATTGGCTTTATTCTACCAGATTGTATAGCCACCGTCAATAATCAGGTCATGTCCGGTCATAAAGTCAGATGCCTCTGAAGCAAGGAAAACTATCGCCCCTTTTAGATCATCCACTTGACCCAATCGTCCTATCGGCGTTAATTTTGTCCATAAAGGCAACAACTCCGACACTCCCGGGATCGTCTCTACAAGCGAAGTGATCGTATATCCCGGACTTATGCAGTTGACCCGTATCCCATGTTTTGCCCATTCAGAAGCAAGCGATTTTGTGAGATGAACTACACCTGCTTTTGATGAATTATATGACGCTTGACTTTGTGGATAATTTACAACAGAAGCAGACATTGAGGCTGTATTTATAATCTTGCCATATTTTTGAGGGATCATGACTTTTGCCTCTGCCTGAGCGCAAAGAAAAACCGCTTTTAAGTTAAGATCAACAACCATATCCCATTCATCTTCGGATACATCTTCAGCATTTTTCCATAGGGTTCGCCCAGCATTATTAATTGCGATGTCAAGTCTGCCCCATTCCTTTATAACGGTATCAACCATCTTTTTTGTGTCATCAGTTTTTGTAACATCAGCTACAATTGAGAGTGATTTTGTTCCCAAAGCTTTTATATCTTCTGATACTTTTTCTGCTGTATTGGGATTTATATCAACAACGGCGATATTTGCTCCGGCTTCAGCCAAAGCATGAGCATAGCCTTCGCCGATGCCCTGCCCACCACCAGTTATAAGTGCAGTTTTTCCATCAAGCCTGAAACGGTCTATTATACTCAATTTACCCTCCCATACGATTTATATCGTTTTTTTACCTAATATTGAAGCGACGGTTTCATTTAATTGCTTTATATTATAGGGTTTGGCGATAGCACCTACAAATCCATATTTTAGTGGATTTGCCATTATGTCATCTTCTGAATATCCGCTTGATACAATGACCTTTGCATCTGGATTAATTTTAAGAATTTCTTTTATAGCGTCTTTTCCACCCATTCCACCTGGGATCGTTAGGTCCATTATCACAAGGTCAAACATTTCCCCTGAATCAAAAGCTTGTTTATATAAATTAATAGCTTCATCGCCATTTCTTGATGTTAAAGCTTTATGTCCATTTATTTCAAGCATCGAAACAAGCACGTCGCTGATTAGCTCTTCATCATCCATAATAAGTATTTTTCCTTTTTTGTCGCTTAAATTACTTTTTTGATCAGTCGCTGGTTCTGTTTTTTCAACTTCAATTATTGGAAGAATTATATTTATAGTAGTTCCAGCCCCTAGTTTTGATTCAACAAATATTTTTCCACCATGTTTCTGAATTATGGAATAACAAACCGCAAGCCCTAATCCGCTTCCTGATTGCTTTGTGCTGAAATATGGATCAAATATTCTGTCAAGATAATCATTTGGAATTCCTATACCAGTATCTTTTATTGAAATTTTAAGACAATTCATATTGTTTTCAAAGATATTTTGTGTTGTTATTATAATTTTGCCACCTTTTGGCATCGCTTGTTTGGCGTTTATCACTATGTTTTGGATTACCTGTGCCATTTGATCGGGGTCAGCTTCCACTAGCCATTGTTTGTCTATATGGTATTCAGCAGTTATTTCAGAACCTGCTAGACAAAATTCTGTTGTTTCTCTTAAAATATCATTTATTAATACAACTTTTTTTATAGGCGTTCCACCCTTTGCAAATGTGAGTAGTTGCTTTGTTAATCCGATCGACTGCTTTACTGCTTGCTCTGTTTTCATTAAGTAATCTCTTGTTATATCATCCTTTATGTTATTCAATGCTATACTTGTATTGCCCAATATTATCGTCAATAAATTGTTAAAATCATGGGCAATTCCACCAGCAAGTAGACCAAGAGCCTCAAGTTTTTGAAGTTTAAGTCTATCAGATTCTAATGTTTTGTGTTCAGTAATATCACGGTTACTGCCAACCAGACCAATTACGTCGCCATTTGTGTTTCTAAGAGGGAGTTTTGTGCTTGAATACCATCTCTTTGTGTTAGAAGCATCAACGAATGAATATTCGAAATTAACAAAACCAATGCCTGATTCCATTATTCTTTGTTCTTCATCAAAAAGTTCTTTGGCATTTTCATAAGGCATTAGATCGAAATCCGTTTTACCAATGAGATCATCCAACGAAATTCCAAAACCTTTTAAGATTTCTGCATTTGCTGTAATAAAACGAGATTGTCTATCTTTAATAAATATCTGGTCGGGTATATTATCTATCAACTGACGCAAGATATTGTGTTGTTGTATCAAAGACTCCTCTGCTATTTTTTGTTCGCTTATATCAATTACAATGCCTCTAAGTCCAATGACATTGCCATTATGAATAATAGCAGAGGAATGAACCAATCCGTGAAAAGTAGTTCCATCTTTTCTAATCATATTGTATTCATAACCTGTGCTTTTTCCTGAAATGACACGCTGAATGGCTTGCAATGCTTTTTCTCGTTCTTCTGGCAGAATCATTTGAAGAACGTATAAACCGTTATCAAAATCTTCTTGTGTATAACCAAACACCTCAAAAGCATGGCGATTTACAAAAGTGAATTTTCCATTGAGGTCCATCTCAAAAATAATCTGTGGCAATGAATCAGCGAGTTCTTTATATTGTGATTCTTTTATCTTGTTCATTTTCATTTACCTGTGAATAGTTGTATTGGCTGATAATTTTCTTGTTATTTCTTTATGTCAACAAAAAATATCTCTTAAATACAATAATATTTTACATTCATATTTTCTTTTTGTCCAATATTTTCAGCTTGTTTAATATAAGAATGAATGGTAAAATATGAGTGGAATTTGGGATTTTGTTACACCTGAAAATTATTCGTCTGAGTGGTAGAATTTATATAAAAAGAGGAAATGCTCTTGCTAGGTAGTATGTTAATGATAAAATCCAAATTGGGTTTGGCTGATGGTATCGTTATACTTGAAAATTATTCGGCTGAATGGAAAAAACTATACAAAATAGAGGAAATGCTCCTGAGAGAATCAATAGGGGAGTATGCCATTGATATTCAGCATATCGGAAGCACATCAATTCCTGACATGATAGCAAAACCGATCATTGATATAGCAATGGCTATAGCAAATTTTGAGGACGGGCGAAGGCTTGTTGAACCAATCAAAAATCTTGGCTATAAATACAAGGGAGAAAATGGTATCCCTAGAAGGCATTATTTCGTCAAAGGCGATCCAGCGGCCTATCATCTACACCTACTAGAGATTGACAGCGACGAATGGGAAAAACATATAATTTTCAGGGATTCTCTGAGAAAAGATAAATACTTGGCTGATGAATATGCACGAATAAAGACAAAACTTGCAGAAAAGTTTAGAAACGATCGCCTTGCATATACAGAAGGCAAGTCAGACTTTGTAAACTATGTCTTAGGACTCAATTATTAATGATTTAATAAGAAAGGAATAAAAATGACTCATTGCCTTAGAAAAGAAACATATATTTTATTTATAGCTTTTCTTTTTATATTGTTTGTTTCACAGTATACGTTTGCTTCGGGAAAAATCGTTACCGATCAAATTACAAGCACTGCGTTGGCAGGAAATAAACTTGGTGATTCAAATGTTCGTAATATGGTCATATATCTGCCACCTAGTTATGATGCTTCTGATAAAAGCTATCCCATTATTTACCTTTTGCATGGTTTCGGTGGAAATGCAAGGTCGTTTGTTGACGAAGTAACAGAACAATTTGTCGTCTTCTTGCTTGATGGGTTGGCTGAGACGAAGGTAATAAAAGAGATGATAATTGTTATGCCCGATGGTAAAAACAAATATGGTGGAAGCTATTATCTAAATTCAGAGTTAATAGGTAATTATGAAGATTATATTTCAAAAGAACTTGTTAATCATATGCAAACAAATTATCGGGTAATACGTGATCGTGATGCCTGTGTTATTGCTGGTGCATCTATGGGTGGCTATGGATGTATGACACTTGCGATGAAACATTCGGATACCTATAGCTCAGTTGCAGCGATGAGTCCGCCATTAGGCTTTGAAGTTATGATAGATTCTGTTGTGCCAGAAGTGATAAAGGAGAATCCCAATGGTATGACAGGACCTAATTCTAAAAAACAATATAGCGATTATATCTATGCTTTATCTGCTGCGCTATCTCCAAATCTTAATAATCCACCATTTTTTGTTGATCTTCCCTTTGAATACCCATCAGGCAAGATTATAGAACCCATAAAACAAAAATGGATGGAACAGGACCCTTTAACTATGGTTACTAGATATGCTGATTCTCTAAAATCAATGAATGGCATATATTTTGATATTGGAACAGAAGATTTACTTGGTTTTAAGGATGCTTCTGATACGTTTCACAATAAATTATTAAGTTTAGGGATTAATCATGAATATTTTATATATGAAGGTGGACATTCAGACAAGGGAGTTGAAAGGGCAATAAAGGCGATCACATTCCTTTCCAACTTGCTTCCTGATCCTGAATTGCCATCAGCAGTAAAAAAAGGGAATTTGGCTTATACTTGGGGTAAAATAAAATCTGAATGAGAAAAATAAACTTAAAAAGGGGTGAATAAAATGATAAATCTTAGAAGAATTCTTTGCCCTGTTGATCTATCAGAACCATCGCTATTGGCTCTAAGTTTTGCCAATGCAGTTGCGGGAAGGTATAGGTCTTCGCTTACGATTGTCCATGTCTTACAAAATCCGCATATTGATATACCCGGTGGATTAACTGGCGCATTTAGTTTTGGTGAGCTTATCGATCTTTACAAAGAGGAAAAGCAAGAAGCAATCCTTGATGTTCTAAAAAAACAAGGCAGACATGCAACGGATTTTGAGGTTATATTCAAAGAAGGAACTCCATATGATCAAATAACTGAAACAGCCAAAAAAATAGATGCAGATATGATCATAATGTCATCAGCAACAGGGCAATCAGGCCTATTAATAGGAAATACTACAGAACGAGTCGTAAGACTTGCGCCATGTCCTGTTTTATCTGTTCAAACAGGTTATAATGAAGAAATGCAAAATGCTATTAAATCTCTTGATGATCTTATGGATACATCTGAAAATGCGGAGCGAATAATACTTCTACCAACGGATTTTTCTGAACCATCTATGCTGGCAAATAAATATGCTATATCGTTGGCAAAAGAATACGATACAGAACTCATTGTCATTCATGTAATTGAGAATGTTGCTGAATTATCTTTGACAAGTGGTGTAGATCTTCCTAGCTATCACACAGCAACAATATATTATGATGAACTACTCAAAACAGCCCAGACACGTATTAAAGATATATGCGATCAAGCAAAAGAGAGGGGTATTAAGGTAACAGATAGGATACTGTATGGAAATCCAAGACATGAAATTCTAGGTGTTGCTGAATCTGAGAATGTTAATATGATCGTTATGGGAACTCATGGAAGACGTGGATTTTCAAGACTAATAAATGGTAGTGTTGCAGAGGCGGTTGTTCGAAATGCTAAATGCTCTGTTTTGAGTGTCAAAAATCCTGAACATGATTTTATTGATACAAATAAAGAATTGTAAGGGGATTTTTTATGGTAAAGATTATAATTACAACGGTTTTAATATTATTCATTTTTTGTTATTTTTCTGCTTATGTTGAATCGTCAAGCAAAATGAAAGCTAATGACACATTATTATGATGATCGTATTAAGCGAACAGATTATAAGCTTTGTCCTGTTAAACCTAGAAAATAGAAACTTTATAGAACTCCATTTAATAATCACATACTAAGGAGAGGGATTTTGGATAATCTGGAAATATATAAAAGCAGACGTAAGAAACTCATGTCGAAACTAATAAATGGTGCTTTGATCATTGGAAGTGCAAACAACTGCCGTCATAGATATAGACAAGATAGCAGTTTCTATTATTTGACAGGATTTAATGAGCCTGAATCGGTCTTAATTCTTGCTCCAGAACATTCTGAACATAAAGAGATAATCTTTGTCAGACCAAAAGATAGAAATCAAGAGATATGGACAGGAAAAAGACTCGGCGTAGAAAATGCAAAAGATGAGCTAGGTGTTGATATTGCTTATTCTATTAATGATCTTGATAGCAATATATCAAAGTATTTTGAAAATATTGAAAATATATATTATACAATAGGTGGAAACGAGAATCTGGATACAAGAGTGCTTAATTTGTTAAAGCAATTAAGGGGCAAGCGATATGAATCTTTGAGGGGGCCTGTTGCAATCATTGATCCTGCTGATATAATAAGGGATATGCGAGTGATAAAAGATTCTCATGAGATTAATTTGATAAGAAAAGCCATTGAAATAACATCAGAGGGATATATTTCTGCCATGAAGTCCACAAGACCAAATATGTATGAATACGAATTACAGGCTATTTTGGAATATGTTTTTATGAAAAATGGTTCTAATGAACCTGCTTATCCAAGCATAGTCGGTGCGGGTGCAAATGCAACTTGTCTTCATTATGATACAAATAATTGCATGATAAAAGACGGTGATCTTATACTCATTGATGCTGGTGCGGAATACGGACATTATTCAGCAGACATTACACGGACATTTCCTGCAAATGGCAGATTTTCAGATGTTCAGCGTATCCTCTACAGTGTGGTACTTGATGCACAATTATCAGCTATCGAGGAAATAAAGCCCGGAAACAGGCTTGATGCTTATCATGAAAAGGCTGTCGATGTTATAACAGATAGGCTTATAGATATAGGGCTATTAAAGGGAGAAAAAGAGAAAATAAAGGAAGAAAAATCTCTAAGTAAGTTTTATATGCACGGAACAGGCCATTGGCTGGGGCTTGATGTTCATGATGTAGGAAGTAGAAAAAACGGTGATGAGATGAGGGTATTTGAACCGGGTATGATCGTAACTGTTGAACCGGGGCTTTATATTGCAGAAGATTTGGAAGATGTCGATGAGCAATATAAGGGTATAGGAATACGAATTGAAGATGATGTGCTAGTTACTGAAAACGGAAATGAAGTTCTGACATCATCAGTCCCAAAAAAAATAGAAGATATTGAGATGATTATGTATAAATAAAGATAAAAGATAGTTTTTGTAGTCTAATTTTATGTTGCTAAGGCTGAATCTTGGGCTACAAAAACAAATTCAAAAGGTGATTAAATTATTCACTTTCAGTTTGCTCAATCATATTGGCAAATATCTCTTGTTCTTTTGGTGCTTTTCTATTTCTTCTTGTTGTTCTATTATTAGTTTTTTTGAAATTTGTTATTTTAATATCCATATAAATAACGATCCCTAAAATCAAAACGTCAAAAAAAGCAGAAATAATGCCGTAGTCTGCTCCTGATAACCATAATTTGCTATTGGATTGCTTTTGAGTATTTTCTTCTGTATTTGTTTCGATTAATTCAGTCATTTTATTATTCTGAATATTTTCTTGGTCTGAAGCTTTATCAGGTTGTAAATCTGATGGTTCTTGTTTCATTTCTTCTACTGCCATAACTTCGGGTATTAGAATGTTTTCATATATTGTAGTATCGATGACAATCCGATTAGGCGATTCTAATGGAAAAACATTGAAAGCGGCTGGTTTTACAAATGATACGATAATATTGGCTTTACCTTTTTCTTCTTTCAATGACACAGTGCCAACTAATCCATCATTGACTCTGAGAAGATTTTGAGAACTACCGATTTTGCCATCGATTAAAGATATGATTAGATTGTGTTCTTTGTCATATTTTGTCTGGTATTTAGCATCTTGATCAAGTTGAATCACAATTCTTGTCTTTTCTTTTTCAGTGTAATACCTAACATTTTCAATTTTGGAAGTTTCAGCGTATGTAACTGAAAATGTAAATAAAGCAAAAATAGTTATTATTGTTATTTTGTATATGGTTTTCATGATTTCCTCCACATTTTTCAGTAAATATTCATCGGTAAGAGGCAGATAATTAATTGTAGTTGATTTATATCATCTGTTACCTACGACAAAGGTTTTCGAGATTATAGTGATTGAAATAAAATTCCTATTGAAGTGTTAATCTATTGAGAACAATTATTGCTACCTCTTTTGCCTTTTTTACTGATAACAATATGGATATTTTAGATAAAAATATATTGCATGATAGAGATTGCAATGATATTTCTTATAGTAAAAAAATATTTATTAAATTGCTTTTTGTAGTGGAAATTATTATGGGCATAAAAATAACATATAACAAATCTCTTATGATTTGCGATTATTTTTATGTAAATGTGGGAGTTTTTGTAGAAAGATAATCTACAGATATAATTTTATCATTTATTTTCGATAAAATCAACAAAAAATTTATAACAAATTTTTGTCAGTAATATTTATTAGTGTCAAAAAAAACTAATAAAGTGGCTTGACAAATTTTAGGGTGTTTGATATAATCATAAAGGTTGACTCGTGTAAAATCAAATTTTTTAACCAAAGGGGTGATTTTTTCAGAAATTTATAATTTGGTTACAGATATTAATGCCCCTGGAAGGGGCTATATTTATGTCTGGAGTTCGGCAAAGGGTCATTTGATTTTCTCTCCTTTAGCCATGCTGGTCACTCCTTAAATAATCCTCATTAAGAACTTGCAATTTCATCTTTTCAAGAAATACATTTTGAAAAATGAAATCCACATTTGTATTTATCTCCTTATGGAGTTTTTATGTTTTTTATATTCTATTGGTAATTTTGCGTCTAGGAGGTATTGAAGTGCCGACAATTAGTCAATTAATTAGGAAAAATCGCAAAAAATCATCTAAAAGAAGCAAATCTCCTGCTTTGTTACAATGTCCTCAAAGACGTGGCGTTGTTCTTCAGGTAAAAGCAGTTGCACCAAAAAAGCCGAATTCTGCATTGAGAAAAGTTGCCAGAGTTAGATTGGTAAATGGCAGAGAAGTTACATGTTATATTCCGGGTATAGACCATAACCTTCAAGACCACTCTATAGTATTGGTTCGTGGTGGTAGAGTAAAAGATTTATCAAATGTTCGATACCATATAGTTAGAGGCGCTCTTGATTGTGCCGGCGTGGCGAATAGGAAACAGGGCAGATCAAAATATGGAGCGAAAAAGCCCAAATCTTAATATCTGATAGAAGAAAGATGAAAGTTCTGTATCCAAAATCGGAGGTTTAATTGTAATGCCAAGGCGTAGAGAAATTGTTAAAAGGGATGTAATGCCCGATCCGAAACATAACAATAAGTTGATAACAAAATTCATAAATGGTCTTATGTTAGATGGCAAAAAAAGCACAGCAGAATCTATATTATATGATTGTTTTGACGTAATACAAGCCAAAACTAAACAAGACCCACTAACTATATTTCAACAAGCGGTGAATAATGTAAAGCCGACTCTTGAAGTAAAATCAAGGCGAGTCGGCGGTGCAACATATCAGGTGCCTGTTGAGGTAAGAGCAGATCGTAAGAATGCGCTGGCGATTCGTTGGATAGTCTCATATGCTCGATCAAGAGGTGAAAAAACAATGAAAGAGAGGCTTGCTGCAGAATTGATCGAAGCATCCAATAATGAAGGAGCTTCCATAAAAAAGAAACTTGATACTTTTAGGATGGCAGAAGCCAACAAGGCGTTTGCTCATTACAGATGGTAATTAGGGTGGTTATCCTCAATGACAATAGAAGCAAAAAGTAGAGAAAAAATAGAAATATCAAGGCCTGATCTTCCTTTAACAAGGACTCGTAATATTGGGATTATGGCTCATATCGATGCAGGGAAGACGACGGTCTCTGAGAGGATACTATACTATACTGGTAAAGTCCACAAAATAGGCGAAGTCCATGATGGTGCAGCGACTATGGATTGGATGGAGATAGAGCAAGAACGAGGTATAACGATAACATCAGCAGCAACAACATGTAAATGGAAGGGATATAATATTAATATAATAGATACGCCTGGGCATGTTGATTTTACTGTCGAAGTAGAGCGATCTCTTAGAGTATTAGACGGTGCTGTTGCTGTTTTTTGTGGTGTTGGAGGCGTTCAACCTCAATCTGAAACGGTTTGGAAACAAGCTGATAAATATGGGATCCCACGAATAGCATTTATAAATAAGATGGATCGAACTGGTGCGGATTTTTATAGGACTGTCGACATGATGATAGATCGGCTTGGAGCTAATCCAGTTCCAATCCAGATACCGATCGGTGAGGAAAAAGATTTTAGAGGTGTTATTGATTTAATTGAGATGAAAAGCCTCATTTGGGATGATGCAAGTCTTGGTGAAACTTATGAAGAGGATGATATTCCAGATGATATGCTCTATTTAGCAGAAGAATATAGAGAAAAAATGCTTGAAGCCATTGTTGAATATGATGATGATGTTATGGCAAAATATCTTGATGGCGATGACTTAACTTATGAAGATATAATCGGCTGTATAAGAAGCGCAACGATAAGTTCAAATATAGTGCCTGTCCTTTGCGGAGCCGCCTTGAGAAATAAAGGAATACAGAAATTACTTGATGCGGTTGTATATTTTATGCCTTCTCCAATTGACATTCCCCCGGTCAGAGGGATTAATCCAGACAATAATAAAACTGAGATTCGTTTTGCCAATGATACAGAGCCTTTAGCAGGTTTGGTTTTTAAGATTGTTTTTGATCCACACATGGGAAAATTGGCTTATATTAGGGTGTATTCAGGAAGATTAGAGGCAAAGACACAGGTATATAATGCAACAAGAAAGACAAAAGATCGTATAGAACGCGTGTTAAAGATGCACGCAAATAAAAGAGAAGAAGTTGCTTCTATAGGTGCTGGCGATATAGCTGGGGTTATTGGACTAAAAAATGTTGGCACTGGTGATACGATATGTATGAAAGATAATCAAATATTGTTGGAATCCATTTTGTTCCCTGAACCTGTAATATTTATGGCGATTGAGCCAAAAACCGCAGATGATCAGGAAAAAATGACCATAGCACTATCAAGGTTATCTGATGAGGATCCAACTTTTAAGTTTGGAACAGATAGAGAATCTGGACAGGTCATAATTTCAGGCATGGGTGAAGTTCATCTTGAAGTTATGGTTGATCGTATGTTCAGAGAATTTGATGTAAAGGCAAATGTTGGGAAACCACAGGTTGCATATAGAGAAAGCATAAGTCAGGCAATAATCACAGAACACAAGTTTGTAAAGCAGACTGGTGGTCGTGGACAATATGGCCATGTTGTTTTAAGGCTATATCCATTAGAAAAAGGGAAGGGTTTTGAATTTGTAGATGAAACTAAGGGCGGAGTGATACCATCACAGTATATTTCAGCCATAGAGAAAGGCATTAAAGATGCAATGGCAATGGGACCGCTGGTTGGTTATCCTGTAGTTGACGTCGGAGTTGCTCTCCTTGATGGTTCTTATCATGAGGTAGATTCATCGGAGATGGCGTTTTCAATAGCTGCTTCAATGGCTTTCAGAGACGGATTCAAGAAAGGCTTTCCTGTAATACTGGAACCTATCATGGATGTTGAAATTGATGTTCCAGAAATGTATCTTGGTGATGTGATCGGTGATTTAAATTCAAGAAGGGCTAAAATAGATCGAATAGAATCCAGAGCTAGCGCTCAAGTAGTGACTGCATACGTTCCATTGGCTGAGATGTTTGGTTATGTAAGCTCTTTGAGATCAATCACACAAGGACGTGCAACATACGTCATGGAGTTCTCGCATTATGATGTTGCTCCTGAAAAGATATACAAATCTTTAATATCGAATTATGGAGATATCGTATAGCGAACAGCAGATTCCAAGATTAGAAGAAGCCAAGATTAAAAGACTGAAAAATTTGGAATCTTGGAAAATTTGAGTCTTAGAATCTAAATTAGGGGTGTTTGATGAATAATCAAAAAATACGAGTTAGATTAAAGGCTTATGATCATCATTTGCTAGATCAATTTACAACGCAAATAGTTGATACAGCTAAAAAGAGTGGTGCTTCGGTATCGGGACCGATCCCCCTACCGACCAAAAGAACCATATATACTGTTCTTCGGTCTCCTCATATAGATAAAAAGTCCCGAGAACAGTTTGAAATGAGAACACACAAAAGATTAATAGATATCTTAGACCCAACACCAAAGACAGTCGATGCTTTTATGAGGCTTGATATGCCAGCGGGCGTGGATGTCGAACTTGAAGTTGAAACGGAACAGCGATGAAAAATAGAAAACTAGGAATTCTTGGAAAAAAAATAGGAATGACTCGTTTATTTAATGAGAGTGGCGAAGTTGTGCCAGTTACCGTCGTTGAGGCAGGTCCTTGCCCAATAATACAGGTAAAAACAAAAGAAAAAGACGGATATGAAGCTATTCAGATAGGATATGGACAAAAAAAGGAAAGCAGAACCAATGAACCCGATAGAGGGCGATTTAAAAAAGCCAATGTTCAACCACTTAGAACTTTACGTGAAATACGCACCGAAGGTTTAGATATATCTGAATTAGATAAGCAAATCACTGTTAGCATATTCTCTCCAGGAGAGCTTGTAGATGTTACTGGAACATCGAAAGGTAAAGGTTTTGCTGGAGTTATGAAAAAATATCACTTTAAGGGTCAAAGTGCAACGCATGGTTCTGAAAGACATAGAGTATCTGGCTCAGTTGGTGCAAGTTCATATCCATCTAGAGTTATGAAAGGACTTAGGATGTCTGGTAGAATGGGCGGTGTAAGGGTTACCGTTCAGAATTTGACTGTTTTTAATGTCGATCCAAACAGAAATCTTTTATTAATTAGAGGCTCTATTCCTGGACCAAATAATGGTGTTGTAATGATAAAAAAGGCAATTAAGGCATAGGCTATTGTTTTTTATCAGAAACAGGATATTTAGAGACTTTGAATTTCTCTGTTTTGTATCTTTGAGAGGAAAATAGATATGGCATTCATGAACGTATATAACCAAAGCGGAGAGAGTGTTGGACAAGTAGAGCTTATGTCCGATATTCTTGAGACCGCCATTAATACAGATGCAATCCATCAAGTAGTAGTTATGCAGCTTGCTAATAAGAGAGTTGGAACAGCGTCCACAAAGAATAGATCAGAAGTGCGTGGAAGCGGGAAAAAGATGTTCAGGCAGAAAGGAACAGGCTTTGCTCGTGCAGGTGAAAAACGTTCTCCTGTAAGGATAGGTGGAGGCGTTGCATTTGGTCCAAGACCAAGAGATTATGGGTATAAAGTTCCAAAGAAAGTAAAACGTTTGGCGATTAAATCAGCTTTGGCAGATAAATTTCAAAATGATAATATTTTGGTGATTGATTCGATTGATTTTGTTGCTCCAAAAACAAAGCAGATGGTAAATATATTAGATAAGCTGGATATTAAAAGTGATCTAAAAACATTGATCGTCTTGGATGAGAAGAACGAGAATATTTTATATTCTGCTAGAAATATACCAAGATTAAACGTTTGCCTCTGGAACACAATTAACACATATGACATCCTTTGGCATGATAAACTTATTATTACACAAAAAGCATTGGGTAATATTGAAGAAACATTCTGCAACTGATATTGAGGAGAACTCTTGTGAAAGACCCATATAAAATAATAATTCAGCCTTTACTTACAGAAAGAAGCACCGATCTTCGTGAGGATCAAGGCAAATATTCGTTTTCTGTTGATAAGAAAGCAAATAAGATTGAGATTAAACAGGCTGTTGAGGCGATCTTCCCAGGCGTTAGAGTTATCCATGTTAATACAATGACTATGCGTGGTAAGCCGATGCGTGCGAGAGGACGTCAAAAGAATTATCGACCAGATTGGAAAAAAGCGATAGTTTCTTTAAGACCTGAAGATAAAATAGAAATCTATGAAGGAATATAGGTTTATAAGACGATGGGACAATAGGACTATAAAAGTGTTTGTTGAAATTTATTGTATAGTTTTATTATCTTATATTTTCTAGTCTTTATACCTACTAATGGAGTAAAATCATGGCTGTTAAGACATATTCCCCTATAACACCCGGAAGACGTTTCATGACATCTGCCGATTTTTCAGAGTTATCGAAAGTAGCCCCTGAGGAATCGCTTTTGAGACCATTGAAGAAGACGGGTGGACGAAATAATAAAGGTAGGCTAACCGCAAGGCACAAAGGCGGAGGACATAAAAAGCAATATCGCCTAATAGACTTTAAGCGTAATAAATATGATGTTCCAGCAAAGGTAAAGACAATTGAGTACGATCCAAATAGAACCGTCAGAATTGCTTTATTACAATACGCAGACGGAGAAAAACGTTATATAATTGCCCCTCTTGGATTAAAAGTAGGCGATGAGTTGTCATCAGGTCCTAATTCAGAAGTTAAGACAGGAAATGCTTTGCCTTTGGCTAATATTCCGACAGGTATCCCAATACATAACATTGAACTATCACCAGGTAAGGGTGGGCAAATAGTGAGAAGTGCTGGTTGTTCAGCAGTTATTATTGCAAAAGAAGATAAATATGCCCGTCTTAGACTTCCTTCAGGGGAAATCAGGCTTGTTCTAATTAATTGCTATGCGACTATTGGTCAGCTTGGTAATATAGAGCATGATGCAATATCAATAGGTAAGGCAGGTCGTTCCAGATGGATGGGACGTAGACCAAAGGTTCGTGGTGTTGCAATGAACCCAATAGATCACCCACTTGGTGGTGGTGAAGGCAAGAGTTCAGGTGGAAGACATCCTGTTAGTCCGTGGGGTATGCCAACCAAGGGATACAAGACAAGAAAGCCAAAGAAGCCTTCGAGTAAATATATTGTATCTAGACGCAAGCAACAATTATAGTTTTAAGAATGAAGATTTTAAGATTGGATAATAGATCAAAAATCTTCAGTGAATTCACGAGGAGATGTTATGGCTAGGTCGCTCAAAAAAGGTCCTTACATTGACGAAAAATTGCTGGCGAAAATTGTTGCAATGAATAAAGCGGGAGAGAAAAAAGTTGTTAGAACATGGTCTCGCAGGTCAACAATAACACCGGAATTAGTCGGACATACTCTTGCCATTCATAATGGAAAAAAATTCCTCTTGGTTTATATATCAGAAAATATGGTAGGTCATAAACTAGGAGAGTTTGCACCAACTAGAACCTTCCGTTCTCATGGTGGAAAAGCTGGGGGAAATTAATATCAATGGCAGAAAGCCATTGAAGAGGAGGCTTATATTATGCAGGCGAGAGCTGTTGCTCGATATGTTCCATTGGCAGCAAGAAAGGCAAATTTAGTTGCTGCACTCGTCAGAAACAAAAAAGTAGAAAACGCACTAGAGGTATTGAAATTTACAAACAAAGCTGGAGCTACTTTCATAGAAAAGCTTATGAAGTCTGCTCTTGCAAACGCAAACCAGATGCCCGATATTGATATCGATAAACTATATGTGAAAGAGATACATGTTGGGAATGGACCAATTCGCTATTGGGCAAGATATAGAGGGCGTTTGCATGTAAACAGAATAAGAAGAAGACGTTGTCATATTAAAATTATACTTGATGATGGTGGTGCGGATTGAGTTATCGGTTTTTAGTTTTGAGTTATTAGTTTTTGGTTTACCATAAACTGTTAATCATACTAAAAACTAGAAACTGAAAACTAAAAGCTAATATTAGGAGGTAATACTTGGGACAAAAGACTCATCCAAAAGGATTTAGATTGGGAATAGTTACCGATTGGGATTCGAAATGGTTTGCAGAAAAAGAATATTCTCAATTTCTTCATGAAGACTTAAAAATTCAAAGCTTTGTTAAAGAAAAACTAATGCGCGCAGGAATTTCAAAGGTTGAGATTCAGCGATTTCCTGACAAAAGGATAGTAAATATTTATACAGCTAGACCGGGCATTGTAATTGGTAGAAGAGGTGGAGAAGTTGATAAACTTAGACAGGATTTGGAAAAATCCATAGGTCACGAGGTTCGCCTTGATATTAAAGAAGTTAAAAGACCCGAGGTAGATGCTCAGTTGGTTGCAGAAGGTATTGCTATACAATTAGAGAAAAGAATTCATCTAAAGAAAGCTATGAAAAAAGCAGTTTCTTCGGCTATGTATTATGGTGCTGAAGGGATAAAGGTCAAGTGTGGGGGAAGAATTGGTGGAGCCGAAATGGCTCGCACAGAAAGTGAAAAAGAGGGCAGAATTCCTCTTCACACATTAAGAGCAGATATAGATTATGGTTTCGCAGAAGCTCAGACAGTAGCAGGTAAGATCGGTGTTAAGGTTTGGATATTCAGAGGTGAAAAGTTATCAAGACTTGATGAGCCAAAAACCGTTCGTCCAGAAAGGCCTGAACGCGCTTCTCGTCCAGAACCTCGTGATAGAAATAATGAAGCTAGAACATAAATATTTGAGGTTTGATATAAGACTCGTTGGGGGATATTTTCATGTTAATGCCAAGAAGAGTGAAACATCGTAAAGAGCATCGCGGTAACAGAAAAGGAACCGCTTATAAGGGCAGTAAAATAAGATTTGGAGAATATGGTCTCCAAGCGCTTGAGCCTTCATGGATCTCAAATAAGCAAATCGAGGCTGGTCGTATAGCAATAACAAGATATGTCAAAAGAGGCGGAAAAATTTGGATAACTGTTTTTCCAAGCAAACCAGTTACAGCTAAACCAGCAGAAACCAGAATGGGAAAAGGCAAAGGTAATCCAAGTGGCTGGGTTGCTGTTGTAAAACCAGGTAGAGTCCTTTATGAAATCGCCGGAGTAACAGAAGATATTGCTCGAGAAGCTATGAGACTTGCCTCACATAAATTGCCAATCAAGTGTAAATTTGTGGCCAGAGAAGGTGTGTAATTATGAGAAAAAGTGAAATGAGACAACTAGCTGTTGACGACCTAAGGCAGAGGGTTGTTGATTCAAAAGATGAACTTTTTAGATTAAAGTTTCAGCTAAATTCAGGGCAACTCCAAAATTATAGGAGACTCCGCGAAATAAAGCGAGAGATAGCCCAGATCAAAACAATTATTAGGGAAAAAGAGCTTGGAGGATCAGTATAGGATATATCTGATCCATTTTGCAGATAGGCAATATGGGATAAAAATCTATGAGTATTTCAGCAAATCGCAAAACTCGTGTGGGAATTGTAGTAAATAACAAGATGGATAAAACTGCAACCGTTCTTATTGAACGTTTTGTTGAGCATCCACTTTATCGCAAAGTAATTAAGAGAAGAATGAAAGTCCTCGCTCATGACGAAAGTAATAACTGTCGTATTGGAGATAAAGTAAAAATATACGAGACTCGTCCTCTGAGTAAGAGAAAAAGATGGAAGATAGACGAAATCATAGAGAGATCTGAAGGCTAAGAGATCAAAAGATTTTACCATTAATACTAAAATCCAAGAAATTTGATCTTGGAATCTTAAAATATCAGAATCTTTAAATCTCAAAACCTTAAAGACCCTCATGGAGGATAAAACGTGATCCGTGTAGAGACTATTCTTAATGTTGCGGATAATTCTGGAGCCAGAAAGATTGGCTGTATCAAAGTTCTTGGAGGCTCGCATAGAAGATACGCAAGAATTGGCGATGTTATAATCGCTTCAGTAAAGGAAGCAAACCCTAGAGGCACAGTGAAAAAAGGTGAGGTTGTGAGAGCTGTCGTTGTTCGAACAGCCAAAGAATTAGGACGCCCTGATGGCTCTTATATCAAATTTGATAAAAATGCCGCAGTCATAATCGACGAAGACAATCAGCCTCGTGGAACTCGTATTTTCGGACCCGTTGCTAGAGAGCTAAGAAAGAATTTTACAAAAATTGTATCTTTGGCGCCAGAAGTGATCTAAACGATCATCTCTGAAATTAATAACAACAGGTCATGGAGGCAAAAATTGAATAAGAATGTTCATATAAAAAAGGAAGACCGCGTGGTAGTTATCAGCGGTAAAGATAGAGGAAAAACTGGTAGAGTTTTAGCTGTTTTCCCAAAAAAGAATAAGGTCCTAGTTGAAAGAGTGAACATCTCAACACATCATGAAAAAAGACGGGGATATAATCAACAAGGTGGTATTATCGAAAGAGAATCAGCAGTTAGTATGTCAAATGTCATGTTGATCTGCCCTAGATGTAATCGTCAGGTCCGAACAAATAAAAAACAATTGGAGACCGGTTTTAGAGTAAGAGTATGTGCAAAATGCCACGAAGTTGCCGAGAGGGAGTAATTGGAGATAAATTATGAGTCCGTATGCTGAATATTATCGTGATGAAGTCATTCCTGCCTTAGTTCGCAGATTTAACTATAAGAACATGATGGAAGTCCCAAAGCTAAAAAAAATCTGTGTTAATATGGGTGTTGGAAAGGCAATCCAGAACGCAAAGCTCTTGGAAAATTCCGTTGCGGAAATGTCTTTGATAACTGGACAACATGCCACTATAACAAAATCAAAAAAATCTATTGCCTCTTTTAAGGTAAGAGAAGGCATGTCTATTGGCTGCCGTGTTACCTTGCGTGGTGATAGAATGTATGAATTTTTTAATCGTTTGGTGAATATTTCTTTACCAAGAATCAGAGACTTTCGAGGTGTTTCTAGTAGATCATTTGATGGTCATGGAAACTATACACTTGGTTTAGAAGAACAGGTCATTTTTCCTGAGATAGAATATGACAAGGTCAGCGAAGTTAGAGGCATGGATATTACTATAGTAACATCTGCTAATACAGATGAAGAGGCCAGAGAATTATTACAATTGATGGGAATGCCTTTTAGGCAGACATAATTTGTGATTGAAGATACAGATTTAAGATTAAATAATATTAAGCTTTTTAATCTTAGATTCATAATCAATTGAGAGGGTGATATCTTGTCAACAACAGCATTAAAAGTAAGGGCTACAAGAAAGCCTAAATTTAAAGTTCAAAAGCATAATAGATGTCCAATATGCGGACGTCCAAGAGGATACATGCGTAAGTTCAATATGTGCAGGATATGTTTCAGGCTTCTTGCCCGATCTGGAAAGATTCCCGGAGTCAAGAAGGCTAGCTGGTAGTTTTATTGCTGGATACTTGATATAGGTAAAGTATCAGCAACCAATGATTTATGGAGGCTTAATTACATGTCGATGACCGATCCGATCGCAGATATGCTTACAAGGATCAGGAATGCAAGCACCGCCCGTCATGATGAAGTCGATGTCCCTGCGTCAAACGTCAAAAAAAGCATAGCTCAAATTCTTATGGATGAAGGATATATAAGAAGTTACAAATTATTAGAAAATGATAAACAGGGCGTTATTCGTATGCAGTTAAAATATGCTCCTGATAAAAAAGGTGTTATATCTGGTATTAGACGAGTAAGTAAACCCGGTTGTAGGATTTATGTAACAAAAGACAAGTTACCCCAAGTTCGTGGTGGCTATGGTTCTGCTATTATTTCTACTTCAAAAGGAATTATGACTTCGTCGCAGTGCAAAAAGCAACAAATTGGTGGAGAAGTGCTTTGCTACATTTGGTAAAAGTTCTGGATACTAGAGGCTAGTAATTATTAAGCATCAGGCATCCAGCATCCAGTAACGAGGTATTAAATATGTCCAGAATAGGAAGAAGACCTATAAATATACCAGACAAGGTAAAGGTCACAATCAATAATGGAAATGTAAAGGTCGAAGGTCCAAAGGGAAGTCTATCAGAGGATATTCCAAATGGTATAAATGTAAATGTCGAAAACGGTCGGATATTAGTAACACGTAATTCCGATAACAAGCAAATAAAGTCATTGCATGGATTAACTCGTGTTCTTATATCTAATATGGTTACAGGCGTATCAGAGGGATTTACAAAAACTTTGCGTATTGCTGGTTTAGGCTATAGAGCGCAATTTGATAATGGGAAACTGACTCTACAATTGCGCGCCTCTCATCCAATTGTGTTAGAGGTGCCAAAAGGTATAGATATAGCTATTGATAGAGCAGAAACTGTTCAAAATCAACCAGAAATCCCTTTAAGGGTTAGTGGTATAGATAAACACTTAGTTGGTCATGTCTCTGCAATTATAAGGGACTTTCAAAGACCAGAACCTTATAGAGGTAAAGGTATTAAATACGCTGGAGAACATATAAGAAGGAAAGTTGGAAAAACTTCAGCAGGATAGTTTTTTATCCCTTTGGTTTATTATTATGTTAGAAAGGCCCTTTAACAAGCCTTAGGAGTATGAATTTGAGTTCAGCAATTGCTAAAAAACAAGCTCGTTTAAAAAGACACAGACGTGTCCGAAAAAGAGTTTTTGGAAGTTCAGAACGTCCAAGAGTCTGTGTTTTCAAAAGTCTGAAGCACATATATGCTCAAATAATAGATGATACATCCGGAATGACTATTTTAAGTGTATCATCTAAATCACAAGACGTTCGTGAAAAGATAAAAAGTGGCGGAAATGTTGATGCCGCAAAAATTGTTGGTGAAGAATTGGGGAAAAAGGCATTAGAAAAGAATGTTTCCCAAGTTGTTTTTGATAGAGGAGGATACCCTTACCACGGTAGGGTAAAAGCATTGGCAGAGGCAGCTAGAGAAGCTGGTCTTGTCTTCTAGAGGGGGGATTTCTTGAATAGAATCGATCCTAACGAACTAAAACTTGAAGAAAGAGTTATAAGAGTTACACCCGTAGCACGTGTCAGAAAAGGTGGACGCAATCGCAGTTGGAATGCTCTTGTTGCAGTTGGTGATGGCAATGGGATAGTTGGTATGGGGTTTGGTAAGGCAAACGAAGTTCCTGAGGCTATACGCAAGGGGATTGAAGATGCCAAAAAAAGTCTAATCTCTGTCCCTGTTATTGGTGCAACTATACCACATGAGGTTGTTGGCGAGTTTGGCGCAAGTAGAGTCTTGTTAAAACCTGCGGCTCCAGGAACAGGCGTTATCGCTGGTGGTGCTGTCAGATCGATACTTGAAGTCATTGGCGTTAAAGATATTATGAGCAAATCGTTGGGTAATAATAATGCGCTCAATCTTGCTGCTGCGACTATCGAAGGCTTAAAGAAGCTAAAAAGCCCTCAAGAAATAGCTAGATTGCGTGATAAGTCGGTTGATGAACTGGCTAGCTAATCTTATCTTCATTATTTTACTATTTTGAATTAGATAACCTAGCTGAATATGCTGATTGGTGTAAGGGCGTTTGTTGTGAGACTGCCTTGATTTAGGCTGTTCATTTAAATGCTTTCGGAGTCTTCAAAATTGGGTATAATACCTATTTTGATTGTCAATTCCGTATTTATTTTGATTACTAGGTAGTTTTTTATATCAGTTCTGCAGACCGTTAATTAGGAGAACGCCAAATATGAAATTAAATGAACTGAAAGCGCCAATAGGATCCAGAACTCGAAAGAAACGATTGGGTAGAGGTGAAGGATCCGGACATGGTAAGACTTCGGGAAAAGGTCATAAAGGACAACTTGCCCGTTCTGGTGGGACAATTCGTCCAGGCTTTGAAGGTGGCCAGATGCCTCTTCAACGTAGATTGCCTGTGCGCGGATTTACTAGCTTATATCATAAATATTATACTGTCGTAAATATTAATGAGTTGGATAGATTTCCAGAAAATACAGTCATAACCCCAAGATTACTAAAAGAAGTTGGTATAATAAAAAAGACAAGAGATGGGATAAAGATTCTTGGTGACGGCAAAATTAGCAAAAGCCTGATCGTCAAAGCTAATTGCTTCTCAAAATCAGCAGAAGCAAAGATCAAAGATGCAGGTGGAAAGACTGAGGTGATATAGATGCTGAGTGCTTTCCAGAATGCTATCAAGATCCCTGATCTAAGAAAACGAATCGTGTTTACGATTTTGCTTTTAGCTGTCTATAGGATTGGGTCTCACATAACAATTCCCGGAATTGACGGTCAGGCACTATCAGAATTCTTTGGTAGATTAGCACCAGAAGGTGGTGGGATTCTGAGGCTATATGACCTTTTTGCTGGTAATGCTTTTAGTAATATGACGATTTTTGCATTGGGAATACAGCCCTATATTAGCGCATCAATTATTCTTCAGCTACTAGCAATTGTTATTCCATCTCTGGAAAAGCTCTCAAAAGAAGGTCCTGTTGGACAGAAAAAGATTACACAATATACCCGTTATGGAACAGTTGCACTTGCTGCTATTCAAGGAGTTGGCATAAGCCTTGCTCTTAGAAATCCAGGCTATCTTGGTGTTGGAAACATTCAGGTTGTAACTGAAGGCATATCACCTATCACTTTTACTTTTATTGCTGTCATTACTCTTATGGCTGGAACAACATTTGTAATGTGGCTTGGTGAGCAAATAAGCGAGAGAGGTATCGGAAACGGAATATCGCTTTTAATATTTGCAGGTATTGTTGCAAGAGTCCCCAACGGAACAATTGATATAGCCAGAAGATTATTTTCCACTTCTGATGACAGGCTGGATATTGCAAGATTATTTGTATTTCTTGCTGTTATGATTGTTATTATCATGTCTGTCATTCTCATAACTCTTGGCACACGCAAAATTCCAGTTCAATATGCAAAACGAGTTGTCGGCAGAAAGGTCTATGGAGGGCAAATGACACACTTGCCATTAAGAGTAAATCAGGCAGGTGTTATACCAATAATCTTTGCTATAACAATAATATCATTTCCGATGACTATGGGAAATATGATACCAAATGAAACCGTTAGAGAGATCATCGGTTATTTTGAGAGATGGCCTTGGTATCATATAATATATGGTATTCTGATAATATTCTTTACATATTTCTACACAGCAGTAACAACAAACCCAGTTGATCTTGCTGATAATATGAAAAAGTATGGCGGATTTATTCCCGGAATAAGACCGGGCAAATCTACCGCAGAGTATATAGATAGATCACTAACAAGAATTACTTTGGTTGGTGCATTTTTCCTTGCTGCTATTGCTTTGCTGCCATATCTTTTAGAGCATTATGTAAGAATACCTGTCCGTTTTGGTGGAACTCCTCTGCTTATTGTTGTAGGCGTTGGATTGGATACAATGCAACAGATTGAGTCGCATCTATTAATGCGTCATTATGAAGGCTTCCTAAAAGAAGGAAGGATTGGCTCTAGACGAGGAAGGTAAATAATATGAGAATAGTGCTTCTTGGTGGTCCCGGAGCTGGTAAGGGAACACAGGCTCAGAAACTTGCCCAAGAATACAAAATCGTCCATATTGCTACTGGTGATATTTTACGTCAGGCAATCAAAGATGGAACAGAAATGGGTATTAAAGCTAAATCCTACATGGATAAAGGCCTATTAGTTCCAGATGAGGTTGTTATAGGCATTATAAAAGATCGTCTTGCCCAAGATGATGTAAAATCAGGGTTCATTCTAGATGGATTTCCACGCACAGTTCCACAGGCAGAGGCTTTGGATAAAATAACAAAAGAACTCAATATGCCTATGGATGTTGTTGTAAATATAAAGACATCACCAGATGTTGTTGTTGAAAGGCTTTCTGGAAGGAGAACCTGTAAAGACTGTCAAACCGTTTATCATATAGTCTATTCCGCTCCAAAAATTAATGGTAAATGTGATCGCTGTGATGGTGAACTATATCAACGAGATGATGATAAAGAAGAAACCATAAGAAAACGTCTGGATGTATATGAAAAACAGACATTCCCTTTGCTTGAATACTATAACACTTCGGGCAAAATCATTGAAGTCAGCGGTGATGTATCAATAGATGAAGTATTTGATAGTATCATACAGTCTCTTAGAAAGGAGAAAATAGACACAAGGCCATAAACCTTAGTCTAGCTGTCGTGATAATTCTAAAATCACAGTCCGAAATAGAACTTCTCAGATCAAGTTGTAAGATTGTATCAGAGATATTGCAAACTTTGGGAGGCAAGGTTGCCCCCGGGGTTACAACTGAAGAACTAGATAAATTAGCAGGGCAAATGATTCAAAAATATGGTGGCAAACCTGCTCCACCAGAAGTAGGCTTTCCGGGTAATATATGTGTTTCAATAAATGAGCAGGTTGTTCATGGTGTTCCAAGCAAGCGTTCCCTTAAATCAGGAGATATTGTTAGTATAGATGTTACAGCATCATTCAATGGCTACTATGGTGATGTTGCTGCAACGTTTCCTGTTGGAAAAATATCTGAAAAAGCCCAACATCTCCTTGATATAACTAAACAATCCTTATTTGAAGGGATAAAAAAAGCTACCGATGGGAATCGGTTAGGTGATATATCATATACGATCCAATCTTACGTTGAAAAACATGGGTTTTCAGTAGTGCGAAATTTTGTTGGTCATGGTATCGGCAAAGAGATGTGGGAAGAGCCACAGATTCCAAATTTTGGGTTACCTGATAGGGGACCAAGAATAAAAAAAGGGATGGTCTTTGCCATTGAGCCTATGGTTAACATTGGTACTTATGAAGTTAGAGTGCTTGATGATGGCTGGACAGCAGTAACACAAGATGGTAGCCTTTCTGCACATTTTGAGCATACAATCGCCATATCGGATAATGGCACTGAAATTCTAACTTTCTCATAAATTCCTGTAATAAACAAAAGGATTTTTTATGCCAAAACAGGATGTTATAGAAGTGGAAGCAAAAGTAATAGAGCCTCTACCAAATGCTATGTTTCGTGTTGAACTCGAAAATGGCCATAAGGTTCTTGCATATCTATCTGGTAAAATGAAGATGAACCTTATAAAAATTTTGCCAGGTGATCAAGTTACAGTCCAGCTTTCACCATATGATCTGACACGTGGAAGAATCGTATATAGAAAGAAATAATGTTTTCTCTATGAAATAGTAAAATGTTCCTTGATACCGGATTATCGGATGTTGGGTCTTGGTATCGAGTTAAAATTATTATATATACAGCATCCAACGAGAGTGTTGTTATGAAAGTGCAATCTTCAGTAAAGCGTAGATGTGAAAAATGTAGAATAATTAGACGCAAAGGGGTAATTCGCATTATTTGTGAAAATCCCAGACATAAACAGCGTCAAGGTTAACTCCAAAGGGAGGATTTCTATGGCTAGAATCGCAGGTGTTGAGCTACCTCGTGAAAGGCTTGTAGAGGCTGCCCTAACAAAGATATTTGGTATCGGTTGGACTACTGCAAAGAAGGTTGTCCAGCAGGCAGATGTCGATCCACAAAAGAGGATCCAAGAATTATCCGAAGATGAACTAGGAAGGCTCAGAAACTTAATTGAAAATAATTATAGAGTTGAAGGTGACCTTCACCGAGAAGTTCAGCTTAATATCAAAAGACTAATGGATATAGGGTCCTACAGAGGCACTAGACATCGCCGAAATCTTCCAGTTAGGGGACAGCGCACTAGCACTAACGCTAGAACACGCAGAGGTGGTTATAAGGCTAAGAGGACAATTACTGTTGGAAGGAAATCCAAAGAGGTTGCCCGTAAGGGTGGATGATGACAGTTTTTTGTTTGCAGATTTGAGATTAAAGATTCGAAGATATAATATATATCTATACAATCTAATCTTTAATCTTCAATCTTTAATTTTTAACGAGAGGAAAAGTTTACATTGGAGAGAGCAAGGTACCGAGCAAAAAAGGTAAAAAAGAACATCAGTCAAGGTATAGTGCATGTTCAGTCAACTTTTAATAATACAATAGTAACAATTTCTGATGTTAGTGGAAACACTATTGCATGGTCAAGTGCTGGCACCGTAGGCTTTTCAGGTTCCCGCAAACAGACCCCATATGCTGCTCAAATAGCAGCAGAATCCTGCGCAAAAAAAGCAATGGAACATGGTATGAAAAGGGTAGAGGTTCGTGTAAAAGGACCCGGTCCGGGACGTGAATCAGCCATAAGAGCGCTTACAGCCGCTGGTCTAGAAGTAAGTGTTATCAAAGACGTTACACCTATTCCTCATAATGGTTGTCGCCCACCCAAGAGAAGAAGAGTATAAGCTAAATATTTGGTTATTAGTGATCGGTGGTTTAGCTAATTTTTTTGTGATAATTAATTTTCAATAAATACTGGTCACTTAGGAGGAACGGATGGCTAGATATACGGGTCCTGTTTGTCGATTGTGCCGAAGAGAAAGTCAAAAACTCTTTCTTAAAGGTCAAAGATGCTATTTTAAATGCACTTTTGAAAAAAGGAAGAATCCTCCGGGACAACATGGACAAACAGGAAGAAAAGAAAAAGACTACGGAATTCGACTTCGTGAAAAACAAAAAGTCCGCAGAATATATGGTATTCTGGAGAGACAATTCAGGCGTTATTTTGCTATTGCAGAACAGGAAAAAGGTGTTACTGGCGAAAATCTTTTGAGAATTTTAGAAAGCAGGCTTGATAATGTAGTATATCGGACAGGATTGGCATCTTCCCGAGCAGAAGCCAGACAATTAGTTCTGCATAATCATTTTACGGTTAATGGCAATAAGGTTAATATTCCTTCATATTCGGCAAAACCAGGAGATGTTATTGCTCTTAAAGAGAAAAGTAAGAGTATTACAAAAATTGAGGAATCTGTCGATTCTGCACAGCAAAGAGGAATTCCTGATTGGTTAGATTTTAACCAAGATAAAATGCAAGTAACTATAAAATCAATGCCAACAAGAGACCAAATAACAGAAGATATTCAAGAACAATTGATTGTAGAACTATATTCCAAATAGGAATAACCCAAGTTTTTTACTGAAATTGTGTTTTATCTAGTTATATTAAATATATAGCTTGGTTAATATAATGACCCTGAATCCATAGTTCATTCAAATATCAGTATTTAACTGACTTTACCCAAGTCAAGAGGTAGAAAAATATGCAGACTAAAGAGATCGTTATGCCAAAAAGACTTGTGGCTGATCCAGATACCTTGACTTACAATTATGGGAGATTTGTTGCAGAACCATTATTGAGAGGTTTTGGAATAACTCTTGGAAATTCAATCCGAAGAACATTATTATCATCTATCAAAGGTGCAGCTATTACTGCAGTTAAAATTGATGGTGTTTTACATGAGTTTAGCACAATTCCTGCGGTTGTTGAGGACGTTATTCAGATAATTCTCAACCTAAAAGAAATTCGCCTTCAGCTTTCTGGCGAAGGTCCTGTTACCTTATATCTTGATGCTAAGGATATTGGTGAGGTAACCGCTGCTGATATTCAGCCTAATAGTAGGGTAGAGATAATGAATCCTGACCAACATATCGCAACTCTTGATAAAAACGGTGAACTCAAGATGGAGATATATGTTGATGAAGGAAGAGGATATTTGCCTATTGAATCAGAGCAGGATTTTAGGCGCACACCTGGGGTAATCCCAATTGATGCTATATTCTCACCCGTCAGAAAGGTTAATTTCCAAATTGAACATACATTAGTGCCTGAACAAATCATGGATTATGATAGGCTTATAATTGAGGTTTGGACTGATGGAAGTATCAGTGCAAAAGATGCCATTGCACAGGCTGCCAGTATTCTTATTAGGCATCTTAATATCTTTACAGATTTTGATGAGACATTCATAGAAGAAAATAAGCAAGAAGATGCCGAAATAGAAAGGCGTAAGAATTTTCTTAACAAACCGGTGGCAGAGCTTGAACTATCTGTCCGAGCTGCAAATTGTCTTGCTGCCGCAGATATTGTTACTATAAGAGACCTAGTTACAAAATCAGAAACTGAAATGCTCAAATATAGAAATTTTGGACGCAAATCTCTTAACGAGATCAAAGTTATATTAAACGATATGGGGCTTTCTTTTGGTATGTCGCTGGGCGAAAATGATGATATTAATATGGAATCTGCTCGCTTAAAAGATGCAAAAAAAGATGGTGCAGATGAAGAGATAGATTATGAAACTGATGACGATGAAATCGATGATGATATAGAAAGCGAGGAGTCAGAAGATGCGTCATAATTTAAGTGGAAGAAAACTTGGTCGCACAACCGCACATAGAGAAGCTATGCTTAATAATATGGTTACTTCTTTATTTCAGCATGAAAAAATAAAAACTACCGTTCCTAAAAGTAAGGAACTTAGACGCACTGCTGAAAAACTCATCACAATAGCAAAACGAGGCGATCTACATTCCCGCCGTTTAGCAGCAAGAAAAGTCCATGACAACGAAGTTCTTAAAAAGCTCTTTGATAACATAGGACCAAGATATGCAAACCGAAATGGCGGATATACCAGAATTATTAAGATTGGATCTCGTTTCGGTGATAGTGCGCCCATGTCTATTATCGAATTGGTCGAATAAAGGGTCTAATTTTTTAACATCTTATTAGGGGCAAAGCATTCGCTTTTGTTATAGGAATATTTATTAAGTTAGCAAATGTTTTGCCCCTATTTTTTATATTATGAATTTCGAAAGCATATTAATCATTAGTTTTAGTCATATCGGTGATGTAGTGCTTTCTACTGCAGTGATCCCTCCTTTGCTACAATCTTTTCCCAATGCCAAAATAAACATCCTTGTCGGTCCAAAAGCCTCTGATATTCTCTGGGGTGATATTCGTCTCAGTAAGATAATCATATATGACAGCAAAGGCCAACATAGTAACATTAGTGGCTTATTAGACCTTATTAGGGAACTTAAAAGCATGGATTTTGATCTTGTTATAAATCTTCGTGATTCTCTTTGGGCAAATTTTATTGGGAAAAAGAATTGGAACATACCTTTGTTTAAACGACTTTCTTCAGATTATCAAAAAATGCACGCTGTTGATAGATATTTAGATATTTTACATTCACATAACATTGATATTTCCAATGGTTTCCCCAAAATTCACCTTCTGGACTATGAAAGGCAACAGGCATCTGAATTCTTAGCACATAATAAAATATATAATAATGATCTAATAATCGGAATTCATCCCGGAGGAAGTTGGAAATATAAGTTATGGCCTGTCAGGAGATTCTCTGCCTTAGGCGACTTTCTGGCTCAGGAATTTGGGGCAAAAGTCCTTATATTTGCCGGTCCTGATGAGGTCGATCTACAATTGCAGATGGCTGAAACTATGAAAACAGATCCCGTAGTTGTTCAAAATGTAAATCTAAGGATACTTTCTGCACTAATCAAGCGTTGTCATCTTTACATAGGAAATGATACTGGACCAATGCACATTGCATCAGCGGTTGGAACAAGAGTAGTATCTCTTTTTGGTTCTACAGACGCCAATCGCAGTGGTCCCTATGGAAACGGTCACATTGTTATTAGTAATAAACTAGATTGCTCACCATGTCATCCCGGCAAAAATCCCGGCGGGTGTAAACGTGGAACGTGTCTTGCGATGGAATCCATTCAATTTGATCAGGTAGCAAGTATTATAGGAAAAATATTAGATGAACAAAAACAATGATATATTACCTGTTGATCTTAGTTCTGTAAAGACATATCCTCTAAAAGAACGCAAGAATAAAGTTAAAGTCTCAGATTTTGCTTCTCCTGCCCTTGCTGATTGCACATTAAAAGATTTTTTGGCAAGACTACCGAATATATTAGCTGGCGATAATTTTCGTCAAATAGTCTCTGCTATTACCATTGCATATAAGAATTCAAAACCTGTTATTGTTATGTTAGGTGGGCATGTTGTTAAATGCGGACTCGCACCTGTGTTGATCTCCATGATGAAAGAGAACATTATTACTGGTATTGCAATGAATGGGGCAACGAGTATTCATGATTTTGAGATTGCGCTAACTGGTGAAACATCAGAAGACGTGGCTGATAATATTGAAAAGGGCACCTTTGGGATGTGGGAAGAAACAGGAAGTCTGATTAATGAAGCAATAAAACAGGGACAAAAAAGAAATATTGGCATGGGAAGGGCTTTAGGTGAGAAACTCCTGGAAATAAAAGCACCTTATAATAATGTAAGTCTACTTGCATCTGCAATAAGCCTTAATATTCCTGCAACGATTCATGTAGCAATTGGCACTGATATAATTCATCAACACCCTTCCGCAGACGGCTCTGCAATAGGACAAACTAGCTTCACTGATTTTCGAATCTTTGTATCAGAAATAGCGAACCTTGACGGTGGGGTATTGCTTAATTTTGGTTCTGCTGTTATAATGCCAGAGGTATTCCTTAAAGCCCTCAGTATAGCTCGAAATCTTGGTTATAATGTGGATAAATTTATAACCGCCAACTTTGATATGTTCCAGCATTATCGCCCAATAGAAAACGTTGTAAAAAGACCAACCAGCATGGGCGGAAAGGGATATTCTATTACAGGCCATCATGAAATCATGATCCCACTTCTTGCTTATGCTATTATGGATAAAATCTCTGAAACCACATAAAAAGAATGACTCACATAGAATTAGGAGGCGCCTATGCAAATTAATAAAATTGTTTGGATTTCATGTTTTTTATGCTTGTTTTTTTTATTAAGCATATCTGCTGATGAGGCAAAAATAGTTAAAGCTGTAAAAATAGAAAAGGATGAAGCTCCAAAGATAGATGGCAAACTAGATGAAGAGGTATGGAAAAAAGCTGGAATAGCAGATGATTTTTTGCAATTTGAACCGACACTCGGAGGAAAGCCAAAAGAACCAACAAAGGCTTATATCCTTTATGATAAAGAAAAGCTTTATATAGGTTTTGAATGTTTTAAAAATGATCCAAAGCGAATATTAGGCTCTCAAACAAGACGAGATTCTGAATTCTTTGAAGATGACTTTGTTGAAGTCTTCATAGACACTTACCATGACCGTCGAAACTGTTATAGTTTTGCGATTAATTGTATAGGGACACAATCAGATAGACGAGTTGCTAATGAAGGTAGTCTTGATGGAGGTGGCCCAATGAATGATCGTTCTCGTGCTTGGGATTGTGCGTGGGAAGGAAGAACATCAAAAAATGCTGATGGTTGGACAGCAGAGATGGCAATCCCTTTTTCTGAATTGCGCTTTAATAAGAATGGCGATGGAACTATGGGGATAAACTTCTGGCGTGGGAATCAGGAGTTCAAAGAAAGGGATACATGGGCAAATGTTGGGGATAGGCAATTATGCGTCTCAAAGTTTGGCTGCCTTGAAGGCTTGGTATTGGCTGATATAGAAACAAGTCAGGCTTTGGAACTTAAACCCTATGGCATTATTAGACCTCAAATTGAACCAGAAAGAAAGATAAAACCTGATGCAGGAATAGATATTAGGTATCCTTCATCAACGATAACCGCAGATTTTACAATAAATCCAGATTATGGACAAATCGAAGCAGACCCAGCACGTATTAATCTCGGTGATGTAGAAGACCGTCTACCCGAGAAGAGACCTTTTTTTCAGGAAGGTATGGAACTTTTTCAAACCCCTCTTGAACTTTTTTATACTAGGCGTGTTGGTATAAAAGATTTAACTTTTGGTGCAAAGGTTGTCGGTAAAATAAAGGGTGCTAATTTTGCATTGCTTGATTGTCAATCAGATGATACCTATGAATGTCTCGAAGGTGATATATTTTGTGAAGAAAACAGGCTAAATGAAACCAAGAATAATTATCTTGTATTTAGAACTCAGACTGATATAGGTTCGAAATCAAGCATTGGCTTCTTGGGTGTTAATAAGCAAAAAGCAGATGGATATAACAGAGCGGGGGCTATTGATTATAATATTACACTTCCTAGAAGTATGAGGATTATTGGGCAATTTACACGAAGCTGGTTTCCTGATAAAGTTTCTAATGCTTCTGTTATTAGCCTAAAAAGAAGCGCAAAAGGACTTTGGTTTGAGGTATTAGGGGCTGATATAGGACGTGATTTTAATGTTGAATCTGGATTTATAGAACGAACAGATCGAAAGGGGGGGAAAGCATCTATCGGATATGAATATCGACGAGATGCAAAAATATTCAGGATGTATCGTTTTAGTTCCCATTATGAAAGGCTTTATAATCATGATGATATAAAAACTAATGAATTCAGGCGTATTGAATTTATGGCAAATCTTTGGAATTTTTTTGTATCCTTAGAGCCAGAATGGTATCAACATACAGACGATTTTGACACTAATATTGTCTATACTAATAGGACTATGTTTTGTTTCTTTGGGTTTTTCCCACCAAAATGGGTTTCGCTTATGATGCCAATGATGATTGGCAAACAAGAGAACAGAATGACAACCTTCATAGGCCCCGGTCTGACTATCAAACCATTACAACCACTCACATTAAATCTAGGCCTAGATAGAGTTGATCGAGAAGGTGATAGACTTGTCTTAAATCGAAGAGCAGGCGCAACCTACCAATTTTCACATCAGATGTCCATAAAGGGAAATTTTGAGATAACTAGGGATGAGCAAAGATATATATTCTTTGTTTATGCTTGGGAATTTGTGCCAGAAAGTAATATCTATCTTGTTTATTCTGATGATAAAGATCATGATAAAATAAACAGGTCTATAATCCTTAAGATTTCATATTTATTGAAATGGAATATCTTCTGATAAGTGCATATATTAATTAACTTTTTAAAAGAGAACTTAAACATTTTTTCTGGATCCATGTTTATATAGTAAAGACAGCCTGAAACCTTGTAATTCCAGTATTAGCTGGAATCCATAAATACATTGGAGATATAAAAATGAACAAGGATAATAAATATTGGGACTTAAATCAGGACTTTTTCAAATCTAAGTTTGATCAGGGATTAAGTTATAAAGATTTTATGGAATCGAGCAAAGAGCATGAGCAGGCCAGATGGCAAGCTGTTTATGACCGAATTAATCTTACAAATGATCAAAGAAAGCTACTTGCTGGATTCAAAAGAAAGATGAATGTTTTGTGTATGACTGGGGCTTTTTGTGGTGATTGTGTCCGTCAATGTCCAATTATGCAACGTATTGCAGAGGCATCAGACATGATCGATCTGAGATTTTTGGATCGTGATTCTAATCCCGATTTATCAGAGCATCTGAGAATCTTGGGTGGTGCAAGAGTGCCTGTCGTAGTATTTCTTAGTGAAGATTTCCTTGAATTTGCAAGATTTGGCGATAGAACACTCTCAACATACAGAAAAATGGCAATAGAACAGATTGGGTCAGCATGTAGCACAGGTATAGTGCCTCCTGCTGAAGAGGAGCTTGCTATATTAACGCAGGAATGGGTTGAAATTTTCGAAAGACCTCAATTAGCTCTTAGGTTATCTCCAATGCTTAGACAACGATATGGAGATTAATTATATTTGGAGACTGTTTTAATAAGGAGTTTCAATCATGCCAGAAAAAGTCATCCTTGATCCAGCATTTCGGAGACTTGATAATATATTCACTTCCGAAGATTTGAAACGTATATACTCTATGGCTGATGTCATTTGGGGGAAAGACGAACCCATTCCAGAAACTGAACTTGAGATGGTCAAAAATGATGTTGTTGCAGTTATAACAGGATATTGGCGATACGGTGACGTTAATAAATTCCCAAAACTCAGGGCAATAATGGAGGTTAGTGGAGGCTTCCCTTCGCTGAATCATCTTGATTATACAAGCTGTTTTGCCCGTAGTATTCGTGTGATGAGTTGTGCGCCTGCTTTTGGTCCTGCTGTTGCTGAGATGGGATTGGGTTTGGCGATTGCATGTGCAAGGCAAATCGTCTGGAATCACGAAAACTTTCGTATTGGGAAGGCACATTGGAGTCATACAGAGTTTGGCGGAACATTTACGCTATATGATAAACAAGTTGGTTTTATTGGTTTCGGGGGGTTGGGGAGATCTCTTAAACCTTTGCTTGCGCCTTTTCGTTGTCCAATTCAGGTTTATGATCCGTGGTTGACCGATACATATCTCAGAACACAAGGAGTCGAACCTGTGGATTTAGATACATTGCTTTCAACTTCCAGATTCATCTTTGTTTTGGCAGTCCCAACCTCATCGAATAAAGCTTTGCTAGATAGAGAATATCTCAGCAAAATTCCATCAGACTCAATATTTATTTTACTCAGTAGGTCGCATGTCGTTGATTTTGATGTTTTAACTGACATGCTTTCAGAAGGCCGTTTTAAGGCAGGAATAGACGTATATCCACAAGAGCCATTACCGACAGATCACCCTATTCATAAACTGCCAAACGTTATTTTGTCTTCACATCGCGCAGGTGCAATTGATGAAGCATTACTCAATATTGGTCGTATAGTTGCAAATGATCTGGAAGCCATCCTAAAAGGACTTATACCTCAAGAAATGCAGATCGCACAACCAGAATATATAAGGCTAAGGGGATGAAAGTGTCATTAGTTTACAAAGATGATTGGGAAGAGACAAAAGAACGATATAAAATGTGGTGGAATGGCGAATATTTCGGGAGATGCGGTTTATGGGTTTCTGCACCCAGATCAAAGAAACTCTTTGATCTGCCACCATTACCTCAAGCCAAAGACCCGATTGATTATTGGACTAATATTGCTCTGATAAGGTTTATTTATAGATACTTGGACATCAAGCGAAGACGAAGCAAAGGAATTGATAAAAAAGGTTGAAAGATGGTCAAAGATATAAATAAACAAAGGAAAATATATGAATCAGAAGGATAGTTTAACGAGTAGAGAACGTGTTAGTCTGGCTCTAGATCATAAAGAAACAGACAGAATCCCAATAGCGATGGTTTGTTCTGGTATTAACCCACCTGCATATCGTGAACTGGAGGACTATCTAAAACGTGAACGGAATATTTCTGTCCATGAATATATAAATCCCATGATTGATATAAGAGGAGTCGGGGTGGATTATGTCGGACCCAAGATTGCCGATGGTTATGATATGTGGGGTGTTAGGCGAAGCATGATGAGCTATGGCTCAGGGAGTTATAGCGAAATTGACTTTTATCCATTGCAAAATGCCAAGACTGTTGATGACCTAAATAAGCATAGATTTCCAAGCGTGGATTGGTTTGATTACTCTACTATGCCTGAACGCATTGCATCTGCTAATGCTGATGGCGAGTATTGCCTTATGATAGCAAATGGAAATATATTTGAGTCATCTTGGTATATGCGCGGATTTGAGGAAATGCTTATGGATTTCATATTGAATGAAGACCTTGCGCATGGTATCATGGAGAGGGTTACAAGTTTTTATGAAGAGCATTTTAAAAGAATATTGGAAAATGCTGATGGAAAAGTTGATCTCGCCTTTACTGCTGACGATATAGGTGGTCAGTCTGATTTGTTAATTTCTCTCGAAATGTGGGAGGAGTTTATAAAGCCTTATCATATCAGGCTAAACAAGGTTATACATGAGTTTGGCGTTAAGGTGATATATCATAGCGACGGAACAGTAATGAAAGCTGTTGATGGGCTTATTGACATGGGAATTGACGTTTTACAGGCTCTTCAATTCAGCGCAGATGGGATGGACCCTGTCATATTAAAGGAAAAGTATGGCGATAAACTATGTTTTGAGGGCGGAGTAAGTGTTCAAACAACATTACCTTTCGGTAATCCTGATGATGTAAAACAAGAAGTTGAAAGCCTGATCAGCATACTTGGCAAAGATGGTGGATATATACTTGGGCCTTCACATGCTATTCAGGCGGGAACTCCGCCAGAAAATATAGTTGCGATGTTTGATACCGCAATGAATTTCTATCCGTTTTAACTAATCTAAACCCAGAACCTTACGTGCATTTCCCTTTGCAATAGCATATCGCATTTCGGGAGTTATATCCATATTTGCAAGCCATTGAATTTGTGGAATATGCTGATTATGCCCCATATAATCAGACCCAAACAGCAATTTTTTCCAATGGCGCTGGACAAATCCTATTGTAAATTCTGGATCACGTGTGAGAGCATTATTGCCCGAACCTGCGGATATATCCGCATAAAGATTATCATATTCGCTTAATAGGCGATCTAATGCACCATTGGGAGTGATTTTTCCCGAAGGATAACCGCCTCTTGGGTCGTCCCCTGATATTGCTGTCCAGAAGCCGGGACCATGACCGCACCATTTCACATTCTTAAACTCTTTGAGACATGATTCGAGTCTTGGCAAACCAACTTCATCATAACAATAGCGATAGTTTATTTCAAAATCCAATGGCAGACCATATTCATCGCATTTAGCATAGATAGCCTTGTTGCGTGGATCATCAAACGCAAGTTCGTTTATATGCTCACCAAAACCCTTGCATCCATGAACCTTAACGAATACGTCCATAATTGAGAGATAATTGGGCATTCTTGGATCGATACACATGAAGGCTATCAGGCGTTCAGGATACAAATCCCTCGCTTCGATAGCATGTTCGGTAAGGAAATACCCCCCTGCCCCTTCAGGGCTTTCTAGGGGCAATAGGATGCTAATTTCAATGCCTTCTCTATTCATCCTTTCAATAAGCTGATGCGCTGAAAGCCCAATATTGTTTGGATAAGAATGTCTGTATAAATTTCCTATGTGGACATGAAAGTCAATCATTGTTTCATCCTTTCGCTAATAGGTCTTTAAGAGGTTCTGCCATAAGCCTATTAAACATGATACAGCACCACTTACAGCCGACATCATCAGTTTCCATACGGTGTGTAACTTTCGGCGGGTGAATGATGAAATCATGGGGTTTGACCTCATACATCTGTTCATTTTCTTCTTCGCCTTGAAAGATTCTTGCTTTTCCTTCCAAAATATACCAGTATTCTTCCATATCATCGTGCTTATGACCGGGCTTCCAGATACGGTTTGGCTTCCATGTGTTTATATCCCAATGATCTAAATCGTGGATTGAGCCGTCAGTCGGAAAACGCTGGCAACCATGATCTTCCATCGGTGGCAGATCGGCTGATGTAAAGATAGTTTTTGCTATAGGTTTGACAAAGGTTTCGTGTTTACCATAATTGCCTTTTTCTTCCCTTATTTTCCTCATCCCATCTGAAAAACGGTTGCTAAATGCCATGCAAAGCCATTCGCATCTATCATCACATTCCATTCTATGATAAACGCCTCTTTCATGGATTATCAGCGTATCTGCGCCAACATCAGTAACAACATCAGCTTGATATACACGCATTCCTCCGCTTATGACAAACCAAAATTCCTCCATTGCATCGTGTTTATGGGGGTCTTTCCATTCTATTTCAGAAGTAGAGATATTATAATCCAGATGATCGAGATTTGTTTGGTCATAGGGTATTTCATATCTCTGAACCCAGAATGATCTTGGTGACATCTTGTCATAATATATAACCATAGATTTACTCCTTTTGAGTATTGAGTGTATTAATTTCATATTTTGATAAATGAATTATATCATCTAGTATTTTCTTAGTCAAATCTGTAATCTGCCATCAGATATTTTTGTTAGCTTTCCTGCTATTCAAAGGTATTAATACACCTGTCTCAAAAAGTGATACAATATAGAAAGGGACAAATATAATCGATGTTCCATGCTATATTCTATTTTCCTACTCCATACACCCATCTTGACACAAAGGCATCGGTTATCTCGATAATCAAATTATCATTTTCACGCTTAAAAGGGACAGGATGTCCTTTTTTGCCAAGTCGGTCCCCTTCTGCATAAAACACTATGTCATCAAATAAAGCTGGTATCTTGAAATTGCCTTTGCGATCACTAAAAAATATCAGTTTTGCGCCATTTTCAATAAGCCTTGATTCAGTAACAGGCGCCCATCCGATTTGACCAACGGGGCTTTCCGCAAATTCAAATTTCCTGCCATCAATCGTGATGAATGAACAACCTTGACCCGCAAAAGCTATCAGATCGCCTTTTTTGTTTAGCCTAAAAGCCATGGCTCCGATGCCTTCATAATCAACAACATGACCATTGATCTTAAATGATTTGAGTTTTATTTCCTTCGGTGGAAGATCAAGCTGTTTCGTTATTGCATCATCTTCTTCCTTATTCCTTGCAAAACCGCCTGACCATGCTTCCTCAAGCCTTGCTAAGTGGGGGGCAATCGCTATTGCACCATTCGGAAATCTGCACGCAACAAAATCTGTTGTTCTAGATATAATTTCCGTATTTCCATCACCTGCATAAGCACCTATGGCATTAAGAACTTCAAACCAATTTCGTGTTTCATATCCAAGACTTGCTGATTGATCGTCTCTTGGTCTGTATCCGAGATATGTCAAAGAGCCTCCATTAGACAATTTCCGATTAGTTCCAACTATATATTTTCCACATCTAGCCACTATTTCAGAATCACCTTGCAGAGTAACAGGGTATATATGATCAACTATGAAATCTGTTAATATTATCTGTGGAGCGACATCTTTCAAAATGCCATAAAATTTAACTTCCTGCCCCGGAACAGCCAAGCCCCATCCACCAGCCATCAACGTATACGATACACCGAAAAGGTTTTGCCACTTTTCAAGTATCATGTTGCCATTTCTATCAATTATCGGAGGAGGACCAGACCAGATTACTTTTCCGCCTGTTTCTGCAAGCTCTTTCATCATATCAAGCAATTGATTTGTCGGAAATGGCTCGAAGTTTGTCGCAAGAGTTGTGAATCTCCGACCTGCAATCTCAATTCCACCTTTGACGACCTTACCAAGTTTTAATAACATAGCTTGTGTTATCATATTTGCATAGCCATATTGAGTCGTCCATGAGCCAAATCTCTCTTCCGCGCTAACCAGATCAAGTGGATATAGCATTAATACATCAACGTCCCGATGTTCCATATCTTCAACCAAAGTGAAAATATTAACACCACCCGAAGCCCCAAAGACGTTTTGTAATTGGTGTCTTCTCCAACTTACCTCTTCAGGGTGCCCCCAATGTGCGCAATAGGAATATGGTATCTCATTTATAATCCCCGTAGAGCAGGCAAGCGCAAGGGAATAATAATTTCTATCCAGCCAACCTCCTTCTGGATGATCGTTGCCTGTTCCTGTTAGATATTCGCCCCATTTGAAATAATCATGGCAGGCAGATGCCGCTTGGTGAACTGTATTTGACCATACAAAGTCGGAAGTATATTCGTATTTTCTGCTATTGCCATTAACGTTGTATGTTCGCCAATTATCGATAGTTGGGCTTTCTGCCCATGTCGCATGTGCGCGTGTATGAAGTAGATAACCAAACCTTTCTTCTGCATAGCGTCTAGCGGACAAAAAGAGATCAACAACGCCATCTTGAAGTAGTTCGTAATATCTTGATCGGAACAATGCTGTCTCATGTATTTCTTGTGGACTAGAGCCAAAAACGTGCATAATGCCTTCTGTTGCACTCAAATTATGCGCAAAATCCTCTTGCGCATAGACAAAATATATCATGTATTTGGCAAAATCGCTATATTGTTCGCCATATTTTTCAGCAAACTTTCTTTCAAGTCCTTTACTCACATATCTGAGCGCAAATTGTCCGTGATCATGATGATCGAAATAAGCCCAATCTTGCTGAATGTGCATCTCATCAGAATAAAATGCACTTAATTTTACCCCCGCATCAACATATTTATCAATAAGTCCTTTTAGATATGGCAATGCGGAATCGCTAAAATAGTCCATCTCTGGACATCTATAAGATTGAACAACCATAACCCTATTAAGATCGCCTATATCTGTTCTTCCTTCACCGAAGACCCTAATCCTTTTGGAAGCATAGCCGCCTTGTAAGCCATCATAGGTCTCAGTTTTTGCAATCTCGCTTATCTCTACGATTGATTCGGGTTTAACCACTCGGTATGGAGTCCCTCCGACATGACTTTCACGAAAAGCAAAAACCCTTATTCCAGCAGGCTCAATATCAATAGGTCCCTTATTATTCACCCATCTTTTTTGTTGCCATAATTGAACGCTAAAAGCCCCTGTATTTGGGTCACGAAGTCCTTTGCGATAGTGTAACCATCTGCCTGATTCGCCTGTTACTTTTTCATAGGCGGGGCCTATTTCGAGAGGACTAAGAAGGCTTAATTCCAGTTTAAGCCCATATTTAGAGGCAAAATTATATATCTTTGCAATAAGTTGGACGTATTCATCCATATCCGGAGTCAATGTTCTTGGCGAATCGGTCCCGGGGCGATATTGCTTAAAAAATTGGTCAAATGCGATCATCAGCGTTCTTGCACCTCTGTTTTGTGCTTCCTCGCATATCTGCCGTAAACTCCGTTCGTAGGGATGAAAGCCTGTTGCAAGATTAATAACTTTGTCAGGATCATTAGCAAGATCAATCAAATCTTGATCCGTCACCAATATTATTCCTGCCTGTGGTAATTGAAAAGCCCATTGTTCGGGATATGCTAACAACTCACCAATATAGACATCTTCTAATACATTTGCATCCATTTTCAATTTCCTTTCTCTCTAAAATTTGGAAAGCTCTTCAATACCTACTTATAAATCTTCAACCGTTGTAAAAAAAATAATATCCATAAATCAGTAGATAATATAATAGCAAATAGGATCAGTAAGAATTCAGCCTCCTATGTATAATTTTCATTAAAATCAATTGTATTATTTTCATAGTGATTTTTGCTAATAATTTGGATATAAAAAAGACTTTATCCAGATTTCTGCGTTATGCATATAAAAACGAATTTTCTGAATAATAATACGAATCATGATAATAAAGACAACAAAAGCGGAAACAAAAAAGCCTAAAATAATATATTTCAAGCTAGGTTTTTTCAATGTTCTATTCATTTTTGATAATCCCCCTATAAACATTCAATAAATCATCAAAAGCATAATCCCATGTATAGCGCTCTGCTAAAATTCTACCTTTTTTCCCCATATCTTCTCTCATTTTTTTGTTCGTAATCAGCATATCAATTCTTTTAACAAAATCATCTATATTATTAGCACTACATATAAAACCAGTTTTCCCATCTTCCATAACTTCCATAGCTCCGCCTTGATCAGTCACTATTACAGGAAGCCCAGAGGCTTGGGCTTCCAAAACAACTAATCCCAGGGTATCCGTAGTAGAAGGGAAAACAAATATATCAGATGAAGCAAATGCTTTATAAAGATCGTCTTTATATAGAAACCCCGGGGCAGTAACCTTATCTCCAAGTTCATGCAAAAGCCATTCTCTCATTTCTCCATCACCTGCAATAAAAAGATGAATATCGGAATGTTTTTGCAGTAATTTTAAATATACATCTTTAAGAAAAACTAAGTTTTTTTCTGGCGTCATTCTTCCCGCAAAAAATAATATGGTCTTCTTATCGAAATTTTTTCGAAAGCTTTCATCCCTTTTTTCAGGATGAAATGAGTCAATATCTACCCCGGAGCGAAAGATCCCAAAAGCCTTTCCATTTATATAATGAGAAAGTTCCTCTTGTGTATAGCGTGATGTGGCAAGCACTATATCGCAATTTTTATAAAAATGATTTACCGTGTCTTCCATACATTGCCTAAAGAATTTTGAGCCTGTTCTTGACTCTGCAAACGCTGGAACGTTTGTATGAAATGAACCGACCAAAGGTAATAACTTATTTCGTTTTTTCTGCAAAAATGGGACATCTGCGCTAGCCATAAAGACAGGAACAGTGAAGGGAAATCTTGGTAAAGACCTGCCTGATGCATAAATAGCATTTAATCCCATGATACAGGGCTGTGTAAAATGAACAATATCAAATTCTGTTTGATCAAAAATTGAGATTAGTTTGGGATGGGGAATAAGTAAGTCAAGAGGCGTTTCTCGGTATTTATGAAGATACCAAGGGATTGTTGGCTTAAAGCGATGAATTTTTACATTCTCGCTCAAATCTTCTGTGCTGTTGGAATAATCATTCGTAAAGATACTAAGAGAAAAATCCCTGCGAATAGCATATTTCACAAATTGCTGTGCAATTACTGCAACACCATCATTATAATTACTATATGAATCATAGCTGTCAGTAAAGAATGCTATCCGCATATCTGCATACCTCCATAAAATAATAGAAAATTCATATTATAACAGAACTGGATACATATCCTTATCAAAACCAACAAAACGATTGTCATTTGCAATGCTCAATCTAACAGCCTCATTTATTGCAGTGCCAATTAAGGCTTGATTCGGCAATGCCCTTGTCTTTTCCAATTTCTCAATGAGTTTTTGTCTTGCTGGAATGATCTGATCTGCTGGCAATGATGCTACTTCTTTCTCAATATTCCTTACATCATCAAATCCCTGTTTTATGCTATCATAGCCATAACCAACCCATTCGATAACATCAGGGTTATCCCAATCATTATAGCCTTTGTAGAAGTTAGGATTAAAATCCTCATAGCCCTTCTTCTGAGTAACAAAATGAAGATTTCTATCTTTATGATCTGCCCAGTATTCACCTTCCGTTCCACTTAATTGTAATCCCTGATTTGTAAGTGCGCTATTATATTCCGAGCAGACCCATGATGTCTGTATGAAAAACACCGAATCGTCTTCCCAGACGATTGTTGCCTGAATGGCATCGAAAGCATCTTTGCCATGCTTAGGCAGGAATTTCTTTTGACCAAAGGCTGTTAGTTTTTTGGGTTTTAGACCAGTTATATAATAATATGCATCTGCATAGTGTATGCCGATATACTCAAATGGCGAACTTTTTTCACACCAGCGGGCAAATACCTGTAAAGACATCTCCCGTTTTTCCTCAATCCAGGCATGTCCATGCAGCATCTCACCAAGATCGCCTTGACTGTATTTGAATTTTACTGCTCTTATGGCTCTATCGTGGCGTTTGTGATAGTCTGTAAGAACATAGATGCCCTTATCTCTTGCTGATTTCATAATTTGATGTGCATCAGCAACTTTCAGGCAAAGGGGCTTTTGTACTATAACATGGTGACCTGCATTAATGGACTCCATAATAACTGGCGTATGAAGATGATCTGGCGTAGCGACAATTACAATCCCATGTTCGCCAAGATCGGCTATTGCCTGTTTATATATATCCGAATGATCAGCCTCAAGGTCAGTTTCTATATCAGGATCGGGGTAGCCCCTAAATTCATATTCTTTAAAAAACGTTTTTAGGCGCTTTATCGTTGACGCCCTTCTGCTTGCGATACTTACATCACCAACTCGCCC
>Ga0067045_1027412_pt1 | contig 157199 bp, 136 predicted proteins | sample TerdegcTABiofilm_FD_59184 | JGI IMG/M metagenome (GOLD analysis project Ga0067045, IMG submission 59184) | Combined Assembly of (Gp0054472, Gp0054536) Wastewater bioreactor microbial communities from Singapore -Terephthalate degrading... | reverse complement strand
GATTCTGCGCCGCCTCGTCCTGCGCCCAAATCACCTGCGCGCCTCCTAACCCATCATTCACCTTCGTCCAAAAGGCCGGCTCCATCGTCTCTAAATCACCATTCGGCAATAAATTGGTCTGGGCATGGAGCACACCTATTGTCCCAAGACTTACCGCTAAAACTAACAGAATTACGTAAAAATTGACACGCATAAGACCTCCAGGTTTAGATGTGACTTTATTTATTTAAATAAGGAGAATTTCTCCTTATATAGCTATTCATCTATGCACCATGTTCACAGGTAGAAGCACGAATAACTAATTCGACTGGTATCAAAATCTTGCGTGATTGAATTTGTTTTTGCTTGAGGATTTCTGATAATAGTTTTATCGCTTCTATCCCCATTTCTACTTTAGGCACCCGGATAGTACTCAAAGGAGGATCCATGGATAGATTAGCTTCTACATCATCAAAACCAATAATAGAAATTTCCTGGGGGACTTTAATGTTTTTCTCTTTTAAATACTGCAAAACGCCGATGGCCATAGCATCATTACAGGTGAAAATGGCGGAGAAAATATGATTGCGCTGTAACAGCTTTCTGGCGGCAGAATACCCATATTCGCGGGCAGGATATGGTTCATCAGTGATGACCAAGCCCGGATCATAAGGAATCTGATTTTGTTCCAGCGCTGCTTTATAGCCCTGAAAGCGCTCTCGAATACTGGGATGAGTAATGTCACCACCTATAAAGGCAATCCTCTGGTGGTGACAATCAATAAGGTGTTGAGTAGCTTTTTTACCCCCCTCAAAGTTATCAATCATCACCACCGGATAATTTCCCTGAGGAGGATAATAATCTACAAAAACCAATGGCATTTTAATTTTCAAGAGATTTTCAACAAGAGGCTGTGGGACTTTTCCAGCCAGAATGACTCCTTCCACGTTTCGTTCCAGGACAAACCGAGGCATTTTCGATTGTGAATTAAAATTCGCGCTGACCGTAGTAAGAAGGATATAATATTCATATTCCCGAGCCTGAAATTCGGTGCCTAAAAAAATCTGGGTATAAAATGGTTCTGAGCGCGAGAAATGATCTTCGGTAACAATAAAACCGATATTTCCGCTTTTTTGTGAAACCAGTCCGCGGGCGAGACGCACCGGATGATAATCGAGATCTTTTATAACTTTTCGAACTTTTCGCTTCGTTTCAGGAGAGATGCGATGATGGTCGTGCATGACTAAGGAGACGGTAGCCACCGAGACTTTCGCTTTTTTCGCTACATCTTTGATGGTTGCTACCATAACGACCACTCGAGTTAATCGTTTAACTAATAACTAATATAATTTTTAATTTCAATTTTGTCAAGAATGATTTTTACTTTTTCCAATTTGGCGAGTACCCCTGCTTCTGTATCTGGCCTGCGAAAAATCATGTGTAAAATAATAATTTGTAATTCTTTGATTATAAATAAATTACAATATTCATTTATGTCATTCTCTACAAATTAATTAATCCAATAACGTAACGAACCGAAGTTAAATTGATTTTACTGATCTCGATTAATAATGATAATTTGAAGAAATAATTCGGTTAAACGTTTTATCTCTTTGACTATTAATAGCAGAGATGAGACACCAGAATAACCGAAATGCTCTCGCTAATTCGCGGACGACTGGCCAGATCGTAAAACTGGCTGAAAAAAAATAAAAAATTGATCTCGACCGATAAATTATTCATCATCACCAGAATTCACATAAATAAATTTTAGCTATTCAGGTCGGGGAAAGGCAATCAGGCGAATTCGACTCTGCCAATCTATCTGTCGATTCTCTTCGCGCAATAAAGTACTATCGATACTCACTTCTACCGACAATAATTTTAATTTATTCATCAATTCCCGTTCGGCTTTCCACCATTTCCATTCCTGTAAGGTGTGAAATTTTCGCAAAGCAGCATTTGCAGGCCTGGGTACTTCACTAAAATAATCTGTTACCTCTTGCGGAATATCTATTTTCATTAACACCTGTTGGAGATAAAGAAAATATAATTGTTTTTCCATGAATTGTTGAACCTCTTTACGGACTGTAGGATGACGATCTAATCTCCGTTTAAACGCTTCCCGCAGGAGTAACTCATCACGCACCCAAATCGCCAGTTTATGCGATAAATCCCCTCGCGTTCTCACTCGTGGCCTGTTACCCATTGGAATTTTGCTCATCGATTCTAAGTACTCTCCCAGGGTTATGGAACCGCCTTTATAAGTAATCAGCGGTTCCTGTAAATTTTCTTCAAGTTGCCACTTGAGTTGTTTGATCATTTCATTCGTGAATGTCACTGTATAGCGCAAGCTTCTTTCTGCCTCTGTTTCTCTGGTAACTGCCCTCCATAATTTTTGAAATACTTTTGGATCGGGTTGAGGATTGAATTTCTTCCCCACATATTCGGCGACATAATCTTTAGCGAATTCCCGACTCTTTCGTGAAAAAATTTTCCGAGACAATAATTGTTTCTGTTTGGCAAACTCATCCTCAGAAAAGGTCACCTCGTCGACCCGATCGATGAGTTGGATGATATGGTACCCCCATTTGGTTTTTACCGGACTCGAGATCTCATCTTTTTTCAATAATTTTACGGCAGCCGCAAATTGACTGTCCAGCTCCGATATTTTCACCCATCCTAAATCGCCACCATTTCGCGCTAAAAGAGTATCGTGAAATGCCAGATGGGCTAACTCTTCAAACGAACCACCTTCTTTAAGCTGCTCTCCCCAGTGAAAAATCTGCAGTGAATCCCTGCTAAACAGATGTCTCACATGCACTCGAATAGAATTCTCCAGAAAGGCTTTTTTTACTTCTTCATCCGAAATCTGTACTTTTGCTTCGATAACCTGACGATACAGTTCTCTCAACATCGCACGAGACAATTCCCATTCACGAGCTATCCTCAGCAGAGAATCCTGTAAAAGACCATCTTCATCGGCCTTAATATAGCTTAACTTGTAACAGATCAATTTATCTAATTCATCTCGCAAGGCATTAAATCCTGTGGAATCTATCCCAAAATTCGGATCCAACTCATAGAATAGCCGAAATTCGGAAAGAGTAATCGGTTGACCGTTGATGGTGGCAATGATTTCCTGCGGGGCGACCGATTTTTTCTGACAGCCGTTTATTAATAAAAACCAGAATAATACCGAATATGATAACAGAATAAATTTCAATTTTTTCATAACATAGAGACCAACAGAATTTTTGCTATTCAAAAAAAATTTATGGAATATAAAAAATTGTTGCTATTTAAAAACATTAATTTTTAGTTTATATCAAAATATAAAAATAAGTTTGTTCCCTATTTTATGGAGGGGTTATAATGACATACTGTCCCTTTTGTGCAGAAAAGCTGCTGAAGCCAGCAAAAATTTGCCCCTATTGTAAAAAATCTATTGATCCCCAGCTATTTAAAGAAATGTATGGATCGGCAGGGGGGCCAAGCCGTCTTGATCGAAAATTATTGATGAAACGTTGGTTTAAAGAACATTCTCTCTTCATCTATCCTATGATGGCCTTACTGATTGGATTGATCATTGGAATCATTCTGGCTTATTCCTATGCCCTGATTCAATTTAGCGGGGAGAGATCAGATTACCAGAAACAGATAACCGAATTACAAAATACTTTGCAGCAACAGAAAACCACCGCCGGAAATCTGGAGTCCGATTTTCAGAATCAATTAGACACGAAAAACAACATCATCAAGATTTTATTGGAACAGAAAGAATTATTAAGTCGCCTGATTTACTTTACAAATCGCTTGAGCGAAAACAGTACATTGACTCCCAATACTTCAGAAGATATTGATAATTATCGGCGAAATACTCTCTATATAATCCAATTGTTCAATGAATCGCAAACCAAACTAAAATCAGCTGGTCTGGAAGATAACAAAGCTTACTATTTACAGACTATACCCTCTCTACTCCAAACTGTAACGAATTGAGTGAATGGTCCTTTATTCAGGAATTTACAGTGGAGAAGCGGTAGTAAATAACCATTGATGCGACCAATGATTTCCTTATAACCAATTCTTATTCTATATGAAAAATGCCTCCTGATGGTTGCTCACCAGGAGGCATTAAGTATTGGAGGAGGCCTATGAGGAAGCTACTGTCTTTCGATCTCACTTCCAAAAGTAATCATCGACCTCATAAATCATAACTTTAGCTAACTAAAACGAAAAATTTAGAAACCTGGCCATCGCTATTTAAGAGAGATAATCGCCTTAGAAAGCTTTACACCACACCCTGGTCAATCATGGCATCCGCCACCTTAATAAATCCACCAATATTAGCGCCTTTGACGTAATTTATAAAATTTCCTTCCTGACCATATTTCACACATGTCGCATGAATATTTTTCATGATTGTGTGCAATTTGTCATCCACTTCTTCTCTACTCCAGGATAAGCGCATACTATTTTGAGTCATTTCCAGACCGGAAGTTGCAACGCCACCCGCATTAGCGGCTTTACCAGGTCCAAATAAAATTCTATTTTTCAAATACACATCGATAGCGCCGGGTTCAGAAGGCATATTGGCTCCCTCTGCCACACATATACAGCCATTTTTAATTAACAGCTTAGCATCAGACTCACTGACTTCGTTTTGAGTAGCGCAGGGAAGAGCAATATCACATTTAGCTTTCCAGGGTCGCTCACCTTCCCAGTATTCAACTTTATACTTATCAGCATAATCTTTTATTCGTCCGCGCTTCACATTTTTTAAATTCAGTACAAAATTCAATTTTTCTTTATCAATTCCATCGGGATCATAGATCGTTCCATTAGAATCGGATAAAGTCACTACTTTCCCACCCAGGTCAATTACCTTTTCAGTGGCATATTGGGCCACATTGCCTGATCCAGATATAGCCACTGTTTTGCCCTTAATTGATTCACCGCGGGTTTTTAACATTTCTTCTGCAAAATATACACATCCATAGCCAGTGGCTTCGGGACGAATCAGACTTCCCCCCCAGTTGATTCCTTTGCCGGTCAATACACCGGTAAACTCATTCCGCAACCGCTTGTATTGACCAAATAGAAAGCCAATTTCTCGTCCACCGACTCCAATATCGCCAGCCGGGACATCTGTGTCAGGACCAATATGGCGGAATAATTCAGTCATAAACGATTGGCAAAAACTCATCACCTCGTTATCCGATTTCCCTTTCGGATCAAAATCAGACCCTCCTTTTCCGCCACCCATGGGTAGAGTCGTCAAACTATTTTTGAATACCTGTTCGAATCCTAAGAATTTTAAAATTCCCAGATTCACTGAGGGGTGAAAACGCAAACCGCCCTTATAAGGTCCAATGGCTGAATTGAATTCCACTCGATAACCTTTATTCACCTGAATTTCTCCCCGATCATCTCTCCAGGGAACTCTGAACAAGATTACTCTTTCCGGTTCAATGATTCGTTCCATAATTTTTGCATGAAGGTATCGAGGATTCGCCTGTAAAAATTCCCAGAGCGATTCAACAACTTCTCGAACCGCTTGATGAAATTCTTTTTCACCTGGATTCTTAGCAATAACCATTTCCATGAAACTATCCACTGAACGATAAATATTTTGTAGCGCCATAAATTCCTCCAAAAGATGGTTAACTCATTGATGTGATTGAATTGAATAAAAGATGGACTGCTTTTTTTCAGTTATTAAAAACATAACGTCAGAATTTAGGTTTGGTGATGAGGTCTGTCAAGTGGATTGACAAATTCCTCTTTTTACTTTTTCAGAGATACGTCGTACCACCGCCAATCTGGAATAGGCTTTATCATTTTATATTAAAATTATAGTGAAGATATTTTAACATTCGATTATCTTCACCAACCGATAAAGATTAAATTTATCTGGATTTTGATAAAAGTTTTTTAGAAAAACGTTCTGGGTGATATATATAAAATAAAGGAGGATTGGTATGTATCTAAAACAAATTAACCCCTTTGAAAGTGCGATGAAACAGTTTGATAAAGCGGCAGCTTTTTTAAAATTAACTCCTAGCCAGATAGCGATGATCAAAGAACCCCGACGCATTACGGAGGTCAATCTTCCGGTGCGGATGAGCGATGGATCAATTCGTATTTTCAAAGGTTTTCGAGTTCAACACAGTATTGTGCGTGGCCCAGCCAAAGGGGGGATCCGCTTCCATCCCAACGTCACTGTCGACGAAGTCAAAGCCTTAGCGTTCTGGATGACCTACAAGTGTGCGGTAGTCGGAGTGCCCTTTGGAGGTGGTAAAGGTGGAGTGGTATGCGATCCCAATCAGTTGACTGTTACCGAATTGGAAAATCTTTCACGAAGATATTTTGCAGAGATGTCTGATCTTTTCGGTCCGGATTCTGATGTTCCTGCCCCGGATGTAAACACGAATTCTCAAATTATGTGCTGGATGTTTGATACTTATTCCATGCACAAGAAACAATTTTTGCCGGCGGTTATCACGGGTAAGCCATTGGAATTAGGCGGATCGGAAGGTCGTACGGAAGCCACGGCACAAGGCATGGTTTTTTGTGTAGAAGAGGCCACCAAAATTCTGAATCTTGATTTAAAGAAGGCGACTGTTGCTATCCAGGGTTTCGGCAATGCTGGATCATTCGCGGCGAAACTATTAAACCAGGATGGCTCAAAAATAATTGCCATTTCTGATATCAGCGGGGCATACTATAATCCAAAAGGAATTGATATTACCGCTGCCTTTGAAACCTGTCAGAACAATAAAACTTGGGTGTTAGAGGGTCTGGAGAAAAAAACCAAATGCGAAAAAATGCCCGATCCTATGAAACTCTTAGAATTAGAAGTGGATATTCTTATTCCGGCTGCTCTGGAAAATCAAATCACTGAAGAAAATGCTCCTCGTGTGAAAGCAAAAATTATTGCCGAGTGTGCGAATGGACCGGTGACTCCCGAAGCCGATGATATTTTAGAAAAGAACAAAATATTTATAATTCCTGACATTCTGTGCAATGCCGGTGGAGTAACTGTTTCTTATCTAGAGTGGGTCCAGAACCGAATGGGTTATTACTGGAGTAAAGAGAGAATTCAAGAGGATTTAGAACAGATCATGAAGAAAGCCTTTGATGAAGTCTATGAAACATCCGTTAAACATAAAGTCAATATGCGGATCGCCGCTTTTATATTGGCTATCGATCGAGTAACCAGGGCAGCCGAACTGAGAGGTTTATATGCTTGATTAACAAAGTCAGTAATTACAATTTAAGCCAAAAGTCTGGCTCTATTCTTTTACTTATAAAATTGAGGTGTCTTTCTGGGTATGATTTTTTTTAAATTTCAATAATACCTAATTGCATTAAATTTAAATAAAACTTAATTTCAGGCAAAAATTTTAGAAGATATACATGCCCACCAAATCTTCGCGACCCGAATATAAATCGAAATTCAGCGGATTTCATGATCTGATGAAATTTCGAGTACGTGAAATTTTATTAGTATCCAGTCTTTACGATGCCTTTGTGTTGGAAGAAGATGGTCGCCTGGCTGAAAGAATTTTCAGTGAATATATAGACTTAAACTTACATTTTATCCCTCGTATCACCAAGGTCTCTTCAGCCGAAGAAGCTCTGCAATCTCTGCAGCAGAAAAGTTTTGATTTAATTATTACCATGACTCGCATCGCGGATATGAATCCAATAGAATTCGGGCGAAAAATTAAAGATATTGATCCGGAAAAGACAGTGGTTCTGCTGACTTATGAACATTTAGATCCTATCCTGCTGAATAAAATTCGGGAAGCTAAAAGTATTGATAAAGTCTTTTTCTGGTCAGGTGAATCCAAACTCATGCTATCAATTATAAAGTATGTCGAAGATCTAAAAAACGCTTCTGACGATTGTGCCCAGGGTGTGCAGGTTATTCTATTAGTTGAAGATTCACCCAAATACTATTCACTTTTTCTTCCCAATATTTATACGGAAATCATGTCACAAACTCGCAATCTGGTAGCTGATGGTGTGAATCCCTTACATCGTTTATTGCGCATGCGAGCTCGGCCCAAGGTATTGCTCGCCGAAACTTTTGAAGAGGCCCAGACCATCTTACATACTTATCAACATAATTTGCTGGGAATAATTACTGATCTCAAATTTCCCAGAGGTAACAAATTAGAAGAAGACGCGGGATTACAACTGGCCCAAATAGCTAAAAAAGCCATTCCCGATCTTCCGATCTTAGTTCAATCGGCTGAGTGGGGTCAGCAAAGAGAGCGTCATCAACATCTGGCTACTTTTTTAGATAAGAATTCTTCAAATTTGCTAATGGAATTGCGCTCATTTATCATTCATCATTTTGGTTTTGGTAATTTTATTTTTCGCTATCCAGATGGCATGGAAATCTGTCAGGCAAGGGATCTTATCGAATTTTCCCAACGCATCCAGGAAATCCCTGCAGAAAGTTTAGAATTTCATGCCCGCCGAAACCATTTTTCCATCTGGTTACGAGCCCGAACGGAATTTGCGCTGGCCGATGAGATCAGACCTAAAAAAGTATCCGACTTCCGTAATATAGAAGATTTGAGACAATACATCTATCAATCGATCCAGAACCTATTGCTCGGACGGCAGCAGGGAATCATTAAAGATTTTGCTACCTCGCTTTTTTATGCGGACAGCACGTTCGTGCGATTGGGATCCGGTTCGCTGGGTGGAAAAGGCCGAGGAATCGCTTTTATAAATGCGCTTCTGGCCGAAAGCCAGCTTTCTACTAAATTTAAAAATGTGGAAATTAAAACTCCCCAAACTTTCGTGATTGGAACAGAAGTGTTTGAAGAATTTATGGAGATCAATCAATTGCAGGAGTTCGCGATCCAATGTTCAGATCCCGCTACCATCGACCACAAATTTTTACAAGCACCCTTTCCTCAAAATATTATTCAACAATTTCGTTCTCTTCTCGAAAGAATACCTTTTCCATTGGCCATACGTTCCTCCAGTTTGCTAGAAGATTCTCAACTACTACCCTTTGCCGGAATGTATAAAACTTTTATGCTGGCAAACAATCACCCTAATTTTGAGCGGCGATTGAAAGATGTGATAGATGCTATTCGCTTAATTTATGCCTCCGTGTATTATCAAGGTCCGAAGGAGTACGTAAAAAGCACCGATTATCTGATCGAAGAAGAAAAAATGGCGGTCATTATTCAACAGTGTACCGGTATCCGTCACGGTAACCGCTTTTATCCCACCCTCTCCGGCGTAGCTCAATCTTATAATTATTATCCCATTGAACCCATGCACGCCGAAGAAGGAATCGTGCATCTGGCGTTAGGGCTTGGTAAAATTATTATGGATGGCGAGCGTGTGTTGCGCTTTTCCCCGAAACATCCCGCCATGAACCCTCCTTTCGCATCCGCTTTAGAATATTTTGAAAATTCTCAAACTAAATATTATGCTCTTCAACTTACACCATCAGAGCAAGAATTGTCTGGAGATGAAAATATAAACCTTTGTAAACATGATCTTAGTCAGGCGGAGAAAGATGGGGTACTTTATTTTGTTGGGAGCACTTTTTCAATTGAGGATCAGATCATCCGTGATACCTTATCGATAGAAGGACCCCGCTTGGTCACTTTCGCGAATATCTTGAAATATAATATCTTCCCTTTGGTGGATATTTTAAATGAATTATTGAGTATAGGTCAACGAGCTTTCGGCACACCGGTCGAAATAGAATTTTCAGTCAATCTGTTTCCAAATCAACGAAAACCGGAATTTTATATCTTGCAGATCCGTCCCATGGTTGCCGGTGCGGAAGATTTCATGGTGGCTATAGACCCGGGTGAAAAATCCCGTTCTCTTTGTTACAGCAATCACGCCATTGGAAATGGTATATATGAAAATATCCGCGATATTATTTATGTAGATCCTGACAGATTTGATCTCGCTCAAAGCAACCATATTGCTCTGGAAGTAGAAGAGCTGAATAAACAATTTGTTCAAAACAATTCTTTTTACGTTCTTATTGGTTTTGGTCGATGGGGAACCTCAGATCCCTGGTTAGGTATTCCGGTTAACTGGTATCAAGTTTCCCATGCAAAAATTATTATGGAAGCACAATTGAACGATCTAAAGATTGAACCGTCTCTGGGCAGTCATTTTTTTCATAATCTGATCTCTCTGCGACTCGGTTATTTGTTCATTAAAGGACATCCGCATTCGGATTGGATAGACTGGAAGTATTTACAAACCTTGAAACCAGTACAGCGCACCCCTCACCTGAAACATGTCCACTTTGATCGACCTTTAAATATTAAAATCGACGGAAAAGCCGGTCGGGGAATTATTTATCCACCTGAAAACTGAAAAATCACTAAGCGATATTTGATGTGAATACTTTTTATTTTGTGACCGATCTTCACGGACATATTGATCGTTATCAGAAATTTCTGAATCTTGTGGAAACCGAAAAACCTGCAGCGGTTTTTTTGGGGGGAGATCTACTTCCCCATCATCATCGGCGCTCCTTTCAGAAAAATGTCCCAGATTTTTTCGAGGTATTTCTCTTCCCGGAATTCAGTGAACTTCAAAAAAAAATGAGTGCTGCATATCCCCGCATCTTTATCATTTTAGGAAATGATGATGAGCGCTGCCAGGAAATAAAAGTCCTGGAGGGAGCTAAAAAAGGATTTTGGGAATATATAAACTTCCGAAAATCATTCATAAATCACTATCCTATTTATGGATATGCTTTTGTCCCTCCTACTCCCTTCTTACTAAAAGATTGGGAAAAATATGACATTTCTCGTTTTGTTGATCCAGGTTGTGTCCCTCCCGAGGAAGGATACCGATCGGTTCCGATTGATGAGAAAGAAATTCAAAATGAGACCATCGCGGACGATTTAAAAAAAATTACTGGAGATGAAAATTTAGATAATGCTATTTTTCTTTTTCATTCTCCTCCATATCAAACCAAATTAGATCGGGCCGCGCTAGATGGCCAAATGATTGATCATGTTCCCATGGATGTGCATGTGGGCAGTATGGCTATAAAAAGATTCATCGAAACACGTCAACCACTGATTACGCTGCATGGTCATGTTCATGAGAGTACCAGAATAACCGGGGTCTGGAAAGAGCAGATTGGTCGGACCTGGTCTTTTAACGCGGCGCATGATGGGCGGGAACTGGCGGTAATAAAATTTGATCCAGAAAAACCTGCAGAAGCAATTAGAGAATTACATTAATCATCACTTTTATTAAAAACAAAGTTTTTTACATCAGATATTTTAACGACCAGAGTGAAAAAGATGATATATATTTCTAACCAGAAAGCTTCTGAGGGTCAATAGATAATCCACTAATATTTCAATTATATATGATATAAAACTCATTTATTTGGGACAGCATTTAGTGAAAATTAATTTTTTTATGATGAGTTAAATTCATAATTGTCTACTTATTTGAATCCTACAACAAATATTTATTCACATCGTTTGCCCAAATAAAAAACCACCAGAATGATCTGTTTACACTCTGGTGGTTTTCTCATTAAATAATCTTTTATTTACTTCATCAAAATCATCTTTTTCTGTTGGACAAAATTGCTTGCTTCGATTCGATAAAGATAAATACCGCTGGCCACTTTATTTCCAAAATTATTAGTTGCATCCCAGCTTACACTGTGAACACCTCTGTCAAAATTTCCACTTACCAGCGTGCGTACTTCCTGCCCCAGTGTATTGTATATACTAAGCTTAACCTCACTTGCTTCTGGAAGCTGGAAACTAATCTGTGTAGTTGGATTAAAGGGATTTGGATAATTTTGAAAGAGTGTAAAGTCATTTGGAGTCGTTCCTTCTGCCATACTTGCTAAAATAGTATTTTTCTTAGCCATCACCCCATGGTTCAGTGGAGGCGGATAGTCAATCCCGGCTCCAGGAGCTGGACGTCCCACAGGTGCATTGAGATTGGCCACTACCTGATATGGTCGCATCATCTCATTGTCCTCATGTTTCAGGATATGGCAATGCCACACGTAGCCAGGACCGGCACTAGGATCAAAAGAATAATAGGGGTTATTATTTGAAAGATCAGATGACTGAGGCGAAAATCGAACGATGATCGTTGTGACCTCACCAGGATACATGACAAAGGTATCTTTCCAACCTCTCTCATTTGGATTGGCTGGCATGACTGGCCCCTGTAAATAGGGTGAAATAGCCGGGTTTCCTCCGATAGCCCCATCAGCATTTACCGTTCCATAGGGTAATGGAGGACCATAGGCAGGTACATAGACTCCACCCGGATAATTCATTATCATACCAGTCATCGGATCAAACCAATTAGGTACTGCTGGAAAAGCTGCATTATACACTTTATTATATTTATTCACATTAAATCTTTGCCGAGATACGAGCTGAAATTGAGTGAGATGCAAGTGTATGGGATGTGCATCACCAGTTAAATTTACGATTTGCCAGATTTCGGTTGTGCCTTCTACTGGCATTTCAGCAAAGAAATTACCATATTGCATGCCCCCCATTCCTGTATTGGGTGATTCTCTCCCATCCCACTTAGTGTTATTGAGAAGCGCTTCAACGGGCCCAGCGCCAGCCATCACTTCGTTCAGTGTCAATAGGCGTTTTTGTTGCACGGCAACGTTCGGAGTGGCAGTTGGAAAATTCACCAATTTGGTAAGAGGTCTTAATATACCGCCGTTAGCTGGATTATAGCTATCATCTGTACCACTCAATGGAAGAACCACTCTAAATTGCATGATCTGACCGGTGGTTTGTGGATCGGCAGGTGCACCCTTGGGATAAGGAGATCTTGCTTTATTACGTAGGGTAAAAATCTGACCGTCAAAACCTGTAAAATCGATAATCAGGTCTACCCTCTCACCAGGCCCCATTACTAGAAAGGAACCCACCGCAGGATCAACCTTGAACGGAATTTCTAATAATCCACCATCGGTACCAATTTGCCAGAAAGCAGGTCCCATAGCCCCGGTTAGCTGATTCTGCAGCCACATTTCATAAAAACGAGAGTTCGAGCCATTTAATAATCGGAAACGATATCGACGGGGTTCTACATCCAAGTAAGGCCATGTTTTACCATTCACTACAATCACATCACCAAAAAATTCTGGTTGCCAGATAGGATGAATGGTTGGATTCATCCCACCAACCGGATAAAACAATTCACCATTAGTGTCAAACATTCTATCCTGAATAGCAATTTCAATTTCATAATTGCCTGCCGGTAAATTACCAGTTCCAGGAATACCTGTATCTACTTCATCTCTTAGAAAATAAAATCCAGCCATTCCGGCATATACATTTAAACGAGTAACTCCTAACGCATGATCGTGATACCAAAGAGTGGCACTCAGCTGATCATTGGGATATTCGAAAATATTGGTTACATAACCGGGCCCAGTTGTACCTTCTGGGGTGAACCAGGCATCAGGTCCTCCATCATATGCTGATGGGACTTCTCCACCATGTAGATGAACGACTGCGGGAATAGGTCCATCATAGGATAATGCAAATGATGGAAACATCCCCTGTGGGTCAGCCCAATGCAAGGTCTGATCTACTGCGGATCGATAGAACGGTATGGTCGAATTTGATAGATAATTAATATAGGTGACAGTTGTCGGACTCCCTTTTTGAGCTTCAATAGTAAACGCTGGATAAAGAGGACCGAAATTAGTAGTACCATCGTCAATTTTGTACGCCCACAACGTGGTTTGATATGGTTGTTGTGTCAAAGGATTCAAAAAAGTCGAGGGCAATACAACCTGTTTGGTTTCTTCCATTGAAATAGTCAATGGTTGGGTCCCATCACTCGATTACCCACAAAAGTGGGTAATAGATCTACATATTTAAGAATAACTTTTCATGGAAGTGGAATCTATTGGCTAATTGCCGAACTAGTCAGAAAAAACAGAAATAAAAATAGTCCTTTAACTTTATGACTAAAATTCATTTGATATCTCCTTGATTATGATTAAGATCAATATCATTCTCACATGCAAAATTCAATTATGGTGAATTCACCTATTATATTATTGGCTTCACCTGACCAATTATATAATTTCGATAGATTAGAATTCTATTATTTGATAATCACCTCCTCACATCTATTTTAAAATTGAAATTCTCAGTATCAGAATAGCGCTGATCTCTATGCGCTGTGTTTCCACAATCAATTAAATTAACTTTTAATAGATAGCTAATATTAGCTACTCATTCAGCTGAGTATCCAGCTCATGATAACACTGAGAAGGGTACTGTTTAAATCAAGAGTACCCAGAAAAGGTAGAAAATGAAGGTCTTCTAATTTTTTATAAAATCAGAAGTGGATAATAGATATTTTTCTTTTTTCTATTTAAAATATGGGGAGTCATCCCTTACCTATTAGGTTATCTTTGTTTAACTTTATAATAAAAGCATGATAATATATAAGAAAAAATTTAGATAACCAGATTTAAAATTAACAAAAATAAAATTCTCAAGGTTTTCTATTAAAAATCTTCCTCCAAAAACACAATCACTTTGGAATGATCCAATTCAATATTCTCATATGATTATAACAGATGACAAATAATCAAAACATCACTGCAGAGTAATCCTTCCCAGATCAGTATCTGTCCCATTGATCACTTGAACACTATCCTGCTGAAAGGAGTGTTCTAAGGTATCTTTTACCAAAACGGTATAAAAGCCTTCAGATAAAAATGACAGGCGAAAGTAACCCCGGAGGGTATCAACAATGGCAGACGTGATTGTATCGGAATTCTGAATGGCATAGGCTAATGGAGCATGCTCTGGATTGGTCACAATCGCGGAGATCGATCCACTGATGGCACGCGGGACACAACGCAGACGAGGTTTTAAAATGTAACTTCTAGGATCATGTCGTGGACCCCTCACTACTATAGAACGAGCTACATCGAAGTCCACCACTAATTCATAGGTAGAACCAGCATGAAGGGTAAATTCGGGACCAAGTTTTAAACCGGTTTGAGCACCGCTGGGCACGGTGAGCGGAAAAGTCTGACCATCTACCACCACTTCTGCCGCCTGAATCATCAGGCGAATCTGGGTATAGTGACCGGCTGGAAGTTCAGCTTCTCCCAGGATTATCGACTTCCCATTATTCCATTCCAACAAATTAACAGTGATGGTGTCTCCCCGAACTGTTAACCACTGGCCATTGAGGTGGGCGCTGATTTCCGAGAAGGTGATATTCACAGCATCGAAGGCAGCGGGTGAATCCGTCAAATATACCTTAAATACCGCAGGTCCTTGATTGTTATTTAGGGAAGTGGTTTCTTTCTCACAATTTATAATCAGTAAAAAAGAAATCAATAAGATTATGAAGCTGCGCATATTTTAACCTCCTCAAATTTTATTTAAATATAACTATCTTTCTTACCATAAACGTGATAATGATCATAAATGGATAAAAAAACTTTATAATCTAAACGTTTTATCTCGCGATTTTCTCCCACCATTTATGGATTCTCATTTTTCATGGGCAGCTGCCGGGCGGCATCGGTCACCGCCCCAATTTTAGCCGCATATCCTCTTTTGCGCTGAATATCTTCATCGCTTACAAAATGCACATCCAGCAAACCATTGCTCTTATAACCGGTCCGCAGATAATTCATTTCACTCAGGCATAGACTCCACCCTTCTAACCAGAGAGAGAGTTCTTTTTTCTGTTTTTCCGTTCCTTTAAAATGAAGCAAAATATCAATATCACTTCCCGGTCCAGCAATCGCATTTTTAGTACTCCCAATCAGGTAAAAAGCTTTCACGCCAAATCTTTTTCCATCCAGTTCGGAGGCAATCTGTTTGGCCATGGCCATTCGCCAGCGCCAGTTTTCATCTGAAGCTACACCTACATTATAATTGAAAGTATATGGACTATCTACGGTAGTGCTTGGCGATGTCAATAAACCAATTCCTTCGTCCAGATCAGCGTTTAACAATACCCGCAGAATTAGTCCATTGGTAACCTGATGAACATCGATCACTCGGATCACATCAGCCAATTCGGCGTATTCCGGAGCGATTTCTGATAAAATATTGGGCGATTGGCATAAAAATCGATCATTAAAAATGGTCCCATTATCATCCGGGTAAAGTGGGATGTAGCGTATGGAAGATTCCACCAAATCCTGGAAAAAGTGAGTGCCGAAAGAAAGATCGGGGACATAATTTCCTTTTTTGCGAGCCACCTCAATTAATACCGCCGTATTATTTATATCGGAATAGGTAACAGCCACACCTAATTTAATATCCCCTCGACTTCCCCACCGACCAGGTCCCATAAGAATAAACCTTCGCTTTGGAAGCACTTTATTTAATTTACTGATTGCCCGCCCTACTAACCGTAATTTTCCTAAGTCTTCTATTCCCGAATATTTTTCAGGATCAACATAGACGATATGGGTGATGTCTGGTACGATTCCATTCGAGATAAAGCGATTGGCTGAGAAGATGATTCGCTCTTCCGGAACATCTTTTGGAATTGGCATGGGAATCGATTCCTGGGAATAACTTTGTGGTCGACATTGTAATAAGTAAAAATTTTCACCATCATGAGCAAATTCAATGTCAACTGGCGTGCGGAGTTTTTGTTGCAAGACCTCCAGAATGGTTTTCATCTGTTTAATAAATTTCCCATCAGAAATAATACCATCGAAGGTAATGACAACTTCCTGGTTGGAAAAATTGTGAAGGAGCACAGAAGGCTTCTGGATATGTTGATCCTTGACAATTGATATGATCTTTTTCAGTTGAGGATAATCTTCACCCACTTCTTTGAGTAACTCAGAAAACTCTATTGTGATAAAGCTATTATTCTGTAAATCGATGACATCTACTTTTTTAGGAGAATACCGTATGACTTCTTCAGGCGTGATATTCACCCGTAATGAGGGTTGACCTGGTGCAACCAGTACCGGATAATCATCACTTAAACGATCCACTGCCCGGGTGCCCAGACCGGGAACCATCCGTATTAGGCCATCCTCACGTTTGATACGGGACGACCAGCGAAATTCATTATTACTAAAAGCGACTCCGGCAAAAGCGGGTAAAAAATAATGACCCACCCTTTGCCCCACTACTTCCTGGATCATTACCGCCATTTCCTCATGAAAATCAAGTAATCCCCTGGCCGCTCGATATTCAATTGGATCGGGTCCAAATGTGGAAGCATAGACCTCGGCAATGGCATCTAATAATGCCTCCAATCGCTTCTCTTTTGTTCCCTGGTTCGCTAAAAAAAGGCTCTTATATTTGCCGGAAAAAGCAGAACCCAGACGATCTTCAAGTAAACTGGAACTCCTCACAATAATAGGATTTTCTCCCACATCATCCAGTATCAGAGACAATCCTTTAATGATCTCCGCTGAAAATTGGGAGTTTTTAAAAAGTTGAATGATATGAGGATACTCCTGCCGAACCTGATCGATTTCTTTGTACTTCTGTTCAATAACTTCTTCCAAATTATTGTGACGGAGAAAATGAAGCAGCGTGTCCGAGCTGATATACCAGGTCTTGGGTAATTTAATCTGCCCACATAAATCTATCTCTTTTCCTTCTCGACACAAAATCTTATACGCCAGAAAAAGACCGGCGCTCTTTCCACCCAATTTTCCTTGGCTATTGGCCGGATAAACCATATGATGTAACAAATCATGAAAGTCACCTACATTTACATAATTTTTTGCAATATTGATAAACTCTAACTGATCGGTAAAAAACCGTCGAATGAGAAGCACATTGAGCGCTTTGCGAGTAGATTCAGAAAGTTCGATCCCTTCTGGTACTAAATGGTGAAAACGAGTCAATGCTTCTGAAACTTCGGAAAGTGGTGCATGCTGGTTTTCCAGAACCCGGATGAGAAAACTGGACCGATCCTCATAAAGCCACTTCTGAACACAGGAAAAAATTTCTTTACTGCTTAAATGCTGACCCGCAATTTCAAAAATTTGATCGCTCAACTGCAGCATATTTTGGATGGTAGCCTTTTTCTGAGGACGATTGATATCTTCAGTATTCTCTAAATCGGGTGCTTCCCGTCCGATTCCGTATTGAGGCAATAATTTTTGAGCCTCATCTACCCCATGCCAGGAAAGATAATTCATCATCTTGCGGGAAATACGAAAATAGAGATTTTGATCTGTGCGTCTTAAAAGATCAACAATAACCGACCAATCATCTCGTCTTTTTTGCGAAAAATCCTCGCGGGCTGTTTGCCAATTTTGAAAAATTTCTCGGATATTTCGGTGTAACAGGTAGTGACCTAATCGCTCGGCAATATGAGTGATCAGACGCCTTTCCTCTTTGAGAAAGGGGCCCTCATCAGCCACCGGACGTTCCACAGTATAATAAACCAGCACTTTGCCCACAATTTCATCCTGAACTTTGACGTCACTGCTCATTTCCCAGGGAGTAGGCAAAAAATCCGAGGTCTTAAATATTTCATCCTGATACTCAATAATCGCCTGACAAACATCCGGAAATTGCCATCCGTACGGAATAGCTTCGACCACCTTTTGAAAGGCTTCATTGATATTATAATCTTTATTATTCAGGACTTCCTCTATGCTGTATAAACAATTGAGTTCCTTAGCTCTTTCCTTAAGAGCGTCGAGAACTACCTCCCACGATTTTTTTTCCATACTCATTTTTTAATCACTCCTTTACCACTTCGACCATCAACTTTTATTTTTAAGGGCTTTACTAAGTGTACATGCTTGACAAAATTGAGTTCCGTAACGACTGATTGTTTTTTTAACCATTCCCAGTCAATTTTATATGGTCCAGAATGTTTTACTGAAAAGTAGCTAATTTGAAAACTGGTTAAATTGTGAAAAAAATGTGATCCCTGACTCAAATCGACATTCATTTCAGGTAAAGTGGATTCCACGATCACTTTTGCTCCCGCAATTTGTCCCCAGGTGGTGGGAATACCTAACCAAGGATCTGCGCTCCCCCAACGACCAAATCCTATTAATAAATACGGTTGATGGGCCTTCCGCAGGGCTTCATTGATCTGTTCTATCTCTGATGCTATCTTCTGCGTATATCTGGCATCAAAACTTTCGGGTTTGACATAAACCACATCGTAAATAGTATCAATTTGACCATTGCCTAAAACATTTTCAGAAGCTAACAGCACATTGTCGGCTTTCATCTCCTGAGGCTCGATATCGACGGTCTCGCGCGATACGACCATTGGTCGAATTTGCAGGAAACCAAAACGAGCCGGTAATCCTCTCTCACGATCAAGCGTAACCGCAAATTCAATTTCAACCGAAGAATGTAAAGACTCCTGCGACAGGGCCAATAGCTCTCTAATTAGGTCATTTAATGGTACTGCATTCATTTGCAGAATAGGGGCAAAATTGATTAGCGGTATACCATCCGCCGAATAGCCTCCGTACAATCGGTCTGATTGGGGATCATAGGTGGAAGCAATATATTTAAGCGTGCCATGCTGTTTTGCGGTTGTCAGATCGAGCTTTATCAAATATTCGGTTTCCTTTAATGGATCATAGATGGTCATTTTCGACATATTTACCGCCCAAAATTCTCGCTGCGATTGCTTTAACAAATCCTGAATGGTGTTATACGGAGGATTCGCCTGAGGTGTAGCAGGTGAGTAACTCCAGGAAATTCCATCATCCACAATAGTTCGTCCAAGGCCCAGGGCCAGATTGGCAATGCCATCCTCTGGGCGGGCATGTCCAACAGGATAGTAATTAAAGGAACGAGCCACTCCAGATATCTCTGGATAAAAGAACTGATCATAGTGTTGACCGACTACTTCTTGAATGATCACGGCCATTTTCTCTTCTGACAGGTGATGTTGAGTCGCTTTGAAATAATCTTTGGCATCTTTAAAAAAGGTGGAAGCCCATACGAATTTAATAGCTTCAATCAATTTGTGGAAACGGGTTTCAGTATCAAATTGATTATTGGGCGTCATTTTGGTCGCATAAATTCCAGCGAATGGTTCATATAAACTATCTTCCAGCATGCTGGAAGAACGAATCGCCAGAGGCGATTTGATTTTGGAAATGAGAGAATATAAATCTCCCACCAAACTGGGTGGAATCTGGGCTTTCTGAAAGGCATGAGCAATCCGATCATCTGACAGATCAGAAAAAGCAATCTCGGCCAAATTATTTAATTTAATAAATTCGTCAAAAAAATCGGTAGTGATAACCGTCATGCGGGGAATAGATACTTCAACATCCTTAAAGGATTTATTATCAAATTTCTCCTGTAGTATCTTATGGATAGAGACCAGGCCGTGAGCTTTACCACCTAAGGAACCGCTGCCGATGTATGTAAATTGCTCAGTCGAATCAAAAAATTTTCTTTCAAAAGTACTCATTTACAATATCTCGTAGGACTATGAATGAAAAATAGATGATCGAGTAAGAGAGGGGCTCCCGCCCCTCGACTTCTCACACCACCGGACGTACGGTTCACGTATCACGGCGGTTCTTAAATTAACTTATACTGAGCATACAGAGCTTATCAAACATACACACCAGACCAAGAGAATCAAAGTACCTCTTCCGGAAGGCATCATTCATATGGGATGCTCCCGAGTTCCACCAGGCACCTCGACCATTATGGGCTGATTTGCTCGCTCTATCTTCGGGCAATCCGGCTTTCATTAGTTGTTTCCGGCAGGTTTTTGCCCGTTTCCATTGTCGCCATATAATCAGTCGCAGCCGTCGGCGTATCCAACTGTCTAAATCTTCTGCAAAACTCTTTACTTCTACCTGGCCGAAGTAGGTGATCCAGCCTACTAACGCTGGATTCAGGTCGGCTTCTATAAATTTGCCTACATTTCTACCCCGGCCTTCCCGAAATAAATGTTTGCATTTCATCTTTAGCCGCTGGACGCTTTCTTTAGGTACTCGTAATCGAGGTTCTTTTCCACCAGTAAACGAGTAGCCTAAAAACGTTCTCTTACTGGGGCGGTCAACGGCACTTTTCTCCTGGTTCACTTTCAGGCGGAGTTTCTTCTCGATAAACTTCCGGATCGAGTCCAATACTCGCTCTCCAGAGCGTCGACTGCTAACATAAATGTTGCAGTCATCCGCATATCGACAGAAATGATGACCTCTGCGTTCTAACTCCTTATCCAATTCGTCTAACATGATATTGGATAGTAGAGGCGACAGAGGACTGCCTTGCGGTGTCCCTTTCTCCCGTTGACTCACCATTCCGTCTATCATGATGCCCGATCTCAAATACCGGCGAATCAGCCGAAGAATTCGCTTATCTACGACTCGCTTGGCAATCTTCGACATCAATACATCATGATTGACTTCGTCAAAGAACTTGGCTAAATCCATATCCACCACCCAGCCTTTACCTGACCTTTGGTATTCCTGGGCCTTCTTGAGTGCCTGATGGGCACTCTTTCCTTTCCGGAATCCATAACTATTTTCCGAAAAGGTGGGGTCGAATAGTGGATTGAGTACCTGATGAAGAGCCTGTTGAATTAACCGGTCAATCACCGTGGGGATTCCCAGTTGTCGCTGGCCTCCCTTCGGTTTGGGTATGGAGACTACCCTGATTGCCTGGGGGTGGTATTCCCCATTCAAAAACGCGTCTTTGATCTTCGCCCAGTGTTCGACAAGGTAGGGCTTCAGCTCATCTACCGTCATCCGGTCGATTCCTGCTGATCCCTTATTCCTTACTACCTGCCGATAGGCGGCCATCATGTTCTGGCGTTCAACCATTTGCTCCATTAATCCCTGCGGCTCAGGGGATGGTTTCTTATCAACCGATGATGGGTTTGTCATACTCATACGATCACTCCCGTTTTCCGAACGGTACATCCCTTATGAGCTTTGAGTATCTCAACTCGCTTTCCGATGACTCCTTCCACGACCACAGTGATAAGCCCTTTCCCGTTAATTTAAGTTCGGCCCTTCTCCACCCACTGGCAGATACTTTGGCCTCTGCTGACTTCTCTGATCTCCTCTCATCACCTCTCGATGACGATACCCTACTTCTGCAGGGTAGCTCAGAGATCTCCCCGGGTAATGCGCTGACACCTTCACACTTATACCTGCCACATCTACATCCATGCCTTCCGGGTAAGTATAGGACTTCTGAGATATTTGCCTCATCATCCGGCATGTCTGCCTCTTATGTGATTCCTGTTCGTCAGGCCAGTGCTTTGCCTTCGGCTTCCTTCAGATCCCACCTCTCGGTGAACACCCTTGCCGTCCGCTAATGATTCCCCTTACCAGGCTCATAGGAAACTTGCACTCCCAAGTATCAGCGCCCTGCCGGGCGCACAAATAAAAACTCCCGTAGAATTTATCCACGGGAGGTTCTGATACATGTTCCAAACGATAAAAATCACTTTTTAGATCACGATTTTGACCATCGGAATAATAGTAAAATTATCGTGTAAATTCAAGGTAATTTCCCACCGAATTTTTATCGACAATTATACCCATCCACGATCTTTACAGGCCTGAGCAACACGGCTTACGGAAATTACATATGCGGCGTCTCGCATATACAATTTTCGTTTACGAGCCAACTCACTTACCGCCAGATAAGCCGAGGTCATTTTTACATCCAGTTTTCCAAGCACTTCATCTTTTTCCCAGTAATAATTCATATTGCACTGGACTTGTTCAAAATAACTGCAGGTCACTCCACCGGCGTTGGCCAAAAAGTCGGGCAATAAAAAGATTCCTCGCTCCTGAATGACTTTATCGGCTTCGGGGGTGGTGGGTCCGTTTGCGCCTTCGGCAATTAATTTGACCCGCTTACTAATTTTATTCACATTTTCCGCGGTAATCTGATTCTCAATAGCAGCCGGAATAAGAATATCCACATCTTGTTCGATCCATACCTCGCCAGGTAAAACCTCATAACCCAGGTTTTTGGCTTTGGCTTTATTAATACCTCCAAACCGATCTGTTATCTTCAGGAGTTCTTCTAAATTGATTCCACTTTTTTTCACAAAACAATAAGAAGTCTGGTCTTCTTGATCCCAGCTGGAAACGCAGATCACTTTTCCACCTAATTTTTGATATAACTCAATCGCATATTGCGCCACATTTCCAAAGCCCTGCACGCTGGCGATAGTATTCTCAGGTTTAATTCCTAATTCCTTCAAAGCTTCCCGCACCGTGAAAATGACTCCATAACCAGTTGCTTCTGTTCGTCCCAACGAACCGCCCATTCCTACCGGTTTACCCGTAATAAATCCTGGATATTTCCCTTTATGAAGGACCTCAAATTCATCCAGCATCCATAACATATGCTGAGCGTTGGTCATTACATCAGGAGCAGGCACATCATTTACCGGACCCACATCTTGCGAAATTTGCCGCACCCAACCGCGACAAATTTGTTCTTGCTCTCGCATACTCAGATTATGAGGATCACATACTACTCCACCTTTACTCCCTCCTAAAGGAATATCTACTACAGCGCATTTCCAGGTCATCCACATCGCCAGAGCGCGCACGGTATCAATGGTTTCCTGCGGGTGAAATCGAATTCCACCTTTTCCCGGTCCCCGGGCATCATTATGCTGAACACGAAATCCTCTGAATACACGAAAACTTCCATCATCCATACGGATGGGAATATTGAAATGATATTCACGCATTGGGTTTCGCAGCAGATCGCGGGTGGCCTGATCCAGTTCAAGAATATCTGCTACTTTGTCAAATTGGGCTTGCGCCATCGCAAAGGGATTAAATGATTTTTGTGCCATGAAACGTTTCCTTTCAAAAAATCTTAATTTTATATTTTTTAACTTGAATAAATGACAGAAAATAAGTTCTTTTTATTATACGTTGATCCAGAGTGAAATTCATTAAAAAAGACAATTATCTTGACACTGTAAAATGAAAAAAAAGTCTATCATTCTCTTTACTTAGTGCGACAAATGCAATTTATTGAATGGGAATTTTTAAAAAAAGTGAAATAAAAAAAAGCGCCGATTTCCCCTTCAACCAAAAGAGATTCTGACTAAAGATTTAGTATCAGGTTGTTAGTCGATTTTTATAATTGAGGTCGTGAATTTTTATTGTTTATCGGTTTTTACACTGTGTGATTTTCTTTTCACCATTTTTTTCAGATCATGAAACAATTTTCGGCATTTAATTTTTAGCGCTTCTAAATCATCATTATTTTCAATCAGAAAATCAGCCCACTGCATTTTATCTTCAATCGGAATCTGCTTATTGATGCGACTCATGATTTCGGCTTCCGAAAGATTATCTCGCTTTTTAATTCGCTCCAGCCGATAACTCATTTTAGACGAAACAACCACCACGGCATCAAACATATGTTCCAGATTAAGTTCATAAATTAAGGCGGCATCAACCAGAATAATTTCATATTTCTGAGATTCTCGCGCTTCTTCTATTTCACTGATTATTTGTTCAACCATTCGAGGATGAACTATCCGATTTAATCGCTCAGTTTTTGCTTCATCGGAAAAAGCAATTTTAGCCAACATTTTGCGATTTAATTTTCCATCCCGATAAAAAATCCGACTGCCAAAATATTTTCGTAACTCTTCCCTAATTTCTTCATTTGATTCGATTTCTCTTTTCGCCACTAGATCAGCCTGAATAACTTTAGCTCCCATTTCTTCCAAAAATTTACAAACCGTCGTCTGACCACAACCTATTCCACCTGTCACCGCTACTACAATACAGTTTGAATAAATCATAAAATTAATTCTCCTTATCTCACCACAACAAATTTTCCCATTTTGGTCTGCTCCTGATATTTGGCTACATAGAGATATACCCCATTCGCTACCAGGCTACCCGATTCACTGTGTAAATCCCATTGAATACCACCGCTTGTATTTTCATTCTCTATATTCGTTACCAGATGGCCGTTCACATCATAAATATAAATTTGGCAATATTGAGGTAAATTCCCAAAGGTAATTTTCATTTCCTTCGCATCTGGAGTCAGTGGATTGGGAAAGACGATCAGATTGTCCAGATTATCAACTGTTTTTATAATCAAAAAACGATGATTCCAATCCGCCGCCAGAGACTTACCCCAGATATCTTTCAGGTTTTTGATGGTCAAATAATAATTTTCACCCAGACTACCCATTCGATTTTTACCCGTAAGCTTTATGTGCACTTTACTGTCATCCCCTACATCCAAATGTGCGTCTGCGACATGATCGTCTGGTTCGATGAAGTAATTATCTGGATTTTCAGCGGTGACTGGATCCATGGGATGATTAAATATGACGATTAATTCACTTTTCGATACCATCTCGACTTTCTGAACATACGGAAATTCCAATTCACCTGTCATGTCAAACGGAATAATTAAACCATCCCTTAAAAATGGAATCCCATAAGTATTCACTAAATCCTTCACTCTCAACAGATGTGGTCCAGAAGGTATAGGATTCTGGAATCCTAGAATGAGTTGGTGAGAACCTTTCCCCCGCATTGCATTCAATGCCATAAGCGACTCGGGTAAAAGGTAAAATTTCTCTCCATTAAAAGATGCTAATCCCAGAGGTTTACTGAATTCTAATGATAGCTGGGAGGTACTAATGACCTCGATTCGTTGAAACGCGGGTGGCGACTCGGCCTTGAGCCGGATCGATTTACTTTTTACGCTCAATGGTTTTGCAAAAGAACTATCAACGGTTTGCACCCAGTATTCATATTCATGATTATTGACGACGCTTGAGTCTGAAAAAAAATTCTCACTACAGATAAATACCTGGGATGAATGATCACTGAGATCACAGCGGGTTAATTGGTAACCATCGGCATCATCCACCGCGCGCCATTCCAACTCTACTAAATTGCTATCTACTTCGATTGCCTTAAAAAAAGCGACGGGTATGGGACAACTGGGTGAAGTCTGTAACTCCCAGATGCTTAAAACTGAATCTTCTGGTAACAGGATCTGCCGGTCATTGACGAGAGGAACAGCATTGCAATTTATATTTGGAGTATACCAATCCACTTTAAAATCCCCATTTTCAAATCGGATGAAATATGCGCGCGGGAAGGGAGTGAAAAAAATTTCATCCTTTCCATCAGAATCATAATCATGCACTGATAAACCGCTGAGCGCATTCTTTTTATCTACCAGAGGATAAAAGTATTTTTGCCAAATGGAATTTAAAGAACCGGATTTGTCTAATCCTAAAATATTCAGAATCCAATATTGATTTATAATGGAGGATTCCCCCAGTGATGGAGCAAGCTGCTGGGTGGCAATGACTATTTCCAGCTTTCCATCTCCATTTACATCTCCAATGGCAAAACGATGAGTGGCATCTACACCCTCCAATCTCATGGTCGCAATAGGCACATACTCGTTCGATTGGGAAGATTCATAAACAATGAGATCACCATCGTAATCACCGAGTATTAATTCGGGTTTACCATTATGATTCATATCAGCAATTTCGACCTGAGGGACACCGTACTGATTATCCCCGGAAGTCGGATTCATTAGTGTCTGGATATAAGAAACTGAAAAATTCTCGGTATCGACTAATTGATAAATATGCCAATTATTCTGGTGCAGAGCGATTACCTCACTCTGACCATCATTATCTAAGTCATATAAGCGAGCACTCCAGAAATCCGGTTCCGGTGATAGGATTGGTTGGCCAGTGAAAGCAGGTAAGTGAATACCCGAGAACAGAAAAGAACTGGAGCCGTATCCGGCCAGTAGATCAAGCCATCCATCCCGATTCACATCATAAAGATCCCGACCGAATCCCGAAATATCAGACACATAGGCAGTAAGCTGTTGATTGGAAAAATTCAAACAGCTTAAACGACTCTCTATTTGGTTCGGCCAGCGAACATTCCCAAAAATATCCAGAATACCATCATTATTGCAATCGAAGCTTCTGGAAAGGAAAAATCCGGATCCAGGAATTCCAGTCAGAAATTGCCAATCGCTGTCAAACCTGAGAGAAGATCGAAGGTCAATTCGATAGTAATGACCCTGATTATCCCAGGTGCTTGTTAAACCCGCATTATTTTCCAGTTCAACATAAAACTCTAACTCGCTCCTACTCTCCTGCTGGGTTAAAATAAAATTGTGGGATGTTTGACTGTAGGGAGAAGAAAATGATAAATCAAAAGCGCTTCCACCTGATTCCCGACAATGAAGATAGGCAACCGTTGGGTCATCAGTATCCAGCTCGATGAAAAATCCTAAATAGTCTTCTATGATCATCGGCTTAATGTCGACCGCCGACAGCCTGGGAGCAGTGCGGTCAAGCTCAACCACTACCCTGTTCACTTGTCTGCTTAAATCCCAGTTCAGCAATGTCAGTTCCACAGTATAAAGTGTATCAGGAAAGGAAGCTGTATTCCAGACTGCCAGTGTATCATGTATAATCTGCTGACTGCTCTGGAAAATAGAGGTCCAACTTATGGGGTTATTGCCCATCCCAAGATTAATCTGATATTGTTTAAATTGGGATCCGGTAGCCGAACCTTTGATGGCGACTTGTGCCTGGCACACACCCCGACCTGTTTCTGGATATTCGATTTGCACCAGACTGTGTACCGGAACGGTCAATGCAGAATAGGCATTTGCCAGACCATGTCCATAATAAATGTCCCATCCAGGGGCACCTACATCGCTGCATCCGGCTAACAGCTGAGATGTAATCTGAAGTGCTGAAGCGGATTCCTGCTCAGACCAGAGCAAGGCTAAAATTCCGCTCACCATGGGAGCAGAAAAAGAGGTTCCACTAAATGCTCCGTATTCCATAAAGGTGGATAAAGAAAGGATATTTACGCCGGGTGCCACCAGATCAATTTTCGATCCATAATTCGAAAAGGAAGCCAGACGCCCGGTTGAATCAGTAGCTCCAACGGCAATGGTTTGATCATAGGCGGCTGGATAGTGCAACACCTGGTTTCCCGAATTTCCCGCTGAGGCGACAAACAACACTCCTTTATTTGCCCCATACGCAATCGCTTCTCTTAGCAAATGAGAGTACACCACATCGCCAAAACTCATATTGATGATTTTACAACCATTATCTACCGCGTACACAATCGCTTCTGCCACATCATCTACTTCCAAATAACCCGCTGCTGTCCCTGCTCGAAGATTCATCACCCTTACTCCGGGTGCAACACCGGCAATACCTATTTGATTATTGATTAAGGCATTAATAATTCCGGCGACTGGTGTCCCATGTCCCCCGGGATATTCATCCATTGGATCATTATCCGGAATCAAATAATCTCCATCATCTGGAAATTGAGGAGCATCAGTAAAGTCCCAGCCAATAACGTCATCGATATATCCGTTCCCATCATCATCTATTCCATTAAAATCCTCTACGTCTCTTTGCCCATTCTGGTTTAAATCTTCTGAGGTATTGATCCACAATTGAGCTTTCAACTCTGGATGAAAGTAATCAATCCCGGTATCAATCACTCCCACAATAATGGAGGCTTGTCCCTGTTGCAGGTCCCAGGCTTGAGGCAATTGCAATGGGGCCATATACCATTGACGGGAATAAAGAGAATCATTAGGTTGAAAGTGAATTTTAAATGAATAAATCGGTTCAATCCATTCCAGGTAGGGATTATTCTGCAATTCAGTCAACGCACGAGAAAGCTGATCGGTAGAATTAGTCGTAATCCGTACGATATTTTTTAACGGAGAATCCGGTCGATCAGCATGATTCAGAAATACTTTTGCTGAAATGCGGAGATCGTATTCGATAAAGAGTTGTTCGACAGAAGAATTGGTGAACTTAACTGGCATTGCGTGTGAAGATGAAAATAGAACCGGTTCTTTTAATTTGCAAATCAACTCCTGTGCTTGTATGAAGCTAAAACAGAAAAAAATAATAAAAAGATAATTGATAAGATGAACCGGGATCAAAAATTGGAACACCTTGCTCCGAAAAATACCCGGAGTCATCTGATTTGGCGAGGGATTTGGCATGAAGGTATATTAGAAAAGGAATGTAATTTATCGTTACTTACTTCTGGTATTTATGCTCCTAGATTTCTTTTGCTCATAATTTTTTGTAAATCTTCAATCTTCCGTTTAAACCTGGAGTTCTGGGGGTCTTTCTGTAATAATTGGTTAAACACTTCAATCGCCTCTTCGAATCTCCCCTGGGCGATATAAATCTCTCCTAAAGTAGGAGATAAGATGGGAGGCTTGCTGACTTTGGTGGTTTCTCTTTTTCCAGGAGCCTTTTTCTCAGAAGGGATAGACACCTCGATTTTATCCACTTCTACTATTTTTTTTGTAGTAGGCGGTTTTTCTGCAGGTTTTTCAGGAAAAATAAAATCCTCCTCCTTAATAAATTCCTCTTCCTTTTCTTTTGCTTTCTCTGAGCGGTCTTCTTTTGCGGCTATTTCTTGGGCGGCGGCTTGATCCTTGTCCTTGATGACATCGGAGATAAACGATTTAAAATCGAGCAATTCTTCTGAGACTTTTTCTTCTGGAATTTCTGCGGTGGGAGAAGGTTCTGGAATGGATACCTCTGGAATTTCGGATGGTTCTGGGGTCGATACTTCTATCTTCTCGTCGGGAGGAGGTACCTCGGCAGTTGATTCCGGAGGAGATTTTTTCTCTTCATAAGTGGAAAAGAAAGATTCAATTTCCGAAGTAAATTCCTGCGTGCTGATGATTTTGGACTGGTCCGCCGTCTCACCAGGCGATGGCATTTCAGTTGGAATTTCAGAAACAGTTTCATCCGGTGAAGCGGTCGGAATAGCATCTTCATCTTTATCCTGGAATACTTCACTAAGGGCTTTCTCAAAGTCATATTCTTCTTGATCTTTAGATAAAGATTCTCCTAAAATTTCACTCAATTTTTCTTCGCCTAATTCTTCAGTAACAGGTTTCTCTTCCTCCAGCTTCATCTGTTCGATCTCGGGCACTTCAGTTTTCCATTCAAACTGAGGTGTTTCCACCGCCGGAAGGTAATTGAAGCTAGCATCGGTCTTGAAAAGGTCTATCAGGTAGGCCTGAATATTGCTTTCCTTCGCATCGACCTGGAGATTCAATATTTCATTTATAGCCGATAAAGTTTCCCAGGCTTTGGGATTATTGGGGTCATAGGCTAAGGATTTCTCTAAGTGCTTTTTAGCATCCGTATAATTTTTAACATGATAATGAGCAACTCCTAAAACAAAGTGACCAAAAGCATATTGGGAGTGTTTTTCCAAATTTTTCTGACAGATTTCAATGGCTTGCTGATAATCTCCCTCATCTATTAAGTTAGCTGCCAGATGAGCAAAAACCAGGGAGTCGGGATTTTTTTGGAGAAGACGCTTGAGCATTTCTGTTGATAGAGATGATACCATTTTTTACCTCTGTATTATAAAAAAACGCTTTATTACCAGGCACTAACTGTTTTTGAAAGAATATCTTCTACAATCTGCTCGATGGCCAGGGAATTGGCCTGATCGATTTCATCGCGTAGATCACTTCCCGATATGACTCCATAACGGGATATAGTTTCAGACCATAACGGTTTCTGGGTGTGAGTATTCAAACATTCACCCTTCACGGTTAGAACCATTTGGTACTGTTGAACCTGCTCAGTCGGTGTTATACTGATCGGACGGCGTTGAATGGAGAGAAGTGTCCCCTGCAAAATCAGATCAGCAGCTGTCTTATCAGTAATTACTTTGAGAGAATTGTCGGACACAAACGCTCGTGTTACTTTTTCCATGAACTCTTCACGCACACCCGGATATTTTGTATTATCTGAAAAATCTTCAATGTAAATAGTTTTTAAATAAGAAGGTAATGCTCCCCGAAACGAATATTTCGCACAGCTAAATAAAAAAATAAAAATGAATAGTCCGTAAAATACTTTATTCAAGATTATACTCTTTTAACTTACGATACAGGGTTCGTTCACTAATTTTCAACGCCCGCGACGCCTTTCGTTTATTCCCATTATATTTTGCCAACGCTTTCTTTATCATCTGTTTTTCCATCTCTTCAATGGGCGTTATTTCATCCTCATAAGAAACATCTTCGACCTCTCCTGAAATAACTTGATGATTTATATGGCGGTTGATATTCATCAGCACTTCTTTCATGTCCCTGATTTCAACTCCCAGCGAAAGAAGTGCCTTATAAATTAACTCTCGTTCAGCCTGTTCAACAGTAGTATGCACCGGCACCGGTAAGCTTGAAGCAGTCTCAGAGATTTCCTGATAGTCTTTTAGATGTTCTCGCACCAGGTCAGTGTCAACTACTTTTCCACCGGATAACACGATCATCGATTCTACAAAATTTTTCAATTCCCGCACATTCCCTGACCACGAATAATTTATGATCAATTGCATGGCTTCGGGAGTAAATCCCTGGAAAGGAACGGGATTATCCCGCAGTGCTTCTTTGACAAAATAATCAACTAATAAAGGGATATCTTCGCGGCGCTCTCGGAGGGGTGGAATGTGGATGGTGATGGCTTTTAACCGATAGTACAAATCCTTACGAAATTGCCGGTTTTGCACCATTTTGCCCAAATCGCGGTTCGTGGCAGCAATGACCCGCACATCGACCTTGCGCAAATCCCCACTGCCCACTCGCATAAATTCGCCGCTTTCCAGTACTCGTAGTAATTTTACCTGAGTCTGCAATGGCGTTTCCCCTATTTCATCTAAAAAAATGGTTCCACCATCTGCCAATTCAAAATAACCTTTTTTGGTAGCAATAGCGCCCGTGAAAGCACCTTTTTCATGTCCGAATAATTCGCTTTCCAGTAAGCCCTCTGGAATGGCCCCACAGTTCACGGAAATCATCGGTTTATTTTTTCGGGGACTCAACTGATGAACAGCCTTAGCCACCACTTCCTTTCCAACGCCGCTTTCACCGGTCAGCAATACCGAGATATTTGTCGGTGCAACCGACATAACTAATTCGATTACTTCACGAATTTTCTCTGAATTACCAATAATGTTTAGCTGTTCCTGAATCTTCTTATATTTATTTAATACTGACATTTCCACCTCAAATTCGCAGTAGAAAAATAAAGGGATATTTCAATAAAATCAAGTAGTTATTACGATCTTCCTTTATTTCTTTTTCTCATCTTTCAAAATAATTTATAAAATTTTTTTTGCTATAGATAGTTTTACATTTTAAAAAATTTTTCTTGAAATGAGGAGAAAATTTTCAAATTTCCCTATAAAAAACCACAAAAACTTAGACAAAAGTCATCCGGATTTTCATTAAAGTAATATCTATACTCATCCGATATCTATTAAGTGATATAGACCGGGTCCGGAAGTGTAGGAAAAAGAGAGTGAAGTAAAGTGATCACTTTGAAGGATCTTTATTTATGAAAGATGCCGCTTTTATTATAGTTGATGAATCGTTGCAGGTGGAAGCCTACCATCCGAACATCTTTAATTTATTTTCAATTCCTGAAAGTGATCATCCAATGCAGGACTTACAGCGATTGCTTGAAAACCATCCGGATTGGTGGGGAAAAATCGAACGACTCATATCCACCAGGAACGGAAAAACAAGTGATACTTTCACATTGGATTCTCATTCATCAACGAACTATCCAATTGAGATAACCATATTCAAATCTTTTTCCGGAATAAAAAATCATAAAATAGTGATCTATTTTTCTAAAAATTATCACCCGCTGAAATATCAAATTCCTCTCTGGCGCAGTTTAAAGTACAACGCTCTTAGCAAATTGGCTCCGAGTATTGCTCATGAAATCAGAAATCCGCTCAGTTCACTCGCCATTCATACTGAAATTCTCGACAATACTCTTCCATTGCTTACCTTACCCGGTGAACAATACCAGCGAATTAAAAAATCCATCATGGTGTTACACTCTGAACTTGAAAGAGTCATGAAAATCCTTGACCGCTTTTTCAGGCTGGCCAGATCAGGAGTAAAAGAATCATCGTATGAAGACCTTAATTCCATCCTGCTGGAGGCTTTTGAACTCGTAAAACCCCAATGCTATGAACAGGGAATTAAAATTGATCTCCATCTGGAAAAAAATATTCCTTTCGTGTACCTCAATCGAGATGAACTTCTGCATGTGCTCTTAAATATTTTAATCAATGCCATGGAATCTTTATCGGAAGGAGGAGCGATTACCATGCGATCTAAAAAAAGTGATAAAAGCAGCTATATTTTTATACAGGATAATGGTCATGGTATCTCGTCAGATGATTTGAAAAAAATATTCTCAGAGAATTTGAGCCATAAAAATTCAGGAAGTGGTATGAGCTTAATTTCAGCGAAGCAACTGATTGAAAATCTGGGGGGGAAAATCGCTGTGGAGTCCGATCAACAATTGGGCACCATATTTAGCATCGAACTTCCACACATGAGTCAATTTTAAGGACAGATATATATGGAAAAAAATCGTATTTTAATTGTTGATGACGATGAAAATTTGAGAGATGGTTTAATCAACCTCCTGAATCTACAGGGATATGAAGCCAGTGGAGCATCGAATGGAGAAATCGCTCTACAGATGCTTGAAAACCAGGTTTTTGATTTAATCATTACCGATTATAAGATGCAGGATATGGATGGAATGCGTTTATTGAAAACCATCAATCACCAATATCCTTCCATCAAGGTGATCATGATCACAGGTTTTGGTTCTATCGAGCATGCCGTTGAAGCAATGCAGGCCGGGGCGCTGAATTATATATCCAAACCAGTGGTTCCCCAGAAATTATTAAAAATTGTGGAGGATTCTTTATCGGCAACATCCTCGGAAATTTTGCATCGTGACAATAATAATAAAGTCCTGGAAAAAATGAGGCATTTTCATGAGATGGTCGGCTTGAGTAAACCAATCCAGGAAGTTTACCGCAAAATTCAAGAGGTGGCTCCCACCGATATTCCGGTTTTAGTACTGGGAGAAAGCGGAACTGGTAAAGAATTGGTTGCTCGTGCCATTCATGATTTATCACCCCGTCGTGAGGGACCATTTGTGGCGGTAAATACGGGTGGCATTCCAAAAGATTTAATTGCCAGCGAACTCTTTGGACATCTTAAAGGTGCCTTCACCGGTGCTATTTCGGATAAGAAGGGAAAATTTGAAGAGGCTCATGAAGGAACGTTATTTTTGGATGAAATCAGCACCATGAGTATTCCCGTTCAAATTTCATTGCTGCGAGTCCTGGAAACCAGCATTATTGAACGGGTTGGTAGCACCAAACCAATAAAAGTAAATGTACGCATCATATGCGCTAGCAATGAGGATCTGCAAGAACTCATCCGCCAACAAAAATTCAGGGAGGATCTGTATTATCGTCTGAACGTTTTTAACATCGTTTTACCCCCGCTGCGTAAACGTAAGCAGGATATTCCTTACCTGGTGAAATACTTTCGCTCCTTATTCAATCTGGAATTGAATAAGAACATAAAAGACATCAGTCCTGCCGCATTACAAATCCTCAAACAATACAGCTGGCCAGGAAATATTCGTGAATTGCGCAACGTTTTATTAAGGGCGGTTCTCTCCGCCGAAGATACCCTGGATGTTCATCATTTGCCGGCGGAATTAACCCAAAACAAATTAGGTTCTGAAACGATTACTTTTCGCTCCGGCACTCCTCTATCCGAAGTGGAAAAGATTATGATTTTGCAAACGTTGCAAGCGGTAAAAGGTAATAAATTAAAAGCGGCTGAAATTTTAGGGATTACTCGCCGATCACTCTATAATAAACTGGAAACTTACCAGATCGAAGCTAAAGAATGAACTCCACTGGAGGCATAAAACACCGTATGACGCGTGCTTTTCCCTAACGCATTGGAGTTTAATAAAACCGTTCTGTTCTATTTATTGATTCAGATTATTCTCCACCGTAGAAATATAAAAAATAACTGTAAAAGAACTATACACTTTTACAGAGTGATTAGAGATATCCTGAAATTTTTTATAGAAAAATGGCGTCTGAGCTTATCCACTAATCGTGGCAAATTATTTGCATTCTTTTATAATGTCATATTTTTTAAGGAGAAGATAGATGAAAAGAATTTTATTAGTAGATGATGATAAAGCTTTAAACCGCAGTGTAGACATTCTGCTTACTTTAGATGGATACCAGACTTTGCCGGTATATGATGGTGAAGAGGCCCTGCAAAAACTTTTGCATCAGAAGTTCGATTTACTGATTACCGATTTGATTATGCCGAAAATAGATGGTATCGAACTTATTTCCAAGGTCAGAAAATTAAATTCCACCCTGCCGATAATGGTTATCTCCGGGCAACTGAATAATCGACTGGTCAATTTACTAAAAAAACAGGAAATTCAATACATTATAACCAAACCAATTAATCCAACTCGTTTTCGAAAGTTAGTGCGCCGAGCTTTTGAGGAGTGTGATCAAAATTAGATAGTTATTATTCCGCAATGAAAAACGAGGTATGACTTTTTAAATGATGAAATAGAAATATAAACTTATGACTACTGAAACGATAAGTACCAAAACAAAACCGATTCGCACCATGTTCTTTATCGGAATGTAATGAGTTCCAAAAACAATGGCATTGGGGGGAGTGGAGACGGGCAACATAAATGCACAGGAACAACCAATAGTTACTGCCAGCATTAAAGCCAGCGGATTAAAAGAAAAACCGCTCACCAGTACGGCCATTATTGGAAGTAAGGTAGTGGCCACGGCGGTATTTGAGGTAAATTCTGTGAAAAGCACGGCCGCCAGAGTAGATAGATAGATCACCAGAATGAAGGGAAAATTTTGTAGAAAATGTAACCGATTACCTACAAAGTCAGCTAATCCACTTTGTTGTATTCCTTCTGCCAGGGCAAATCCACCTCCGAATAACAATAGCACATCCCAGGGTATCTGATAAATATGTTTTATTTTTAAAAGAGGAACACGACCTTCTGAGGTGGGAACACGAAGAATGAATAAAACCATCGCCATTCCAATAGCGATGGTGCTATCCTGAATATCGGTACTCAAACCGAGGAGCTTAGGCCATCCTGGAAATACCAGAAATCCCAGATCTATTTTCGACCGAAGAATCCAGAGCGTGGCTGTCATCGCAAAGATGGCCAAAACCCACTTTTGTGGATAGGTAAGCGGACCTGATTGTTTGTATTTTTGTTGAAAATCGGCACGAGGCTGAACCGAGGGTAGATGTTTTGACTTCAGAATTACAAAGGCTAAATATAACCAAACGATAAGCAGAATGATCATACTCAGCGGAACCATATAGATCATCCAGCCCAAAAAAGACAATGGAGTTGAATCAGGAAAAAATTTACTAAAAATACCCATAAAGATGATATTGGGAGGCGTACCAACTGGTGTAGCAATTCCTCCGATGCTGCTGCTATAAGAAATTCCCAATAATAAAACCGCCCCATAGAGAAAAAATTTTTTCTCATTTTTAAAGATTTCACCTTCGAGTTGCTGAATTAAAGCCAAACAAATCGGGAGCATCATCATCACTGTGGCTGTGTTGCTGAGCCACATGGACAGTAACGCAGTAGATAACATCATGGCCAGCAGGATTTTCCTGGGATTATTTCCTAAAATCGATAAGGTAAAAAGAGCAAAACGCCGATGAAGTTGCCATTCTTGAATAGCAATGGATATGAGAAATCCCCCTAAGAATAAGAAAATTAAATGATCGGTATAATTGGGAGCCACTTGTGAGGTAGGCATTATTTTCAAAAGAGGATAACCTACCAAGGGTATGAGGGCCGTTATCCCCAAGGGAATGGCCTCACTGATCCACCAACAGACCATGAGAAAGGTAATGGCTAACATTCGTTGAGCCGAGGGAGGAATATTTGATGACAAAGGACAGGTTATTCCGATGATAAATCCTACCATCCCGATCCAGAATCCTAAAACGTCAGGAAATAATTTTAATGATTTGTTCAGCACAGCTGAATTACCATGTTCTCCTATGTAATTTTAAGCACTTTTCCTCTTAAATCGAAACACATTTTGATAAATAAAAACAGCTCATAGTCTCTGGCCAAGAACGAAAAAAAATTATTCTATTGTTCGTTTTCGCATTACCCTACATTTTCAAGAAGGGAACGTACCGCTCTCAAATTCAGGAAAGAATTTTATTTTTCACGGTTGATTTTATTCAAGAAAAATCTATTGGACGAATAAAGTTAGCTGCCAATTTATAAATTAAAAAAAATTCATTTCCCATCATGCAGAGAATTCCTTCCCAATCGGGCAGATCTGAATGGAAACAAGAACTTCTGAATTCTCACAAAGTAGTCAAAAATAATCGTAACATTGTCCTGTATCTGAACCCGATTGAGATTCAGCATTTTAAAGCCGGGTAAAAATTTTATAAATAAATTATAATCCTGTAACTTTTACATTTTTAATTCGTCTACTTATCTCAATTTTCGACTCTCTATGATTTTAGTCGAATCTATTAACTTCAGTGTAGAGCAAAACTATGATGAATAAAAACAATAGTGATCAAACAAAAAAAATAATGATAAAGTCAGCGGCACGGCAGCTGTTTTTTCATTTCGGGTTGGGAAAAACATCCATGGATGATATTGCCCAACAGTGTAATCTGGCCAAACCGAGTCTATATTATTACTACCCCAGCAAAGAAGCGATATTTAACGAAATCGTGATTGATGAAGCACAACGTTTTATCGATCGGGTAGAAGAAAAAATACCGGTTGAGTTGCCTGCCGATGAAAAAATTTCCTTTTTTCTTCATACCGTTTATTTCGACCTCAAAAAGTACCTTAAAGAAATTGAGACGATGCCGGAATTTTTATATGAATCGTATCCTCACGGCAAGCCAATCATTTTAAAGATTAACAAATCATTAAAAGACAAATTACGCCCGCTGCTAATGGAGGGTATTGCTCAAAAAAAATTTTCAATTGACAATTTGGAGACTACTTTAAATTCCATTTTGACGATGGTTAGTTTTTTAAATATCGATTGGATGAGAAAACCAGCCGATAAAGCACGTGATGAGATAGTCACCACCGTTATAAATATTATTCTCAATGGCATCAGGAGGAGAAAATGTTATGAAAAATAAAGTGTTGTGGTATGTATTGCTGTTCATTGTACCAGCCAGAATCGTATTTGGTCTGGAATATAATTTAGAAGAAATTTTGAAATTGGCAGAAAAAAACAACAAAGATATTAAGTTGGCTCAAAGTAATTTATACTATGCGGCTACTCTGAAGAAAGAGGCATTATCTCAAGCGCTTCCACACATTAGCGCAGGGATGAATTATAACCGGAATTTTTTAGCGAATAAATTCTTTTTCACCATCACCGATTCCCTGGGTCAGGAGCGCACCCAAAGCTTCACCGCCTCATTTGATAATGTCTATCAGTTCAGCACCTCTCTCAATCAGTCACTTTTCACGTTTGGAAAAATCGGAAATGCCCTTCGAGCGGCCAATTATTTCAATCATTATAGTCAATATCAATTTAATGGTGAGCATCAAGCAATTATCACCCGCATAAAGAAGGCTTTTTATTTAACTCTTTTACAGCAAAAAGTATGGGAAGTCGCCATTCAATCGCAAGAAAGTGCATATGACAACTATGAAAACATCAAACTCAGATTCGAAAGTGGAACAGTGTCAGAATTTGATTTGTTACAGGCAGAAACTCGCTGGCAAAACACCATACCTGCCACCACTCTGGCCCGGAAAAACTATGAAGTGGCACTCAACAATCTTAAATCACTCGTCGATATTCCCTTGCGGGAAGAAATTGTACTGGTTGGTGGATTAGAAACCTTTCCCCCGCTTCCTGACTCATTAGATTACCTGGTTGTGTTTGATCGACGTCCAGATTACAATGCATTGCTCTGGGAAAAGCGATTGCAGGAAAAAAGAATCTCGATCGAAAGATCGAATTACTTTCCCTCGCTCTATGGAAATCTCACCTATGTTTTTAATTCGAGTTCGAATGAATTCAAATTAGAGAATAAAAATGATAATATCATTTTAGGATTATCTCTAAATATACCCATATTTAGTGGCCTTTATACGCCGGCCCAGGTGCAAAAAGCCAGAATTGATTTAGAACGAGTCAAAACCCGTATTAGCAAAGCGCATGATGACATACGGGTTGAACTTAAAAATATTTATCTTCGCATGCAAGAATCCCGGCAGCGCATTGAGGCAGCATCCAAGAGTATCACCACTGCCCAAAGAGCCTTTGAAATTGCGGAAACCCGGGTTCAAAACGGTCTGGCCACCCAGCTGGAATTTCGAGAAAGTCGAGTGGATTTGGATCGAGCACAATTAAATTATTATGCCGCTATTTATGATTACCTGGAAGCCTACTTTGATTGGCAGCAGGCCACCGGTTCAGTCAATTTTTCGGGATTATAAGATATTAAAAAATTTAATAACATCATCTAAATGAAAATTCGTGGAGAAAAAATGAAAAAAATTTTTATGATATTCTTATTACTCATATTGAGTTTGAGCATTATTCACTGTTCTAAAGATGGGTCTGCCAGTCAGCAAGATTCAGCGCTGAAAGGCATCCCGGTGAAAGTGGTTACTTTAAAGCCGCGGATGTTTGCCGAGTACATCATGTTGACTGGAGTGGTAGAGGCACGAAATCGCATTAATCTGGTTGCAGAAGAAGCTGGAAACTTGCGAAAAATCATCAAAGATAAAGGCAGTTATGCCCAGGCGGGTGATACGTTAGCTATTATTGAAAATAAAATTATCGAAGCCAGTTATAATGAATCACGAGCGGCTCTTAATCAGGCACAATTAGATCATGGGAGCAAAAAGGTACTCTACGAAAAAAGAGCCATCTCAGAAAATGAATATTTAATAGCTAAATATAATTTAGAAAGAGCGCAGGCAGCGTATGAGCTTAATAAGGCCCGTTTTTCAAAACTATATATCACTGCCCCGCTCAGCGGTTATATCAACAATCGCTTTTATGATCTGGGTGCCTATACTCTGCCAATGACTCCGATATTCGATTTCATTGATAACGCCTTCATGAAAATTACCGCCGGAGTCGCTGAGCGTTTTCTTAGTGATATAAAAATTGGTACACCGGTTGAGATCACCTTCGATGCTTTTCCAGAAATTGTACTTCAGAGTGAAGTGTATTATATCAACCGAAGTATTGAACCTACCAGCCGAACTTTTCAGGTAGAAATAAGAATCCCGAATCCCGAGCGAAAGTTGACCCCACAAATGATCGCCAATGTAAAATTATTACGCCGCTCCTACCAGGATAATCTGGTCATTCCTCTGGATGCTGTGATAGAATCAGAAACCGGGAGATATGTATTCATTGCTTCTGAAGAAGAAAAAGCCATTAAGGTGCCGGTTGAATTTCTGGCAATTTATCAGGACAGTGTATTGGTTCAGGGATTAAAAACTGATCAACGGTTAATAATTGCCGGTCAGCAAGAACTATCAGAAGGAGATCAATTAGTTATTCAACAGGATTGACCAGAATTTGTTGAAATTAAATAAAGTTTTAGAAAGAGGATTGTATGAAATTAATAAATTGGTGTATTGATAATAAAGCCAGTATCGCCGTTTTATTTACAATCATTATCATTGCCGGATTTGTTTCTTACACAAATCTGCCAGTGGAATCTTTCCCTCAGATTAAACAACCGGTAGTGATTGTACTGGTTCCTTATCTTGGAGTGGCGCCCGGAGATATGGAAACACTGGTCGCCCAACCCATTGAAAATAAACTGCAGGAAATTACCAAGATTAAAAAAATGACCTCCAGCAGCAATGAGGGAATTACCAGTATAACCGTCGAATTTGAAAGTGATATAGATATCGATGAAGCCGTGAGAAAAGTCCGGGAAAAAGTTGATCAGGCAAAACCTGATTTACCCAACGATGTCGAAGAACCTATTATTCAGGAGATCAATTTCGAAAATATTCCCATCATGCTGGTCAGTATTGTGGGACAACAATCCCTGGTGCGTTTAAAAAATATTGCTGAGGATTTGCAGGATAAATTTGAACAAATAAATGGAGTGTTGGACGTAAAAATCTCCGGCGGGTTGGAGCGTGAAGTTAAAGTAAACCTGAATCCTAATCGATTGAAATATTATAATATAGGTGTCGGGGATATTATTTCGGCTATACAACAAGAAAATATGACTATCCCTGGTGGTTCAGTCGAAAGTGGTAACTTAAAATATACCGTGCGCATTCCCGGAGAATTTGACTCGATTGAAGAATTGAACAATGTCATCGTAAAGACTGAAAAAGGAATTCCCATTTATATAAAAGATCTGGCTGATGTGGAATTTGGATATAAAGATCAGGTCAGTTATTCCCGGCTGGATAATCAATCCAGTGTGACACTTTCCATTCAAAAACGAAGCGGTGAAAACATTATTCGCATCGCCGATGAAGTAAAGGAAATTTTAAACCAGTATAAAGATAAACTCCCTGCTAAAACTCATTATGTAATCTTAGCAGATCAATCGACTGACATTCGCTCCATGGTGTCGGATTTGGAAAATAATATTATTGCTGGTCTATTGCTGGTTATCGGGGTACTGTACATTTTCATGGGTGGTAGAAATGGCGTATTGGTCGGAGTAGCCATTCCTATTTCCATGCTCCTCTCCTTCACCGTTCTGAGCCTGCTTGGATATACTTTGAATATGATTGTACTTTTCAGTTTGATTCTGGCATTGGGAATGCTGGTGGATAACGCAATTGTTATCATTGAAAATATTTATCGCCATCACCAGGAGGGAAAATCTTTATATCGGGCAGCCAAGGATGCCTCAGGGCAGGTATGGTTAGCCGTTTTCACTTCTACTCTGACCACTCTGATGGCATTTACTCCATTGATCTTCTGGCCGGGTATTGTGGGAGAATTCATGAAATATTTACCCATCACTCTCATCATCACTTTGTCATCTTCTTTGTTTGTGGCCTTCTTTCTCAATCCAGTGTTGGCTTCAACCTTGATGCGTTTACAGAAAAAGAATAAACGTCACAAAGGCGATATTTTATTAGACTGGTTAATTAAACGGTATGAAGTAACCTTGAAATGGGCATTAAAATACCGAGGAAGAACTCTGGGGATGACCGCAGGAGCATTCCTCCTTATGTTCGTCCTGTATGTCTTTTTAAATCATGGAGTCGAATTTTTTCCTGACACTGAACCCAGCCAGGCCTGGATTAAGATTGAAAATCCAATAGGAACACGCTTAGAAACTTCCGATCGAGTAGCCCGAGAGATTGAATCACGAATTCAAAATACAGTGGACATGGAGCATTTTGTGACTGAAGTCGGTAATGTTTCTGATAATTTTGGGATGGGAATGGAAGGTGGTAATCCACATAAGTCACAGATAACTATTGATTTTATTGAACATTATAAGCGACAACAAAGCTCATTTAAAACATTAGAAGAAATCAAAGAAAATGTACAAAATATTCCTGGAGCTCGTATTGATGTGTCAAAACCACAGGGAGGTCCTCCTACCGGCAGTGCAGTAGAGATTCAGATCAAGGGAGAAGATTTCAGAATCCTTGAAAACCTGTCTGATGATATTCAACGGCGAATTAGAGACGTAGAAGGATTGACTGATTTAAGGGACAATTATGAAAAAGGAAAGCCTGAACTGCGCATTAGAATTGATCGCCAAAAAGCCGCTTTATTGGGTTTAAACACTTCACAAATTGCCAGCACCATTCGAACCGCCATTAATGGAACGAAAGCTTCAGAGTATCGTATTGGACAGGATGAATATGATATCACGGTGCGTTTCAGTGAAAGTTACCGAAAGAGTTATACCGATGTATTAAATCTAACAGTTTTTCATGAAGGGAAACATATTCCGCTGGCTAATTTCGCAAATATTGATTTTTCAGCAGGTCTGAGCAATATTAATCATGTGGATGGTGATCGAGTCGTAACAATTACCGGTGAAGCCTTCGGCCGAAGTTCCGCTGAGGTACTCACCGATGTTAAAGAAAGGTTAGAAAATTTTACTCCTCCCGCAGGGTATTCGATTACTTTCGCGGGACAGGATGTCGAACAGAAAGCCGCTTCAGAATTTCTTGGGCGTGCTTTTCTGATTGCCGTGATGCTAATATTTTTCATCCTGGTCACCCAGTTTAATTCCATCCTGCTCCCATTCATCATCATGATCTCCGTCTTTCTCTCTCTGTTCGGTGTTTTCTTTGGTCTATTAATTTCCTTCAAACCCTTTGGAATTATTATGACCGGTATCGGGGTCATTTCTCTGGCTGGAGTAGTCGTAAACAATGCCATTGTCCTCATCGATTATCTGCAGTTAATCCGAAAAAATGGGATGAAAAAAAGTGAAGCCATTATCCTGGCTGGCAAAACCCGTCTGCGCCCGGTGATTCTGACAGCAGTTACCACTATTCTGGGTTTAATTCCGCTTACCATAGGAATAAACATCGATTTCATTGGGTTATTTAAAGGTGACTTTTCAAAATTTATTCAATTTGGCGTCGAAAGTTCTCAATGGTGGGGTGGGATGGGAGTAGTCGTCATTTTTGGTCTTTTCTTCTCAACGGCTTTTACGTTGGTGATTGTTCCAGTTCTCTATGATATCTTCAGTGATCTGGAGACGGTCATCTTACAAAAAATTGGACTAAAATCCGATAAAGTTGAGCCAGGATTAGTAGAACAAGTTTGAGTACACTTTGCATATAAGTTTCTATTTCTGAAAGTAATATTTATCTTCAAACCCGGGACAAATGAATGACTAAAAGAAAAAGTGAACAAAATTTTCTGGTGACAAAATTATGATCGCAAAAGATTATCACCTCGTTATAGGATGTGGACCAATCGGTATGGCAGTGATGCAAGAATTAATTCGAAGAAAGATACCTTTTAAGATGGCTAGTAAAAGTGGAAAGGCACTTGTCCCTGATACAGTTGAAGTGATACCATTAGACGCATCCGATCCACTGGCAGTCAGAAAAGCAGCACAAAATGCCGCCGTAGTATACAACTGCACCAATGTCCCCTATAACCGCTGGGGTGATTTACTTCCTCAAATTCATCAGGGAATAATTGAAGGAGTGGCTGGCACCGAGGCCAAATTAGTAGTGATGGAAAATTTATATATGTATGGTTCAGGCAATGGTAAACCATTAACGGAAAATTCAGCTTATCAACCTATTAGCCGAAAAGGAAAAGTAAGGGCCCAATTAAGCCAGGCTTTATTTGAGGCTCATCATCAGGGAAAAATCAAGGCGGTGAGTGGACGTTCTTCAGATTTTTTTGGTCCTTTTGCCTTACAGAGCGCCCTGGGAGAAAGAGTATTTTATTCTGCCTTAAAAGGCAAAGCGGCACAGGTTTTAGGAAATCCAGATCTTCTTCACACTTATAGTTATGTACCGGACATTGGCAGAGCGTTGGTACTCTTAAGTGAGCGGGAGGAAGCATTGGGACAAGCCTGGCACCTACCCAATCCAGAAACCGTTACTACCCGGAAAATTATTGACATTATATCTCAGAAAATTGGTCGACCAGTTAAAATTCAGGCTGCTTCCAGGGGATTGTTAAGATTGATGGGCATTTTTAATCCGATTGTGAGAGAACTTGTCGAGATGATGTACGAATTTGAAGCCCCCTTTGTGGTAGACGACTCTAAATTCCGCCAAACTTTTCATCTATCGGCCACTCCTTTAGAACAAGCCCTTGAAGCGACCATCGCCTGGTTTAAAAGTCATCCTAAAAAATGAGCGATTCCCTTCTGACTTATTTATAAATATTTTTAAAGTAGTTGCGGGTTTCAGAGACTATCACCGGCGACAAAGTTAATAACCCGATAAGATTAGGGATAGCCATTAAGCCGTTGAAGACATCAGCTATTGCCCACACTAAATTCAGTTTCAACAACGCTCCAATACCAACAAATACAACAAAAAGATATCGATAAGGTCGAATGATGTGCTCACCTAAAAGATATTCAATTGACTTTTCTCCGTAATAGCACCATCCCAATATAGTGGAATAAGCAAACAGAATTAGACCAACTGCCACAATAAGATTTCCCCACTCTCCTGGCAGTCCTTGAGAAAAAGCGATGGATGTTAATTCAGCACCAGTTTTTCCATTATTCCAGTTACCGGTAACGATTAAAACTAATCCGGTCATTGAACAAATCACAATGGTATCTATAAAAGTTTGAGTCATGGAAACTAATGCCTGGGTAACCGGATCTTTCGTCTGTGCGGCGGCAGCAGCTATAGGAGAGCTTCCCAGACCGGATTCATTCGAAAAAATTCCTCTGGCCACTCCCATTCGTATTGTCAACATTATCCCGGCACCTAAAAAACCACCAGAAGCAGCGGTAGGAGTGAAAGCTTGTTTGAGAATGAGTACAATAGCAGAGGGAATTTCTCGGAAGTAAATAATCAAAATGAGTAAGGCACCACCAAAGTAAAAAACCAACATAACAGGTACTAACCATTGAGTAACTCTTCCAATGCTTTTAATTCCACCGATGATAACCAGGCCGGTGGCTACCATTAAAACAATCCCGCTAATGAAGGTTGGAATACCAAAAGTAGATTTAACGGCATCAGCGACCGAATTGGATTGTACCATATTGCCGATTCCAAATGCCGCTATTGAAGCAAATATAGCAAAAATAGTCCCCAACCATTTTAAACCCAATCCGCGAGACAGATAATACATCGGCCCACCGCTCATCATGCCAAATTTATCACGAGTTCGATATTTCACGGCCAATACTGCTTCTGAGTATTTAGTAGCCATTCCCACTAGACCTGTTATCCACATCCAGAATAGTGCTCCCGGTCCTCCGACACTGATGGCCGTCGCTACCCCGGCAATATTGCCTGTCCCCACCGTGGCCGAAAGGGCGGTCATTAAGGCTTGAAAATGGGAAATATCTCCGGGTTCATTGCCTTCTTCCCGCCGCTTAATTAACGCCAAATAAAATGCTCGAGAAAGAGTCCGAAATTGTAAACCACGAAGAATAATGGTTAACCATAAACCAGTTCCCACTAAAAGGATGATGAGCGGCCAACTCCAGATGAAGTTCCCTAAATCTTGAAAAAAGATTTCAATAATTTTCAGAATGTTCATGTTCCAATTTTGATCCTGCTTTGCTCCCCACCTTACACAAAATGAAAATCAGTTTTCACCATCTTAAAGGCACGATGTTCAAAAACCATACTTATCATTAGACACCAGAAACGAATTTACAACTCTAATTTCCAATCAAAGGGAAGCGTCATTTAAAGCGAACTTCAGGTTTTAAAAATATCATCACTAATACGCATCAATTCGCTTTTTCAATTTTACCAAAATTATCACTTATTTAAGAAATACAGGATTTCTCTTAATATGGTACCTGCCACTGCTTTATGGCGGTAGTCAAATAACTTGTAAGCATCATCGCTGAATCCCTGATAAATGAGTGCCAGGGGTTGCTTTGCTTTCACAAAACGTCCGCTATGCACTAATCCCCAGATTTGTCCATCATAGGGGGACCGAATTTGTATCTCCTGAATAGTACCCAGCGCATCATGGTGTATTATTTTCTCTCCAATGTTTTTCAGGGAAATAAAAACCCCTTCCAGGGGCGAATAAATTTCCTCAAACGGATTTTTGAAAAAATGAGAATCGAAGGCCGGGACAGAAGTGGGCGGTTCCTGGAAAAGTTCTCCCAGTAAAGCATTCGATCGGGACTCGACCGATAGGTGGCAATGGTGATGGATACTATGCCAGGGATGCAAACCAATAATCAAAGGTGCGGCATCGAGCGGGTAGTCATTCAAATATTCTGGATGAGTTTTTATGATGATTTGAGGTTTCAAGGTCTCCACAAACTCTGGAAAATCATTTTCCAAAAACACTGGCAGAGAATGACTTTTCAGATAAAACTCAATAGCGTGTTTCCATTGTTCAATACGATCTATTTCTTGAAACTGAGTGAGAAGATTTTCATTGATAAAGAAAGCCTGAACATCCTGTATGGTTTTTTGACCAACCCATACCGTGTCAGAGAAACAAATAGAGCGTCGCAGAGCCCATTCCTGAGGATGAACCACCATAGCTACCGGCAGGCCAGATCGTACTAAGCCCACTGCAATAGCTGAAGCAAATTCGTTTCCTCCTAAAATCAAAATCAGCGAATTGCCTGCCATCAGGGAGAGATCCTTTTGAAGATATTATCTTTGAGGTTCGCTTGCCAGATGTGCTGAATGTGATGTGATTGAAGGTCGCGCGCAAAATTTATACAGTGATTTTCAAGCAAGATATTATTTATATCAGTAAAGACCAGATGGATAGGCCATTTTTGCCTGAATAACTTAACAGCTCCAATCTGATCATCTGTGAAATACCTCAATAACAATTTATAGCTAATGACTTTATCAGTTTTAAATTCCGGCAGGTTATGTAAATATTTTTCTAGTTCCTCCACCATCTGATCATTGAGGACCTGATCGATCATATCAAATTGAAAACAGTAAATAACTTCTTCTAACCATTCGTACTGGCAAATCTCTTTAATTTCCGAGGGAGTCAAAAAACTGATCGATTTGGAATCGCCTAAAACTAAAAATAAATAATCGACATACTTGGAATCAACCAGCTTTTTTATCATTGTCGGCTCCACTCCAACCACAAAATGATCTTCCAATTGCTGACCGGCATAAATGATGGGGTGTTCCTTAATCTGCCGTTCGATCTTCTTTAGTAATTTTTGCTGGTCTTTTTCAAAAACAATATGGCCTAAGGGAGGAAGGATGTCTTTCACAATATTGGTAATTACCACTTTCTTTCCCTCATGGGCCAGTTCGCTGGCAATTTCATTTAGCAAATGATTGCGACCTTTGCCACCGGTAAAACCAATAAAATGAATTTCATCATTACCAACAAATTGCTGAGCAATTGGCATAGATTCACTCGTTCATTTCTGGAGTAATTTTAAAACCTAATTTACTGTAACCTTGATTGGTGGTCATGATAAATCGAATGTTCCGTCGATTCATCAATACAACATTCGCGAAATCGAAAAGGGATAATGGCTCTTCTGAAAATTTCTTAAACAACTTCAATGCATCCCGTTGAGTTCTTCTGCCGATCCATAAAAAACGAAGATGGGTACCTAACCAGGCTTCTTCTAAAATTTCAGTAAATTTTAATGCCTTGGAAGCACCCTGGCGTATTTTCAATTGTGAAATCACATCTCCAAAAATAATATTCGTTGTATAAAAACTATCTCCATCATCGAGGTAAGACTTGAATTGATCGGTAAACAGCTGATGCAAAGGATGAGATTTTTCTACCAGAATTAACCAGGCATCTTCATTAATAAAAATTTTCATAATTCTCCCCTATTCTTCTGTTATTTTGAATAATTTATAAAGGGGATTCTGACCAATAACAATATCCAGACGGCGAGATTTAATTTTTTTAAGACTGATCTCTACTTTATCGCCAGGTTTTAAATCAAATTTTTCACAGACCTCCGCTGGAATGGTGATGACATTATTACTTTTTAGTTCACTGATAAAGGTTGTGTAACGCATTTTCACTCTTCTTTTTTTTAAAAAATAAGAATTTTGAAAACTGATTCCAAGATTATTTAACGAATCTCTTTTTAAAAAAATGGATAGTTTTCGGTATACCTACTTCCAGGAGAGTAGTTGGTTTCCATCCTAAATCTTTCCAGATAAATTCACTGCTCAACAGGCTTCGTTTTTGTTCACCGGGTTTGGCCGGGCCGTATACTGCGGTCATATTTATGCCGGCCGCAGAAATGATATAGTTATAGAGCTGGACCACACTGGTTTCAACTCCCGTTCCAATGTTGTAAATCTTATTATCGCCTTTTTCCAGAACTAATTCGTTCGCCTTCACCACATCCTCCACATAAACATAATCGCGCGTCTGCAATCCATCACCATTGATGATCGGTTGTTTTCCAGTGAGTAACCGTTCAGAGAAAATAGCCACCACTCCGGCCTCCCCATGGGGATTCTGGCGAGGGCCGTATACATTGGCATAGCGTAGAATAGTGTAGGTTAATCCATAACTCTGTTGATAAAAATATAAATATTTTTCTGTGGTCAATTTAGTGATTCCGTATGGCGATAATGGTCGTAGAGGATGTTGTTCATCGGCCGGAAAATAATCTTGTTCACCATAGATTGCTCCACCGGTGGAGGCAAAGATAAATTTCTTCACCCCAAATTTTATACAATTCTGCAGCAAATTTAATCCGCCGAGTACATTGACACGGGCATCATAGATCGGATCGGATACCGATTTTCGTACATCCATCTGTGCGGCATGATGATTAACCAGCACCGGTTTTTCTTTTTGAAAGACTTCGGCAATTTTCTCATCACAAATATCCATTTTATAAAATTGAGCTCGGTCAGGAATATTTTCTTCTCTGCCGGTAATTAAATTATCAATAATAATCACCCGATGCCCCAATTCGAGATAACGATCAGCAACATGTGAACCAATAAAACCAGCGCCTCCAGTAATTAAAATGTTCATATAATCCTTTCCATTTTAGATACATCACTCTCTCAGCTAAACAGGAATCTGATACATCTCCATTCTATCATCGATCAATAGCCAATTTTGTCTATTCATTTCAAAACTATTTTCAGTTTATTTTTCCGATTGAATGACCCGCTGAGCGATATCCCGTCTATAATACATGCCTTCGAAATGAATTCGTTCGATATTGCGGTATACCCTATCTCTGGCTGTTTTTAAATCTTTATCAACAGTAGTCACACCTAAAACTCGACCTCCATTGGTTAGATACTGTGACCCGTCCCGAGCCGTACCTGCATGAAAAACAAGTACCCCGGCTTCCAGTTGATCTAAACCATGAATCACTTTTCCCTTTTCGTATGCATCAGGATAACCTCCAGCTGTAGCAATTACACAAATGGCACTGGCTTTTTTCACAGCAAGGTTATAATCTGACAGATTCTGCCGGCTGACAGCGATGCACATTTCCAACAAATCAGACTCTAACAAGGGCAAGACCACTTGAGTTTCCGGATCACCGAACCGGCAATTGAATTCCACGACTTTTGGTCCAGCTGCCGTTAACATCAAACCACAATACAGAACTCCCTGATAAGTAATACCCTCACGGCGCAATCCGTTAAGAACTGGTTCTATAATTTCTTTGAGAGCTCGGTCATACATATTCGGGGTGAGAACCGGTGTAGGTGCATAACTACCCATACCACCGGTATTTTTCCCTCGATCTCCATCCAGAGCCCGTTTAAAATCCTGGGCAGGAGATAAAACTAGGTAATCTTTGCCATCGGTAATGACGAAAAGACTGGCTTCCTCCCCATGCATAAATTCTTCAATTACTACCTGCTTACCCGCATCGGCAAAAATACGATCGACCATTATTGTTTTAAGTGCCTGCCTGGCTTCAGCAAAATCCTTACAAACTAGACTTCCTTTACCGGCGGCCAGACCATCGGCTTTAATCACTATTTTTGATTCCCGAAGAGAATCCAGATATTTTAAGGCTTGTTGATAGTCTGAGAATTCTTTAAATGTAGCCGTCGGGATATTATATTTTTTCATAAAATTCTTTGCAAAAACTTTACTTCCTTCCAATTGCGCGGCTGCTTTTGATGGTCCAAATACTGGTATCTTTTGCGATTGTAAAAAATCAACGATTCCTTCCACCAACGGTTGTTCCGGACCCACAATGGTAAAATCAATTTCTTTTTCCCGGATAAATTGTACAATTTTTTCAAAGTTATTTAGTGGTAGAGAGAACGTCTTCGCATCGGCAGCAATACCCGCATTACCAGGAATACAAAAGATCTCCTCAACTTCTGGGGATTGTTTCAGTTTCCAGATCAAAGCATGTTCTCGCCCACCGCCACCCAGCACTAAAAGTTTCATTCTCACTCCTATGATCTTAAGTTCAATTGCGATTTTTTCAGAATGTACTTTTCTCTTTCTATGATCAAACGGGTATATTCATCATTGGTAACTTCGGCTTTTTTAAGAGCTTTTAAGGCTTCCTCCCAATCCTTCAATTCACGCAAGACCCGCGCATACCCAATATATATCCAGGCCTTTTGAAAATCGTCATCATACTTCTGCAGATCCGTTAGAAATGATTCAAACAACTGCCTCGATTTCAGAGCCTGCCCCTGTTGAAATGCTAGACGTGCTTCCAGATCCTTAATTAAAAATACCAAATCGGGATTTGAAATAGAATATCTATTTTCATTTATAGTTTTTAAGAGCACCTCCGTTTCAGTGATAGCTTGTGCAGTTTTAAATGTATAAGCATGATTCTCGGCAATGATATAATCTTGCATTATTTTATCAAAAGGAGTTTTCGAATAGATTCTGGAAATGAAATACCAATATTGGGTTTCCTGATTATAACGAATAAGTCCAAAATAATAGTCAGCGGAAGCTTGATCGCGTTTAAGACCCGCCAGTATTCCTTTATAAAAGGCAATTGCGGCCTGGTAATACGGCGATTTTCGTAAGTTTTTATCCAATAATCGATTAAAACATTTCTCCGCTTCTTCAAAATCATTTAAGCGATAATAACAAACTCCCAGATTATAATATTTCATGACGATGATTTGAGGTAATTTTTCCCGGTAGGCATCAGACACCGAATTAAAATATTTCTCCGCCTTTTCTATCTGGCCAAATCGGCGATAGTGATAACCAATGAGGAGTAACAAGGCTGGATTCTCAGGATATGATGTTTTCAGACGAAGGAAAGTTTGGAGACTACTTGAATAAGCACCTTCCAGAAAATACCGAATAACCGCATGGGTAAATTCAGCTTCGATCTTTAAATATTGGCCCCGAATGGCAGTTTTTTCAATTTCGCGGATCCCTTGTGCCCGATCTCCACCAAATCCCAGAATACTGGCAAAAAATTTTATAACCCCCGGCAACAAATCCGCATAATAGTGAAAAATACCTAATCCCAAATAAGCATCATAATAGGTAGAATCTTTTTCTACAGCTTCTTCCAGATAGTTTTTTGCACTACGGCCATGAAGATATCCTTTCAAATAACTGGAGTTTAGCACATGATAAATACCCAGTACGCCATGTGACACGCCCAAGTAATAGGCCGCCTCAGCCGGCTGATTCCCTTGCTTACGATAGGATTCGCCTTTGGTTATTGCCACTCGTATTGTTTGTTGCAGAACTGAATCCAAACTGACATTGGTGCGGTCCTGCGAATAATAAATAGCCATTATAAAAGCTTCGTAAAAATAACCGTGAGGGAGTTCGGAAAACTCATTTTGAATTTGCCGAAAAATGGTGGTCGCTTCTGCTAATCGAAAATGATAAATCTCTGTCTTGCCTTTTTCTATTAATTGATATAATCTTTGCTCTTCTGCTTTTGAATCTTTTGGGACACTAAAGCAGATCACCACCCATGTAAAAAACCAAACAAGTGCGTTGAAAGGTTTCACGAGATCTTACCTTTCAATTGTTTGATTTCATCCCGCAGACGGGCGGCTTTCTCAAATTCAAGATTTTCGGCAGCCGCCTTCATCTCTTTCTCTAATTGTTCAATCAGTTGCCATCCGGTAAATCGATCAATAATGTCAAACTTTCGAATCTCTTTTTTTACTTTGTACTTACCATGCGCATCAGCCACTGAGGTGGTTCGTAAAATTTCTTCAGTCGTTTTGCGAATACTTTCCGGCACAATTCCATGTTTTTCGTTGTATTCCAGTTGTTTTTTTCTTCGTCGTTCGGTTTCATTCATCGTTTCTCGCATGGAACGAGTAATGGTATCCGCATAAAAGATAACCTTTCCGTTTACATTCCGGGCTGCTCTGCCGGAGATCTGGAGCAAGGATACGGTCGATCTTAAAAAGCCTTCTTTATCCGCATCTAGAATTGCTACCAGCGATACCTCTGGTAAATCCAAACCTTCTCTCAACAGGTTGATTCCGATTAAAACATCAAATTCCGATAATCGTAAATCCCGCAGAATATCCACACGCTCCAGCGAATCGATCTCCGAATGCAGATATTTGGCACGGATATTCAGATTTTGGAGGTAATCGGTCAAATCTTCAGCCATTCTTTTCGTCAGAGTTAACACTAATACACGTTCATTTTTTTTCACCCGCTCGGCGATCTCCTCCACCAGATCGTCTATCTGGCCTTTCGTTGGCCGAACTTCAATTTCAGGATCAATGAGTCCGGTGGGACGGATGACCTGATCGACCACCTCTCCACCACTCAATTGAATTTCAAATTCAGAAGGGGTAGCGGAAACAAATACAACCTGATTCATTTTAGCCATGAATTCCTCAAATTTCAGAGGACGATTGTCAAGAGCGCTGGGTAAACGGAAGCCGTGTTCAACCAGGGTTATTTTACGAGAATAATCACCGTTATACATCGAATGCAATTGCGGGATTGTTTGATGAGACTCATCGATGATACACAAAAAATCTTTAGGAAAAAAGTCGATAAGGGTATAGGGGGGTTCGCCGGGTTGACGACCAGAAATATGCCGCGAATAATTTTCGATTCCGGAGCAATATCCGATCTCCTGGATCATTTCCAGATCAAAATTTGTGCGCTGTTCCAGTCGCTGAGCTTCCAACAGTTTACCCTGCTGCCGAAGCTCCTCCAATCGATCTTTTAATTCTAACCGAATGGTCTCCATCGCTCTTTGCATCTTGGTTTGGGTCGTCACATGGTGGCTGGCTGGATAAATGACAACCTGATCTACTTCCTCCAGTATTTCACCCGTCAGGATGTCAACATAGCTGATATGCTCCACTTCATCCCCAAAGGTATCCAGACGGATGAGATATTTTTCATACGCTGGATAGATTTCGATAACATCACCACGAACCCGGAAGGTACCTCTTACCGGATTCAGGTCATTGCGAGTATAATGAATATCGACCAATCGCCCCAGAAAATCGTATCGATGAAGAGTCTCCCCTTTCTTAATAAGAATCATTAATTCTTTGTAATCCTCCGGAGATCCAATTCCATAAATACAGGAAACACTGGCAACAATGATTACATCCCTTCGGGAAATCACGGCTGCCGAAGCTTTTAATCGCAGTCTTTCGATTTCTTCATTTATCGAACTGTCTTTTTCAATATAGGTATCCGTTTGAGGTATATATGCCTCCGGTTGGTAATAATCGAAATAGCTGATAAAATACTCAACTGCATTGTGAGGAAAGAATTGTCTAAACTCACCATACAATTGAGCAGCGAGGGTTTTGTTGTGGGAGATAACCAGGGTTGGACGATTAACTTTTTCTATGACGTTAGCCATCGTGAAAGTCTTTCCGCTTCCTGTTACTCCTAAAAGCGTCTGATACGGTTTCCCTTCTTGAAGTCCCTGTACCAATTGGGCAATGGCGTCGGGTTGATCACCTGTCGGTTTATATTTAGAAACTAATTTGAATCGATTCATGATAAATCCTTTTTTCAAATTTTTAATTTATGACGAATCATTCTCTAAAACAAGTGCCGTTCATACTCACTTTTTAATCCAGTAAAAACCGGAATAATTCATATTTTTATACCATCACCTTTTATTTTTGGTATATTTTAGTTAAAAATTGTCCGACGAAAATCCATAATTATATCCGAGTGTAAAAATGAATAACTCTCCCAATGATCATCTTCTTAAAAATCGCCATCAACAATTATTAAGTCTGGTGGCAAAAAGTTTTTATAAAGAGTTGATCAATTATGGCATTGATTCGCGCGATGTGGTTACTATTTCCCTAAATCTTCTGGATCAATTGACTTCTAGTTCTAAAAATGAAACCGAGGATGTCCCTAACTATACCAAAGAATTCCTGATCGATGATGTTATCGATCAATGGAAAGGAAAACATTGCCTGCAATTGGATTCTGTCTGCTTATCTCCACTGTCTCCTCAGCATGTACAACCCATCGTCCAATGGCTGCAATCTGATTCCATTCAAAACACTTTCATCGATTTTTTACCAAAAGAAATGAAACTCTTAAACAGATATCTCCTTCATTCATCTGATCGAAAATATTTTGCTGTATTTTACCAGGATCAATTTGTAGGAGTAATGGGGGCCGAGAATATAGATGGTTTACATAAGAAACTAGAAATGAAAAAATTGATAGGGGCATCTGAATATCGAGGCAAAGGAATCGGCAAGCGAGCTAGTTTCCTACTTCTATACTTTGCTTTTATGATACTGAACTTTAACAAAGTGTACATTCAGACAATGGATACCAATATTCGCAATATTAATCTAAACCATAAATTGGGTTTTGAATTAGAAGGAATTTTCTTTCAGGAAGTTCAAAAGGACGAACAGTTCTTTGATGTAGTGCGAATGAGCCTGCTAAAAGAAAATTGGGTAAAAATCTATGGATGTTAAAATATGCCTGAACCTTTGCCTGACCTGAATTATCACGATCATATCACACATTATCAATTAGACGGGGAATACTATGATTTTTTTTCTCCTGATAAATACATGTTACAGGAAATCCGGCGACGGTATCAGGAATTTTTCCATCTCTATCGGGTGAATAGACACCACAGGATTTTAGAACTGGGAAGCGGTGGAGGATTTGCAGTAGAAGTTTTAAAAAAATGGTCACCCTTTTTCTATCTAGTTGATATTCCTATTAATAACCTGAGAAAAATAAAACAGCAAGCAGCTTTTCCCTTATTTCCTGCAGTGGCTGATGCTTACTCTTTGCCATTCAACAAAGATTCTTTTCATTTGGTATTTATGGCGGAAGTGCTGGAACATCTGTTTGATCCGGCGAAAGTCTTACGGGAAATTCATCGTGTTCTTAGACCGGATGGTAACCTGCTGTTCTCTGTCCCTTATAAAGAAAAAATAACCTATCAGATCTGCATCCATTGCAATCAACCCACTCCTACTCATTCTCATCTGCATTCCTTCGATGAAAAGAAATTGCAGGAATTGTTGATTCAAGCAGGTTTCCAACCCATTCGTTTTTCAAAAAATTGTAATAAAATCCCTAACCGCTTACATATTAATTATTTATTCCGGAACCTTCCTTTTCGTTTCTGGAAAATAATGGATCATTTTTTTAACTTCTGGTTTGATAAACCTATTTCAATTATAGGACTGGCACAAAAGCGATCTGATTGAAAAAAATATCCCGACTCTAAAGCCGGGATATTTTTCATTCAAATGTAAATAGGAGAATTGAACTCAGGGGCCAACTATCTCATCCAGACGGCGGATGAGTTCCAGGGTGGTAGGTTCACTAGCGACCTGCAGATTTAAAATAAAAATATCATAATTACCATTCTGATCAGAGTGGTAGGCAATAAAATTACCATCCGGTGAGTAGGACGGATTGGTATTATTGGCTAAACTCACTGTTAATCGTTCCACCTCGCTTCCATCAATCTTGGCACGATAAATATCAAAACTACCCGACTGATCACCGAAAAAAGCAATATAGTGAGAATCTGGTGAAACAAAGGGATTTACTTCATTCGATCCCGGATTCCCGATAAGCGTCATGGGTAGCGAACCATCATTTTTCATCACAAAGATATCATAACTGCCATTTTTATTCGAGTGATAATAGATATGGTCATCGGATATACTAAAACAGGCTCCACCATTATTGGCATTATCTCGGGTAAGTTGTAAATGAAAATCTCCATCACTTTCCATTCGAAAAATATCGCTATATTTCTCGGTGTAAGGGACACTGCGCAAATCGCTGCGTTCGGAAACGAAAACGATCAGGTCACCGCGGTGATTAAAGCGTGGTAACCAGTCGTCCGCTACAGACTCGGTTAAGTTCTTCGTAATATTCGTTTCCAGATCTAGCAAATAGATCTCACGTACCTTAAATTTATTATCGATTGGTCGCCGATCATCTGCATTCGAGGTGAATACTAACTTTTTACCATCTGGACTGAGGAAAGGCAATTCTTCATCGGCCGGAGTATTTACCAGAAAACGGGTATCGCCGCTGGAAAGATCCCTTTCAACAATATCCCAGTTACCATTTTCGTTGGTCTGATAAATTAATTTTGTACCATCAGCGGAAAATACGGGAAAAGTCTCATCAGCCGGGCTGCTGGTAACTTGCTGGATGGCATACTTTCCCCCCAGATATCGTCCAACTTTTTCAGTATAGGCTGTGCCGCCGGGAGCTTTTAATGCCTCGCGAAAAGCCCGGTAAGCCTCTTTTGATTTACCTTGCGACATTAATAGTTCGCCATATTGATATTGAATATCGGGCTGATACGGGTCTTGCTTTAAAAGAGATTCCATCACCGGAATAGCTTTCTCAGCCATATTCATTGCTAAGTATTCATTATATAAACTCTTTTTAGCTTCAAGGTCGGCCGGATTTTTTTGCGTATATTTTTCAAGATAAGTCACTCTTTCCTGTGGAGATAATTGATTGTACTCTTCCTGAGTCAATTTCTTGGGACCACCGCAATAGGTAATCAGCAGGACAAGCATTATCGACAGTGCTGGCAGGAAGAATTTTTTCATGGGATGTGCTCCAATATTTTTGTCAGTAAATATAAACATTTTCATCAAGTTATGACAAAGACTTTTTCAATCAATTTGTTTCTTTTAATTGTTCAATCTTTTTTTGGGCTTCTTTCTTTAATTCAACCAATATACCAGGTCGATCGATGATTTCCTGGTACATGCGAATGGCATCACTTTTTCGTCCTAATTTTTCATAGGCCTGACCGGAATAATAAAGAGCACTGGCTTCCCACTGCAATTTGGTCTGTTTGGAAAGCAGAGGAATCTTAACAAACTCACGAATGGCGTTCTCATATTGTCCGGCATTGAAATAAGCTTCTCCAATGTAAAATTGTATTTCCGGCTCCTGCTCACTATTCGCCTCGAATTTTAAATTTTTTAAATAATCTACAGCCTCAGAGTATCGATTCAAATTCGTCATCGCCATCCCAATCATAATTTTCTTGTCAATTATATCCACAGCCTGCGGAAATTCTTCGACATAATCTCTGGCCTGGCTTAACACGCCGTCCCATAAACCCAAATCACGATAAATCGAGATTAAATTAGACAGCGCTCGTTGACGGACTTCTGGTTCCCGCGCCATCTCCACGGCTTTTTGAAAAGCACCCACCGCTAATTCTCTCTTCTCTGCCCGATAGTATAAACCTCCCAGAGTTATAAAAATGTTTGCCTTTAAGGTACTATTCGGATATTTTTCGCTGAATCCAGAGAGAATCTCCATCGCCTTATCAACTTTGTTCAATGTCGTATATGTAAGACCAAGATAATATTCCGCATCATCCGCAAAATCTGTCTTGCGATATTTGGTTATTACGTTTTCAAACCGTTTAATCGCCGTATCAAAATTCTTATTCAGGTAATAATATTTTCCTATTTCAAATTCAAATTCAGCCAGGTAATTTTCATAACCGGCTTCCTTTTTAAAGTCTTTTTGAAAGAGACTGAGTTTATTTTCATATCCCTTTAAATTACCCTGATTAATCAAACAAACCATCTCCCGGGACTGATAATGAATTTTCAGTTTGGGATCATCAGTTTTGGCGACCAGCTTGCTATACAATACCTGCGACTTCTCGTAGTCCTTACGTTCAAGGTATATATCGGCAATTTTCGCCGTAGCTTGAAGAAAAAGCGGAGAGCTTTCATTTCGAGCGATCGGTTGCAAATGCAGTAACGCGCCTTCTTTATCCCCCTCACTGATGGTCATATCTGCCAGGATGAACAAACACTCTTCAACATATTTGCCTTGAGAATTTAAATGTAAATATGTTAACAGATTCTGCCGCGCTTCCCGATGTTGATTTAAGTAATAGCGTGCCTTACCATTAAAAAAGTAAAATTCCGGTTCTTTCATAACTCTTAATTTCCGCAAGAGTAAATCGCTGGATAATTCAACGCCTTTTAACGAAGGCTCCGTGTAATCAATCACCGCCTGGTAGTCCGTTGCCAGCAGATAGACTTCCGGAATTCGTGTCCTGGCCGCTATCGCTGCAGGTGAATAATTGTACTGCTCCCTTAATTTTGACCAAAACTGGGCCGCCAGCTGATAATTACCTTTGTTTTCATTGATCTTCGCCAATAAGCCAAGAGCATTAGCCCGTAAGGGATGTTTATCAATATTCAGCAAGAATTCTTTTAAGATCTCCGCCGCCTGATCCATATTTTTCTGATCGTAATAAATCTTGCCACTGAGATAAAAGGCTTCCCCCGCCACAGAATTTCGAGGGGATTTTCTCAATTGGCTGAGTTCCAATAACGCTTTATCGACATTCTGAGAATCAAAATACAAATTGGCCAGCCTTAAACGAACCTGATCAGCAAATTTGGAAGATGGATAGCTTCCGACAAAACGTTCCCAGAATTGAATTTGTTTGGCGGACGGCAAATTCTGGGCGGTATCAGAGGCAATCGTTTCCTGGATGAAATAGTACATCAGGCTGTCAGGATATTCAACTCTGGAGATATAGTTCATCGCATTTTTAAATTCAGTCAGTGCCTGTCGGCGTTCAGCTCGGTCATCTTTCCCCTCAAATCGTCTTAGCTCTGCTAAACGACGATACCCTTCACCTTTTAGAAGATACGCCTCACCCAAAATAGCTGAATCGGAACTGCTACTGATCAGTTCATTCACCATAGTTTTTGCTTCCTCAAAATCACTTAAATGCAGGAGATAAACACGTGCCAGATCCAACTTTAACCTCTGTTTATCCTCCTGGGCCAGAATCCTTCCCATTAATTTAGCTAACTTATTTACCCCGTCCTTCTGATCGATCAAGTAATAATTTTGAATAATGCGAAGATAATTCTGAGCCGAATCTATTTTACTGGAACAGTACAAATTATTAATTAAATCCTGAAACTTGAGGCGGGCATTCTCATACATCGCTTTTTGAAAATAATTCTTGGCCAGTAAAAACAGCCATAGATCACGGGCAGGATAATTCGGTATCTCCACCAGCATTTTACGATACACATTCTCTGCATCAACCAGGCGGTCGTCGGCCAGTGCAGCATAAAAAAGATCAGTTAAAATGTCATCTTTACCAGGATAATCAGCATAATCCTGTAAAAAAGTTTGCAAAATCTCCTGTCCCTGTTCATACTGCTTTTTAAATAAATATACTCTGCCCAGCTGTCTTCTACTTTCTATAAACATATCTGGTGCGATCTGTGGTGCGGCAGGATTTTCCAAAATTTTCTTAAAGTAGGTCTCACTCTGCTCATATTTCTCTTCTTGCATGTATACCACGCCAGAATAAAAATTTGTTTGGAGAAGCAGAGTATCATTTATACCGGTGGTAGAGATGGATTCCAGGCTTTTACGAGCCAGGTAAAAATTATTCTGCAGGAAATAGGTAGAAGCCAGGGCAAGGTGCAGGCGAGCTTTTTGATCCTGATTCTTATATTTTGGAATATTTTCATTGATTAGTTTGATGGTCGTTTCAAAATCGCCGCTTACAACCATGATTTCACTTAACCGAAGCAAAGCAGTGAAAGCCGCCGAAGAAGACGGGTATTTCGTCATAACCGTATGATAATTTTCTTTGGCTCTCTCAACTTGTCCCAGTCTGCTATAGAGATGACCTATTCCCAGGTAAGCCTGTGCTAAAAGTGAAGATTCAGCTCCTGATTGTAACACTTTTTCATATTCACTAAGGGACTGATCATAGTTATGTTCTTCCAACAATAGAGCGGCATACAAAAGACGACCGTTAGGATAAATATTGCTATCTGGATATCGATCCAGAAAATCTTTTAGGGTTAATTCCGCTTTTGGAATATTTTTCTCTTTAAAATAAATAGAGGCAGCCTGAAATAAAGCCAGTGGAGCCTGTGGATGCTGGGGATAAAGCACTTTGACTGTCTCATAGCATCTCGCCGCTTCCGATATTTTTTGCAACTTCAGATAAGAATCACCTGCCTTCTGCCAGGCCTCAGCGGCTCGAGTGTGATCCGGATATCGAACAGCCATATCCTGAAATTCGACTCGAGCATTCTCGAAATCTTTCGAATGATAAAGTGAAAGACCTAAATAAAATTTTGCTTCTGGTACTCGATCACTACTGGGATATTTATTCACAAATAAACTAAATTGTTGAGCGGCGATGTCATAAAAACCTTCATTATAAAGTTTCAAAGCATATGAAAAATCATCACTCTCACCATACCGCTGGGCAACCAGCATAGTTACCAAAGCGCACAGTATCAATGCCATTAAGAATATTTTCTTCATGAGATTACTCCCGATTTTCAAGTAATGTTAAATTCGCATATTCCGCGATAAGTTTCTTGATACTTGAATTTTCAAACTGAATGGTTAATTTCGTTCCCATGCTGGATGCTTCCACACCCAGGATTTGACCATCACCGAAAACCTGATGATGAACTGATTGTCCAATCTTAAATTCACTATTTTCATCAGGTAAATTATCCATATATCTTTGAGCTTTTCGTTCTGATGGTGGAAAAAGACGAAATGCCTGGCGACTGGTTTGCCTGTGATCCAGTCGGGAAACTTTTACTAATTCGGCCGGAATCTCTTTGAGGAACCTTGAAGGAATATTCCAAAAAGTACCGCCGAAATCTTCTCGGCCAAAACGATGTCTGGTCTGAGTATGAATCAAATAGAGTCGTTCTTTTGCGCGCGTCATTCCCACATAAAACAAACGTCGTTCCTCTTCCAATTCTTCTATCTCCGCCGAATTTCGACCCAGAGGCAGTAATCCTTCTTCCAGGCCGGTGACAATCACTACCGGAAACTCCAGGCCTTTTACACTGTGCAGGGTCATCAAAGTCACTAAAGGTTTATCCGGATCCCAGCGATCAATATCGGTTAGCAGGGAGATCTCATCCAGGTAGGAGATCAAACTATTCTGCTGTGACCTGTTCTGCACAAAAATTTCGATGCTGTTGAGCAATTCATTAATATTTTCCAGACGATTCTCATCTTCGATGAGGTTGGTTTTCTCATAAATCGATTTTAGCCCAAACTCCTCAATAACTGCTTTTGAGATTTGATAGGCATTTAATTTCTCAAGTTGTTCACGATAATATTCCATCGCTTGATAGAAGTCCTGCAACGCTTTAGAAATATGAGGTTTGAGATCGGTTAACTGGTCAATTCCTGCTAGCACCTGGTACAAAGGTATTTGCATTTTCGAAGCATAATCGGTCAGAATTTTCAGACTGCCAGGACCCACCCCCCGTGAAGGAAAATTTATAATTCTCAGCAGGCTCACTGAATCCTGAGGATTTACCAGAACTTTCAGATAAGCCAGGATATCTTTAATTTCCTTTCGTTCATAAAATTTGATTCCCCCTACAATGGTATAGGGAATACCGGCCACTCGCAATTGCTCTTCCAGAGCTCGGGATTGGGCATTCGTCCGATACAAAACAACAATTTCCTTCAGGGAGGTATGATTTTTCAATTCTTCATTTTTGATTATTTCTACCACCTGTCGACCTTCACTGATTTCATCCGCCGTCTGAAAAACCTTTATTAATTCACCTTTTGTTTTCTGGCTCCATAAATTTTTCCCCAGCCGAATCTCATTTTTTGACACCACCGCATTGGCGGCATTCAGAATGGTTTGAGTAGATCGATAATTTTGCTCCAATCGGATGATTTTGCACTTCGGATAGTCTTTCTCAAAATTCAGAATATTGTTGAGATCTGCCCCTCTCCAGCGATATATGCTCTGATCTTCGTCTCCCACCACACATAAATTATGGTGTTTTTTAGCTAATAATTTAATCCAGTAATATTGGGCTTTATTGGTATCTTGGTACTCGTCCACCAAAATAAAACGAAATCGTTCCTGGTATTTTTCTAAGATCGCAGGATGAGCCGTAAAGATTTCGATAGGTTTAATGATTAAATCATCAAAGTCAAACGCATTATTTCGACGAAGGGCGACTTCATATTCCCAAAATATTTTGGCAATCAATTGACTGCGAAAATCGTGAGCCGATTTTTCAAATTGACGAGCATCCAACAGCCTATTCTTCGCATTGCTGATCACATATTGTACGTGAGAGGGTGTTAAAGATTCTTTACTGATATTTAAAAACGACATGATGCGCTTAATCTGGCTTTCCTGATCTTCAGTATCATAAATCGTAAAATTAGATTGATATCCAATATGCTTCGCTTCAAAATGAAGTATCCGGGCTGAAATAGAATGAAAAGTTCCGATCCATAGATTTTGGACAGACATACCCAACAATTTTTCCACTCGACTTTTCATTTCATTGGCGGCTTTGTTAGTAAAAGTAACAGCCAGTATCTGATCGGGTTGAGCCTGCTGCTGTTCGAGTATATAAGCGATTCGATGAGTCAACACTCGGGTTTTACCACTCCCGGCTCCGGCTAAAATCAACATGGGACCATGAATATGAGTCACCGCCTCACGTTGAACTGGATTTAGATCTTTCAGACTACTAAATTTTGACATCTTTAAAAATTGGTCTATTTATTATCAAGGAAAAATTTATTCACTAAACTTACTATTTAAAAGTGATTTTAAGGAAAGAAGACTTCAAGACCAATCATACTTTGTCCTTTTGAAAAAGATAAATAAAAATTACTCTATTTTCTGGTAATAGTTCCTACTATAAATTAAAGGCTGTGGTGATCAAAGATTATTAGATATCAATTGAATTAATTTCATTTCCGTTACCAGGATAATTAATTTTACTAAAAATTAAAAAGGATATTCATCTATGTCTGATCAGCAGATAATTTCTAAGAAGACTGGTTCTGCCATCGCCATCGATCTGGCTGCCTTTGTTATTATTGTTGCCGGGATGAAGGCCGCCAGCACTTTATTGGTCCCTTTCCTTTTTTCCTTATTTATTTCTATCATCTGCTTTCCACCGTTTTTTTGGTTACAAAGAAAAAAAGTCCCTAAAGGGGTCGCCCTCATTATCATTATTCTGGGGATTTTAATCGTGGGATTTTTAGTTGGTGCCCTCATTGGAACTTCTATTAATCAGTTTACCAACAACTTACCCACCTATGAAAAGATACTGGAAGAAAAAACGGATATCATAGTAAATTGGTTCACGAAAATGGGGATTGAGATCCCTTCCGAGCAATTTTTTTCCTCCTTTAGCCTCAAGGAACCACTGGCTTTAATGGCTAATTTATTGAAATCGGTAACAAATGTGCTAACCAAAACTGTTTTGATTTTGATGATTGTCATCTTTGTGTTATTAGAAGCCGCCGATTTTCCAGGAAAATTAAGAGTGATTTCCCAAAATCCCCATAAATCCATTGGTAATTACTTAACTATCAATAACAACATCAAAAGATATGTCTTCATCAAAACCCTGCTAAGTTTATCCACTGGAATTTGTGTTTTCGTCTGGTTACTCATCTTAAAAATTGATTACGCATTGTTATGGGGAATGCTGGCTTTTCTGCTAAATTTTATTCCCAATATCGGATCAATAATTGCTGCTATTCCTGCTATTTTATTAGCCCTCATCCAATATGGATTTGTTTCCGCTGGATTGGTCACAATGGGATATCTTGTGATAAATTTTATTTTTGGAACCCTATTAGAGCCTAAACTGATGGGAGAAGGTCTGGGTTTGTCCACTCTGGTCGTTTTTCTATCCCTCATCTTCTGGGGCTGGATACTGGGTCCTTTCGGTATGTTGCTATCTGTTCCTTTAACCATGGTTGCGAAAATCGTTCTGGATAATTATCAGGACACTCGGTGGATCTCCATTCTTTTAGGTTCTTCCAAGTCAACAAAAATTTCAAGTTAAAAAAAACAATGTTTTCTCTTCTGAAGATCCGACTGATCCTTATTAAATCAGAGTGGGGAAAATTCTAAAGAGAAACACAAATAGAAAGATTGTTCTAACAGAAGTACGACGATGATGCTTTACATTATTCATCTTGCTGCTCTTTAGAACAATCTAATTTATAGTCAGCGTGATTAAAGATGGCTGATGTGCTTTAAAAAATTATTTCAATAAAATCGGTAAGAAATTTTATTTCTAATTTTTTACCTGGTTCTAATGCAAAAAAAGTCATTTTTATTTTGCCATCCGGGCGCTCTCGGTGATTTTATTCTCACCTGGCCGGTTTTGACCGTTATGCGGCAGATCATGCCAGAATATGAATTTACTGCCATCGGTCAACTCCCTTTTCTCCAGCTTGCCCAGCGATTTAATCTGCTGGATCACCTTCATGATATCAACGCCCGGTATTTAACAGACTTCTTTTGTGGCGAAAGATTCCCACTTCAATTAGGTAAACCAGCTGGCGCTATCCTGTGGATGACCCAGTCAGATGAAGTGGTAAATATGTTGAAATCTGTAGCAGAACAACCGATTATCACTCTGTCCCCCTTACCTGCCATACATTACCACATCAGCATGTATTACTTACAACAGGTTCAGCATTATTACCCGATTATTTTTTCTAACAGTATCATTTCCGAAATTGAATTTCCCTTACACAGAAAAAATAGCAATTTGGTTTTAATTCATCCCGGCAGTGGAAGCCCGAAAAAAAACTTTTCAATCACTTTTTATAAAACTTTAGTTGAGCTTCTTAAAGATCGAGGCTTCTCCAGGGTGGCTATCCTTCTTGGACCAGTTGAAATTGCGCAGAATTTATCTGAGGAGCTAAAAAACATATCCTTACTTTTCTCAGAAAATTTGGACGAACTGTTAAACATTTTCCAAACCACTGCTCTATTTATTGGAAACGATTCAGGAGTTAGCCATCTGGCAGGTATTTTTGGTATTCCCAGTATTGTACTTTACAAATCTACTAATCCAGCCGTATGGGGGGTGCTGGGAAAAAGAGTACACATGATTTCCGGGAAACGGGAAGAAGAGGTTTTCAACCAAATAAATAACATAATAGAAAGACAAAAAATTCTCTGAGAAGAACTATCCTGAATTCTTTGTAGTGTTATGCCGCTTCATTATTAAGATCGAATGCGTTATCGGTTATTTCTCTGATTTCTTTTTACCTGTTTTCTGATCTCGTCAAAATTGGCTTTCCAATGGGCGTGCTCTGCAGCAGTGCTAGAAAAATGATGTCCGCCATTACCGGTGGCTACAAAAAACATATAGGAAGTTTGAGCCGGAAAAATAGCAGCCAGAATAGATCGCTTTCCGGGATTATTTATCGGTCCGGGGGGCAAACCCCGGTATTTATAGGTATTATATGGAGAATCAATTTCCAGATCTTTGCGCAACAAACGACGCGGTGGTCCCGGGATAATATACTGGATCGTGGGGTCAGCACCCAACAGCCAGCCACGGCGCAACCGATTATGATAAACTGAACTTACCAGTACTCGCTCGGAATCCACAACCACTTCGCCTTCGATGATGGAAGCCAGCGTTATGATCTGATGTCTGTTCATCTGTAAGTGGGACATCTGATACTGAACACTATCATTTTCAAAAATGGACAAAGTCCCTGAAATCATGATTTTCAGGATATCCTTTTCCGGCATTTGATATGTGAAAAAATAGGTCTCGGGGAGCAAATATCCTTCTAAATTGGAAGCGGAAATGCCATATTGTTGGCAGATTGAAGAGTCGTTTACCAATCGCATGAACCGCGTGGAATCGATACCTAATTTGGACTTTAAAATACCGGCAATTTCCTGGCAGGTTAAACCTTCCGGTATGGTCACTTTTAAAAGCGCATTCTCCGGTTGCGTTAAATATTTCAATAAGTGCCAGGGAGGTAAATGAAGAGGAATGGAAAAATAACCAGCGTGAATTTTATTCTGATAACCTGTGATTTTGGCCAGAAGTAAAAAAGTGCTTTTGTTTTTCAAAATTTTTTCAGACACAAGGATATCGGCAATCTCCCGTAAATTCGTTCCAGCCGGAATATGAACACTGCGCGCGTTTTCAAAATTTAATTGAGATCGATCAAAAGCTGGAAAATACATTTTCTTGATCTGCCAGCCGAAGAATATAAACAAAATGACAAGACTGAGAATCCAGAACTTGCGCAAATAATGCCAGAAAACATGAATGAATAAATAGCCTACAAAGGTAACTCTGGAGATAATAAGCTTCACTGACAATTTGTATTTCCCTCTGTTAATACTTTCCTCATCCTTTGTCTGGCCAATTATACTGAATCATTCTTTCTAATTCAAAAATAGCATTTTGGCGATTCAACCATGTATCATCCAGGATGAAATGATGAATCCCCCTCTCACCAAAACCAGCCATTTCTTGCCGGGAAAACCAGTTTGAAAAAACAATCAAGGGTACTGGTGAATGTTTCATTGCTTTCGCTTTCTGATAAAAATCTGAAGAGAGGATTTCATTTGCATTATCCTTTTCAACCACCAATCCCCCAATAATTTCAGGTTCTACCTGGGATAGATCGGAAACAGAATAAATTTTTAAAAAAGGTTCTAGACCCAGTTGAAAAGTTATGTCGGCAAACGCAGCTAATTTTTTCGAATCCAGAAAATCGGCATCTAATAAAACGCCATCCGCTCCAAATGATTTCGCCTGATATAGTTGCACTTCATCAATAAAAAAGTCCCGTTGAATCACACTCACTTCCGATCCAGTCTTGGCCAGCTTGATATGGCTGGGATCACCACCCCAAAATTGCCGATCGCTCGCCACTAAGAAAACAGAGATTTTAAGCTTAACCAACGACCTGACCATTTTGAAGGGATCATAGTTATCTATCTCTTTATTACTCTGCAACTCTCGTCGCTGTAAGGGAATAATTAATGGTATGGATTGATGAGAATTAAGCGCCACCTGGGCGCTGTAGAAATCAGTTCCGACTGAAAAGGATGCGTTGCGAATGAGACCTAAATCAAAATGATCCTTTATGCTCTTTAACTCTTTATTTTTAATAGAAATAATTTTTTTCTTAAGCGATTGATCTAATTTCATATCATTTCCTGGTTTTAATTTAACATCCTACTGATTTCAATCATCTGTTCTAATTTATGCAATGCGGCACCGCTATCAATGGATTGTACGGCTCTCTTAATTCCCTGATCGAGTTCTTTCACCAAACCACTTACCTTGAGAGCGGCAGCAGCATTCAGTATTGTCACTTCACGGGCTCCACCTTTTTTGCCATTTAAAATATCGAGAAGAATTTTTTTATTGGTCTGAGCATCGCCTCCTTTAATGCTATCGATTGGATAACGATTGAGACCTACATCTTCCGGATTTATTTCATATTCGGTAATCTCAGTTTCTTTCACTTCCACCACATGCGTCCGTCCACAAATATTTACCTCGTCCAATCCATTTTCTCCGCTGACCACCATAGCCGAGAAAATACCGATTTCCATAAGTACCTGTGCGATCAATCTAGAGAGTTTTTCATCGTACACGCCTATGAGATGACGCTTGGTTAGAGCAGGTTTAGTGAGCGGATCCAAAATATTGATAATAGTTCTGGCTCCCAGATTCTGACGGATGGTTACAAAATTCCGCGGCGAAGGTTTATAGCGCGGAGCAAAAATAAATGCCAAACCAATTTCCTGAAAAATCGTGTAAAACTGATCCGGAAAAAGTTCGGTTTTTATACCCAGAACTTTCAAGACATCTGCACTTCCGCATTGACTGGATACGGAGTGATAGCCATGCTTAATCACTTTAGCCCCTGCTCCAGCGGCGACAATCGCTGCAGCGGTGGAAATATTAAAAGTACCCAGATTATCACCCCCAGTGCCGCTGGTATCAATGGCATTTTCATCAGCGATGGACAATGGAGTGATCCGATCGCGATAGGCTTCTACCGAACCAATCAACTCATCAACCGTACTCCCCTTTAGTTGCAGGGCGATTAAAAAAGCTGATATTTGCGCTTCAGTCGCCTGATCGGATAAAATTTCTTGCATTACTTTATATGATTCTTCCCGACTCAAACTTTTCCCTTCCAGAAATTTTGCAATGGCCTCTTTAATCATTCGGTTTCCCTCATCATTTCAAAAAATTGTCCATTAAGATTTTAAATCATTCTTCCTCATTTATCCTGTGGATTTTCGCCTATCCCCGGGAAAGCCTGTCTAATCTTTTCTCTGAAATATAAATCTTCCTGGAAAGAATTATCGATTGGAAGCGACTCATGAGTAAATCTGAATCCATTTTCCTCAAAATCGATTTTTAAAATTCCCAGATACTCTCCATCATAACCATTCTGCAATACAATTTGTCTCCCTATCTGTTTTTGAGCTGTCTCCTGGCTATGTCCGGCAATAATCACATCGATAGATGGATAATTTTCAGCTAATTTCACTCCCTGCTCAAAAGCAGCATGATAGACCACGATTAAAAGATCTACCCGCGGACGGAGAGAAGAAAGAATCTCCGGCAAGATTTGTCCGGTTGGGATTAAAACAATATCCTTATGGAAAGCATCCTCAAAGCAATCAGGGTCGACAAGACCGATTATTCCAATTTTATGATTGACCTTCTCTAAAACCACAGGTGAATAAGTATGTGCTTTCCCCTGATGATCTATTTTTAGATTACAGGATACGATAGAGAGCGGAAAACGTTGAATCCCGCGCATGAGAAAATCCGAACCTTCGACCAACTCCTGTTCACCTAAGGTCACAGCATCATATCGGGCGGCGTGCATCATCTCCAGCATTAACCAATTAGCAGATGGTAGAGTGTAGGATTTAAAGAAATCGCCGCTATCCACCAAAAGCAGATCGGGATGGGTAACCCTCAACTGATTTATCGCCGTAACCACTCGGGTCATTCCTCCTAAAAAAGTAGCCGGACATTCACAGGGTTCCAGATAACCATTGAGGTTAGTGCTGTAAACAACATATAAGGTCTGGCTTCTAATCTGCCCAATCAACAGGATAAAAATAATGAATAAAAATCTGGCTTTCATCAAGTAACCCAAGGTTTTAGATAATTATATCATCGCGTTTAGATGAAAATTAATAAATAGAAAAGAGCATCATTCAAATTTTATTAAAGCAACTACCTATTAAGTCCTCAAACTTTTTTAAAAAAGTGTAATTTAATTTCAAATTTAAAGATTAAAACATTTCAGATCATCAATTGTTTTCAAGGGATAAGGTTGATGATTCCACAGGAGATCGATCTCCATTCTTTTTGTAACCGGTGATCCATATCTATTTTATCTTCACATTTATATATTTTTGAATTCTTACAACCATGTCAACCCTGGTTTGTTCCAGGTATAATAACGATCAATGAAAATTGTACAATTTCAAGAATGGCAAGGATGGTTGGACATTCAAATGAATTAATGAAATATTATAAAAATCTTCTCATCACTATCCAAAAACATAAGCATTGAAGAAGACGTGAATGTCTTGCCAGGTGATAGCCGCAATTTTGATGTGAAGATTCATATAATACAGAGAAATTACCATCGAACCAGCGAAGCCGCCCAGGTAAAGCCACTCCCGAAGGCAGCCAGCGCCACCAGGCTTCCCTCTCGAATTCTTCCTTGTTCCCAGGCTTCGCTCAGACAAATAGGAATAGTGGCAGCGGTAGTATTACCATATTTCTGTATGTTGCTATACATTTTGTCCATTCCTATGCCTAATCTCTCGGCCACGGCTTCGGTAATGCGCAAATTGGCCTGGTGTGGAACGACCAGATCCACATCATTAATGGTGTAGCCGGCCTCCTTTAAAACCTCATGAATCACTTCCGGAAATAAAGTCACCGCATATTTGAACACAAAACGACCTTCCATCTTGGGATAAATTCGGTCGGTTTGGAGCATATCAGGACTTATTCGGGGGTGGTGAGTGACGGAGGGCCATTCTCCCCATAATTTTTTTGCAAAACGTCCATCAGCATGCAACTTCGAAGCAATAATACCCCGATCGGAATCATCAGAAGCAGTGAGAACGGCGGCACCTGCTCCATCCCCAAAAAGAACAGCCATATCACGCCCACGAGTGGTCAAATCCAGACCGGTACTCTGGATTTCTGCTCCGACCAATAAAATAGTCTTATAGGTTCCAGTCCTTATAAATTGGTCAGCGACTGACAGACCATAGAGAAATCCACTGCATTGATTTCGAATGTCCAGACAAGGGACACCAGGGATTTGTAATTTTTCCTGTAAAAAACATCCTGCTCCCGGAAAAACATGGTCAGATTCCATACAGGCAAAAATGATAAGGTCGATATCTTTCGGTTCACGATTCGCACGCTTGAGGGCAATCTCACTGGCTTTCAAACCTAAACCGGAGACCGATTCACCCTCAGTAATCCACCGTCTCTCTAAAATACCAGTCCGTTCACGAATCCACTCATCGCTGGTATCCATCATTTTTTCTAAATCCTTATTCGTCACAACCCGTTCAGGAACATAATGTCCGACTCCAGCAAAAATAGTTCTCTTCATATTCGCTCAACCTTATTTTGTTGTTCTAAAATAATTAGTAAAATATAGTAGCAGGAAAAATTTTTTTCAAGATAAGAAAAAATGTTTTCGTTTACTCATATTTATTAAAAGAAATTTATCGAAGTAATTTAAGAAGACAATGAAAAATTCAATTAAATGATGTTCCTTCTTTCAAGGTCAAACCTCGTAAAAAATCGGCTGTGAACAAACGCTTTTTCCCCTCGCGTTGTAATTCAAGGATTTCGATGACTCCCGGAGCACAAACGATTTTTAATTTATCCGAGCTTGCCTCTAAGATGGTACCAGCTGGTGCATTTATCTGGTCTTCATTAACCACTCTGGCGCGATAAAAGTTAATTCGTTCACCTTGATAAAAAGCAAAGGCGGTTGGGAGGGGGGACAAACCATGAATCCAATTTTTCACGGTTGGAGCCGGTTGGTTAAAAGACAAATGGCAATGTTCCTTTGTCAATTTTGGAGCGGGAGTGGCCAACTCATTTTTCTGCGGTTGTAATGAGTAATTTCCCTTTTGAATTAAATCAATTGCTTCTAATAATAGTTCTGCTCCAATCGGTGCTAACCGATCGTGCAACTCCCCAGCGGTCTCATCCGGAAAAACCGGAGTTCTCCTTTGCAGAATAATCTCCCCCGCATCGATTGCTTTTGAAATTTTTATAATGGTATTTCCCGTTTCGCTCTCACCAGAAATAATTGTCCAGTTTATGGGAGCCGCCCCTCGGAATTTAGGCAACAGAGAGGGATGAAGATTTATTGTACCGTAAGCTGGTAAGGTGAATATCTCTTCCGGTAAAATGCGATAGGCGACTACTACAAATAAATCGGCATTGATCTGTTTTAATAAATCTATAAGTTTCTCATCTCTTAATTTTTCGGGTTGCAAAATCGGCTGCAGATTGTACTGAAGAGCGGTTACTTTAACAGGTGGAGGAACAGTAGTTTTTCCCCGCCCTTTCGGCCGATCGGGTTGGGTAACGATTCCAACTACTTGATGATGAGATGAGATCATCTTTTCTAGGGAAGGTACCGCAAATTCGGGGGTTCCAAAAAATATAATTTTAAGACCACGATCGGCTATGAAAATGCTCCTTCTATTTCTTTTATTTGAGCTTCCAGCATTTTCTTGCGGATAAAAGGAATTCTATCGATAAAAAGAATGCCATCTAAATGATCATATTCGTGTTGAAATACCCGTGCCAGCAATCCCTCTAATTCTTCTTCAACGACTTTTCCTTCAACCGTCTGATATTTCACCCATATTTTGAATGGTCGGTCTACTTCAGCTCGAATCCCCGGGATACTCAAACAACCCTCTTCATATGTATCAAGCCCCTGAGCATCTAAAATTTCGGGATTAATATAGGCCTGTGCCTCCCATTCCTCATTAATTAACTTCCGATCGATCACAAACAGTCGTGACAAGACATTAACCTGCGGAGCGGCCAATCCAATTCCTTCGTTGATCCGCATGGTTTCGATCATTTTTTGAACCAGATCTATCAGATCCTGATCAAATTTTTCAACTCTCTGAGCATTCTTCCGTAGAGTTGGATGACCTATTTTTATGATGGGCAATACATCCATTTTCAATCCTTAAAGATTAAATCATACATTTCTTTGATGCATCAGGACGATCTCAGGATACTCGCAACGGCACTGCGGTCAATATCAATTTTCACATTATCATCGACTTTTATGACCAAAATCTTATCATCATTTTTTGTACCGACCACTTTCCCATGGATTCCGCCGATGGTAACGATTTCATCTCCTTTTTTAACCGATTCCAGCAATTTTTGGCGTTCCCGCTGTTTTTTTGCCTGGGGACGAAGAATTAAAAGATACATGATTAAAATGATTAGAATGAGAGGCAAAAATGAGAGAAAGGCATTCCCTCCCCCGCTGCCTGAACTTTGGCCACCCGCCATTGCATATAAAGTTTCTACCACAATATTCTCCTTTTTAAATTTTTAGAATAATAGAAATCTAATATAAAATTTTCGCCAACTTTATACAAATTCATTTTACAAAATCAGTCCTTCCCGCCTGATGAAAATTTTTCTAAAAAATGATTCTTAAATTTGATGAATGCCCCGTCCATTATTGCCTCTCGTGCCTGTTTTACCAATTTCATATAAAAATGAACATTGTGATAAGTTGCCAGGCGTAACCCCAAAATTTCATTGACATTGAACAGATGGCGCAGATAAGCCCGACTAAAATGTCGGCAGCAATAACAGTCACATTCCGGATCAACGGGTTGAAAATCATCTTTATATTCAGCATTACGAATGACCAGCTTACCGGTGGATATGAATAGCGTTCCATTGCGAGCATTCCGGGTGGGAATGACACAATCGAACATATCCACACCCCTCTCGATGGCATCCAGAACATCTCCCGGTGTCCCCACTCCCATTAAATACCTCGTTTTTAATTCAGGCATTCGGGAAACACAAAATTCAGTTATCTGGTTACGCATTTCCAGAGATTCACCCACCGCCAGACCACCAATAGCATACCCATCAAAATCAAGTTCACCTAACTGGTCGATGCTTTGTTTTCGCAATTCGGGATATATTCCACCCTGAATGACGGCAAATTGAAATTGCTGGAAACCATAAAGAGGAGAACCGCTTAGAAAATAGTGACGGGCTGTTTTTGCCCACTCCAGGGTCAGAAAATGGGCATGTCGAGCAGTGGTTTCATCGCTGGGATTAGGAACACAATAATCCAGCGTTAAGATAATATCCGATCCAATTACCCTTTGAATATCCACAACCTTTGGTGGTGTAAAAAAATGGCGTGATCCGTCCCAGTGAGACTTGAATTCCACTCCCTCCTCCGTCACTTTTCTCAACTCATTCAGACTATACACCTGGAAACCACCGCTATCAGTTAAAATTGGTCGGGACCAGTGAATAAACTTATGCAACCCACCGGCCTTTTCCAATATGTCAAGGCCGGGTTTGAGATATAGATGATAGGTATTGGCCAACATAATTTGAACCCCTGCTCCGCTAAGATCTTCAGGACTTAGGGTTTTCACCGTACCAATACTTCCCACCGGCATGAAGACAGGTGTCAAAACGGTTCCATGATCGGTATAAAATGTAGTCGCCCGTGCTCTGGAAGCCGGATCAACTGCATCAATCTTCATTCTCATGAATATACACTCAATGGGAAAATGTTTGATGGAGGATTTATAAATTTTTTACAAAAGTTTTATACTATTTCGATATCTATTACCAAATCTTTCCGGATATTGAACTGTTTGTTGATCTTCTTTTCCAATTCGATCCGGTTAATCTTTTCAATTTTTAAGGTAAAATTCTCATTCTGTTCATCTTTCTCCAGGATAATTCCTTCCGTATTAATGGTGGCTTTATGCTGACTATCGAAATAGGCAACAATCACATGATCCCCCTTATCGAGGGCAGAAAGAATTTCTTTTAAACCTTCAATATTTCGTTCTTTTTCCAATAGTTCTTTATCACGGGACAGGGTGATCTCTTTGATATCCCCATCATTATAGTAAAATTCAATGATTCCTCCCCCTTTTTTAGCATATATCAAATTACGGGTGGCACTTTCAATCATTAATCGCTCCAAGTTCACAATTCGTCCCGTAAAGCCATAATGAGTAATATCAATAATTTCCACAATAATGGGAATATCATCGACATTACCATCATAACCGATTCTCAGAATTTCCACCTGTTTTCCAACCCCAATCTCATTTATTCGTCGCTTGACTTCATCGGGTTGAAGTGCACCTTCCCGAATGATAAACTTTTCTTTTTTTCGTTTAAATGGCCAAATAAAGAAACGAACCGAACTCTCAGTTTGATCAAAGTCACCCTTCGAACGGTCAAAGTTGAAATGATCTTTTTTGAAACTCATACAATCTCCACCCATGTTAGTAGATTTGATTAACAAATTATAATATTACTATTAAAAATGCAAATTTTATTTTCATAATCCTAAAATTATTAATTGGTTATGATTAACTAAATTTTTTTGCCTCTATGGCGACTCTAAAAGAATACCAGAAATTGCCTGTAAGACCCATAAAAGAGCTTAATTTCACAATTCCATTGAAAAGATATGAGATTATGATTAAGCTTAGATCGAAATAGGATTTTTTAGAAGGTTCTTTGTGAAAAAATCATCCGATACCAGAATAAATAGTTCTTACGTCACTATAGATAAACAAACAGGAGAAGATGCTTATGAAAATTTTGGTAACCGGTGCTGCAGGACAGATTGGTTCAGAATTAATTGTCGCATTAAGAAACCGTTATGGCCTTGCAAACATCATCACCTCTGACATTAATCCAAAGGCAAATGAGAATCTGCTAAAAGAAGGTCCATTTGAATTAGCCGATTGTACCAACTATGAACAAATGAAGAAAATCATTAAAAAGCATCACATTCATACCATCTATCATCTGGCCGCCATACTTTCCGCAGCGGCTGAAGCTAAACCGCAGCTGGCGTGGAATGTAAATATGAACGGATTGTACGTAATTTTAGAATTAGCGCGTGAATATCATTGCTCAGTATTTACTCCCAGTTCCATTGGAGCATTCGGACCCACTACACCCCGAAACAAAACCCCGCAGGACACAATTCAACGTCCAACCAGCCTCTATGGGATCACTAAAGTCGCTGGAGAATTATTGTGCGATTATTATTTTCTTAAACACGGAGTGGATACCCGGGGATTGCGTTACCCGGGAATAATCTCAAATGTCACCTTACCCGGTGGAGGAACAACCGATTATGCCGTCGAAATTTTTTACGCTGCTATAAAAGATAAAAAATATTGTTGTTTTTTAAAACCTGGTACTTATCTGGATATGATGTATATGCCTGATGCTTTGAGGGCCGCGATCGAGTTAATGGAAACCGATCCTAAAAATTTAAAACACCGAAATGCCTTTAATGTCACAGCCATGAGTTTTGCCCCTGAACATATTTATGCTGAGATAAAAAAACATATTCCGGAATTTGAGATGAGTTATCAGATCGATCCCGTTCGTCAAAGCATTGCTGATTCGTGGCCGAGGAGCATGGATGATTCAGCCGCTCGCGAGGAATGGGGCTGGGCGCCTGAATATGATCTGCCCAAAATGACCAGTGATATGATCCAGACCCTGAGCAAGAAATTGAGATAAAATTAAATAAGTACTGAAGCAAATGATATGATTACCGGGTAATTTCATTTTCTGTTGAGTAAAAGAAATGGTTCTTTATCAAATTTTAAAAGATCGCAGATTTTCTATTGACTCATATTATTAGAGAAATTATATTCGGAAAAAAGCAGAGGCTTTAAAAATTGTCTGCTCATCATCAAAAAACGTTTATATCGGTAAGAGAATTTATCGATAGCTGGGATAAAGAATTTTACGAATTCAATAATCTGGATTTCTTTATCTTTCTTTTGATCAACCATCTTGGTAATCAACTGGATAAACGTTTTTTCATCGAGCAGCGTCGTCAATCAAAACTAAATCTGGATTTTGACCAGATCGGCACTATTTGTTTTAATTTATGTGATTCGTTAGAGTACTACTTGGAAGCGAATTGTTTTGGATCGTGCCCTATCAATTGTGTGAGAGATTTAGATAGTATTATTGACCCTTCTCAAACCTACCAGAATAACAAAATCAGAAAAAAACTTGAACTCATTCAATCCTTTTTGATCGGGAGTCTTGACAAAGAACAATGTTTGCGGTTGGATTTAATGAATCACGTCATTCTGGATTCTCTGTTGCAATTCTACAGCGAAGAGCTGAATATCGAATTCGAAGAAAATGATCTTATCCTCCTCGAATTAGCTGAATTTATTGAGAATGTCATCATCGACTTTATCCGCTTTGAGGGTCAATCCTTATTAGCAAAACCCTATGATTTAGCTCTAGATTATTTTGAAGAACTGCTCCAGAATGAAGAAGAACAAAAATCTGAAAATGGGTGGCATGAAAATCCCAAGGAATGGAATGAGAATGCCGAAGTTTATGAATGGGAAAAGAATTCAGAAAATATCGAAGAAGTGTTTTTTCAGTTCCTGAATGATGAACATTACAGTCCACAAATATCCCAGCAAACCCTGGCGCATGACATCGACTATTTGAGTCGTTATCTGATCGAATATGCTAAACTGAGTAAAATATCAGATCTGAAAGAAAATCATTTAGCAGAGTTTTTATCAGTATGGTTGGCACGCGAATTTATTTTAGCCGATGTGAAACAGATTGCTCATATCTTCAGAGCAACAGCTAGATTTATTACCTTTATTTTCCACCACTACCATATCAATCTGAAACGAGAATTTCTCAAATATTACGATGTTTTAAAAATCGATTTACCCCGAGTGATTCAAGCCACCAATACTTTTATTTCAGAATATAATGTATTTGATACGATTATGTCGACTGAGATCAATCAGAGCGATTATCAGGTAGGCTATTACGAAATTATCGATATCCAGAATCGTGAGGATCGTACTCTGGTAGTGAAAAATATTTTTGATTACGAATATAACCTGACGTTTAAATTCGATTCCACTGCCTTTTTCCGATTACGCAAGGGAGATATTCTTCACGCCAGCATCATCCCGGATTCACAGCACTGGAAAATTTTGGAAATTCAATATATTTATCCTAATCTGGCTCGGCCATTTATTCTTTGAAAATAAAATTCAAAAATTTTTAGAAATTATTCTTGATTTAAAAATTTAGCTAATTTATATTAACGGCAGACAATGGGGCTCTCCCCTCAAAAAAACCTCCCTCCCAAATTAAAATATGATAGCCCCATTGTCTCCTAAGGGACATCGACAACGATGTCCCTTTTTATATTCTGAAGACCGAATAAACGAAATGTTATTTCACAAGAAATTGTATCTAAAATAAGTCATGATTAATTTTGAAAAATTTCTTGAGGATAAATCAGATAGGTTGCGAAAGGAGTAGTATATGTCTGGCAAATACCTAAATAGTTTTTCTACTCTGAAGAAAATAACGATCGACTCTCGTCATTTCTCAATATTTAGCTTACCAGAGTTAGATAAACAGGGAATAATTAATCTAAGTCAAGTGCCATTTTCCATCCGCATCTTACTGGAAAATATTTTACGCAACGAGGATGGGATTCTGGTGACGAAAGAGGATGTGGAAAAATTAATGAAATATAATCCTCTTCAAAAATCGGATATCGAGATTCCCTTCATGCCCGGTCGAGTGCTTTTGCAAGATTTTACTGGCGTACCCGCCGTCGTTGATCTGGCCGCTCTCCGAGATGCCATAAAAGATTTGGGTGGAAATCCTGACCACATTAATCCCATTGTGCCATCAGATCTGGTGATTGATCATTCGGTGCAGGTCGATAAATTCGGAACACGCCATGCCTTCTCGCTTAATGTAAAAAAAGAATTTGAAAGAAATAAAGAACGTTATTTCTTACTTAAATGGGCCCAAAAAAGTTTTGAAAATTTCAGAGTCGTCCCGCCAGGCACTGGAATTGTGCACCAGGTAAATCTGGAATATTTAGCTCAGGTTGTAATGGCCACCGACAATCTGGCTTATCCTGATACGGTAATCGGTACCGATTCCCACACCACCATGATCAATGGGCTCAGTGTATTAGGATGGGGAGTGGGAGGAATTGAAGCAGAAGCTGTCATGCTGGGACAGCCCTATTATATGAATTTACCAGAGGTAGTGGGAGTAAAATTGACAGGGAGTTTACCAAGTGGTACGACTGCCACTGATCTGGTTCTTACGCTTACAGAGATGCTTCGTAAATTTGGAGTGGTTGGCCGATTCGTAGAATATTTTGGAACGGGACTTTCGCATCTTTCTCTTCCAGACCGAGCTACCATTGCCAACATGTCTCCCGAATACGGTGCCACGATGGGATTTTTTCCCATCGATGATATGTTATTGGATTATTTAAAGCAAACAGCTCGCTCAATTGATCATATCCAACTGGTCGAAACTTACGCTAAAGAGCAAGGTCTTTTCAGAACAACTGAAACTCCGGATCCAACCTATAAAACAGTTTTAGAACTGGATTTATCAACTGTGGAACCCAGCCTGGCTGGCCCACGCCGTCCACAGGATCGCGTACCCTTGCAAAAAATGAAAACCGTTTTTTTCCAATCCCTGAAAAGTATTTTCAATAAACCCTTACCAGAATATATAAAAGAAGTGAATGAAAAATTTGAGGTTACAGATGAAGTTTCTGCTTTAAAAATCCATATGAATGATTCCTCGGAACTCACCCATGGTGCGGTGGTAATTGCCGCTATTACCAGCTGTACAAACACTTCCAATCCATCAGTAATGATCGCCGCTGGACTGGTAGCCAAAAAAGCATTGGAGAAAGGGTTAAAAACCAGGCCGTGGGTCAAAACCAGTCTGGCGCCTGGCAGTCGAACGGTTACCGATTATCTGCAAAGAGCCGGTTTAATGAAAAGTTTGGAGCAGCAAGGGTTTCACCTGGTTGGTTATGGATGTACCACCTGTATCGGCAACAGTGGACCGCTCCCTACAGAAATTGAAAACACCATAAAAAATAAAGACCTGGTGGTTGCGGCTGTGCTGAGTGGAAACCGTAATTTTGAAGGGCGAATCCATCCGGCGGTGCGTGCGAACTATTTAGCTTCTCCTCCCCTGGTTATTGTGTATGCACTGGCAGGTCGGGTAGACCTGGATTTAACTTCTGAACCGATCGGGATGGGGCGGGATGGACTACCCGTTTACTTAAAGGATATCTGGCCTACTGAGCAGGAAATTTCCGACACGATGGCCGCTTCACTTGATCCTCAATTATTTGAGCAAAAGTATCAAGAGGTTTTCAATGGAGATGAGAACTGGCGTTCGTTGCTTCCTAAGAGAGGAAAACTTTTTCATTGGGATAAAAAATCAACCTATATTAAAAAACCACCATTTTTCGAAAATTTTAAATTAAAGGCTGGGAAAATAAGTGACATTCATGGAGCACGAGTACTCGCTTTATTAGGGGATTCGGTCACGACCGATCATATTTCGCCGGCCGGGAATATTCCACCATCCAGCCCAGCGGGAAAATATTTAATAGCTCAGGGAGTAGATGTGAAAGATTTTAATTCGTACGGTTCTCGACGTGGAAATCATGAAGTGATGATGAGAGGTACTTTTGCCAATATTCGTATTAAAAACCAGATTCTGCCCGGGGTAGAAGGTGGTTATACCATTTATTTCCCAACCAATGAGCAGATGACGATTTATGAAGCAGCTATGAAATATCAGGAAAACAAAGTACCGCTTATTATTATTGCCGGTAAAGAATATGGAACCGGTAGTTCTCGTGATTGGGCTGCCAAAGGAACATTTTTGCTAGGAGTAAAAGCCGTCCTCTCTGAGAGTTTTGAAAGGATTCATCGTAGCAATTTGGTAGGAATGGGAGTATTACCCTTGCAATTCTTAACCGGAGATAACACCCAAACATTGGGTATTACCGGCCGAGAAATTTTTACTATATCAGGCTTGAGCGGTGAACTTAAACCCAGACAAGAACTCACTATCCAAACCATCAATGAGGAGAATATCAGATTAACCTTTAATGTTATCGCACGCCTCGATACACCTATCGAGATCGTCTATTATAAAAATGGGGGGATATTACCGACTGTCTTGAGAAATATGATGAAGAAACATAAATCATAACGACGGTCAGAAAGAAAAACTTATTGCTGGCGATTTATTTTTCGATCCAAAATAAAAGCACCAAAAGCCAGAGCGGTAAGAAAAAAATTCTCCATGAGTTTTTGAATATCAATAGGATGTTGATTGGTTGGATTAAAACATCCGCAGGCCACATCCAGACCACGTACATAGGCCTGGATAACCATTACGTCAAAAACGACATAAAGACAAACCGTAAGAATAATCGCTTCTTTTAACCAGAAGCCGGTCAACAGTAATATACCGACCACCGCTTCCAAAGTGGGGATGATGATTGCCCCCAGGTGAGAAATAAAAAATCCAAAAACCTGATAATTTAAAATGGATTGAGCAAAATCAATGGGCGAGGAAAATTTATAAATGGCCGAAATAATGAAAATAATACCCAATATGAGACGAATGATAAGTAAAAGGTGATGAAAAATTTTATTCATGTTCTCGTCACCTACTTTCAGTATCCATTCCTTTTTCCAGCCAGCTTACATACCCACCGAACAACCAGAAAATATGCTGGAATCCCTCTCGCCCAAATGCTTGTGCAATTAATTTTACCTGGGTCATATCTCCTTCTTGATCATAGATAATCAATTTCTTATCCTTTGGTAAGGAAAAAGCGTTTCCAGAACCTTTTAACAAATCACTTCTGGAAACATGAATAGCTCCCGGAATGTGATCTAATTGATAATCATCCAGTGAACGGATGTCTAAAATAGTGACACCAGGTTTATTAAGCACCGTAAAAACTGAATCGACCGGAATTATATAAACCATCGTTTCCGTTTTTTTTGATCCCAGGATAAAGGTTCCTAAGAGATTTTTTATCCCAATCCCCCTGGGATGCCACTGATTCACGATTATTCCCAGGATGAGTGAGATTAGAATGATAATGAGCAATCGTAAAATAGAGGATTTCATTTCTATTTCTTAGAATCTTCAAGAATTCTAAAAGATGAATGTTTTACCGCCATCCCTTCACATAAGATAGGGTGCTATTGAATTACCTTAATAAACACCGGGACACGTTTCATTTTCTCCACCGGTTTCTTAAATTCAATTTCTATATATCCATCATTCCGTCCTTCACTAACCGGTTGATATTTAAGATCCAGGGTCTGTGATGATCCGGGTTTAAGTACAAATTGAGTAGGTTTTATGGTCAATGTTTTAATATTGGTGGTGATTTTATCCACTACCAGGTTCTGATCATAATTATTGGTAATGACCAAAGTGCGTTTCACCGATGAGTCTTTAAACGGAATATCCTGCATATCAACAAAAGCAGGATTGATCTCCAATTGGGGCTTTACCACGACTTGCAAAGTGACCCTTGCACTGGAAGGTGTTCCTTCTTCAATAAAAATAGTAACCGTTTTTCGAACCAAACCGGAATATCCTTTTGAATTAAATCTTACTTCAATACTCCCCTCTTCATTCGGCTGATAGATTAGCTTATCCAATTGGGTAGCCGTACACCCACAGCTGGTCTGAATTCGGCCAATTTTCAAAGGCTTATCTCCACTGTTGGTGAACCGAATCTGACCGCTTACAACAGAATCCTCTTTAATAGCCCCCAGATCTAAAATGACTGGAGATAACAATTTAAATTCCTGCGAAAGCGATGTGGAAATAAGACCTGCTAAGGTTAATAGGAATATCAATCTAAGTCCCATGGGTTTCCTCCAGCTGAGCATTTATTTTTATCGATTCAATTTTCGTTTTTTAATACTCCCATCAAAAAGTTGTTCCCTCATTTTTTAATTCATCTAATAGCCGTTGAAAATCAGCAGGTAAGGGCGAAGTAAAATTCATGGCGCTAAAGCGTGTCGGATGAATAAAACTTAACTGTACAGCATGTAAAGCCTGTCGGTGAATTAAAGATAGTAAATACTGAGCCCTCTGTCTATAGTTAGAATTTTTTAATTGCGAGAGCTGCTTATTTCGACCATTATATTCAGGATCTCCAAACACTGGATGGTGAATATGATTGAAATGAGTTCGAATTTGATGAGTACGACCCGTTTCTAATTGCATGTTGACCAGGGTAAGAAACTGAAAATATTTTTCAACCTCATAGAGAGTTATGGCTTTTTTCCCGGAAGTGGAAACGGTAAAAATTTTTCGATCTCTTTTACTGCGGTTAAGGAAGGTTTCAATTCTGCCTTCTCTGGGTTCAAGTAAATGCCAGACCAGAGCCTGGTACTTACGCTTCATCGTTTTATCTGCCAACTGTTGTGCAAGTTGGAGATGAGCTTGATCGTTCTTGGCAACCACCATCAGTCCTGAGGTGTTTTTGTCCAGGCGATGCACAATACCTGGTCGCAAACGTCCCCCGACTCCCGATAAATCTTTACAGTGATACAGTAGGGCATTTACAATGGTACCCGACCGAACTCCCGCTCCGGGATGAACGACTATTCCAGCAGGTTTATCTATGACAATAATGTCCTGATCCTGGTAAACAATGGAAAGCGGAATATTCTGGGGTTGAATCTCAGTCTCATCCGGAATAGGCACATTTACTTCGATACAATCCCCTTGGGATACCGCAAAAGAGGGTTTAACAGTTTTGCCATTGACTGTTACATTTTTTTGTTCAATCAATTTTTGATGAAAAGTTCGAGAATAGTTGGTTAACCGCTGATGAAGGAATTTGTCTAATCTCAGACCGGTTTCATCAGCTGATACCAGATATGTCAGCTTTTTGATCTCCATTAGAAGAAACAGTTTTCTTGGAACGCCTATCAAGAAAGGCATTAACAATAATCATGATCATCCCAATTGTCACGGCGATATCGGCCACATTGAATACCGGCCAGCGATCCATTTGATAGCCGCTAAAATTGAGGAACAGAAAATTGAAGGGAGAGATATGTATATCAAAAAATTCAAAATCCAAAAAATCGACTACCCGGCCAAATATAAAACGATCGGTTAAATTGCCCAACGCCCCACCCAAAATACAGGCAAACGCCACTCTCAGAAATTTATGATTATGCAGTGAAAATAGATAGTAGAAGATAATGATAACTGCCACAATTGATAAAATCGTGAAGATAATTTTATTACTGATGCGCAATCCAAAAGCAATACCGGGATTTTCAACATAGGTCAACCGAAAGAAATCACCAATAACCGATACTGAATAAACCGGTTTTAAAAAGAATCTGGCCAGCCACTTGGTCAGCTGATCCAGAATCAGGATCATGGGAATAATTCCAATTGCGATTTTCAAAAACGAATTGTTTCGGAATAAATGAGCAAACAACTATTTTCTCCGGGATTCGGCTTGTTTGCAAGGAACGCATATTCTTGTAGTGGGTACCGCCTTCAGACGCTCTTCATCAATTTCTTTTCCACACACCCGGCATTTTCCATACTCACCTAATTCGATAGCCGTTAAAGACCGATCAATTTGCTGCAGAAATTTTTCCTCACGTGACAGAAAAAGAAATGCTTTCTCCCGTTCCATTGCATCAGTCCCCTGGTCAGCCATATGAAAAGAATAGCTGGAATTATTCCCGGCTGCTGTAGGGCTTTCCATGGCCACTTCCCGCAGATGTTCGATGCGTTCGTTTACTTCTTTCCGCTTCTCTAACAGGAGCTTTTTAAAATATTCTAACTTTTTTGCATTCATATCGGACTCCTTACCTATATCAATTCATCTTATTTTCTTTTTTAAGCACTACAACAACATCCATCCCATTAATACTTATTTCTTTCCGAATCTCTCCTCCATCCGTGGCAGGAATCATTTGTCGGGCTAGTGTTTCAGACATAATATAATCGGCTAAATTTTCGATCGCATTACGAATTTTTTCCGGTGCCTGGTAACCAATAATTATTCGGTCGGTTACTTCAAAACCGGCATCTTTTCGCAAGTTCTGGATGCGGTTAACAAACTCACGGGCGATCCCTTCACTCTCCAGTTCTGCAGTAATTCGAGTATTTAAAGCGACCAAAATTCCTCCTTCCCGTCCAATCGCCAAATCTTCTTTTTTAATTTCCTCATAAAATTCAACATCTTCAGTATTGAGATGAATTTGGGTTCCGTCGATATTTAAAGTAAGCTTGCCTGTTTTTTCTAAATGTTCAAGAGTTTCTTCACTCAGATTTTCTATGATTTCTGCCACTTTCTTCATCAACTTCCCGGCTTTCGGTCCAAGGTGTTTATAAAGAGGTTTTGCTTTTCTGCTCACAATTTCACTGGCATTTGAGATAATATTTATCCTTTTAACATTGATTTCATCCTTGATGATATGAGCGACCTTCTCAATCGATTCGCGCACTGATTTACTGGGAGTAGCGACTATCATTTCTGATAACGGCTGACGAACCTTCAGTTTTGTTTCATTGCGAATCGCGCGAGCAATACTGACGACCAGCTGTGCATTTCGCATCCGATTTTCCAGCTCAGGATCCTGGTGGTCTTTCATCTCCTTTGTCACCGTAGGATAATCTACTAAATGAACTGATTCAGCCATATCTGCCGTCCGTAAATTTTGATAGATTTCTTCAGACACAAAGGGAGAAAAAGGAGCTATCAGTTTACAGATGGTCAATAAGACTTCATACAGAGTCTGATACGCCGAAACTTTATCAGCGTTCATTTCTCCTTTCCAGAATCGGCGACGATTGCGCCGCACATACCAATTCGACACATCATCCAATAAATAATCCGAGATCAATCGGGCTGCTCGAGTCATGTCATAGTTCTCAAGCTTTTCATTTACCTGCTCCACAATAGTATAGAGCAGTGAGAGAATCCAGCGATCTATTTCAGGACGCTGTTCAAAAGGAATTTCCTTCGTGGGAGCTTTATATTTATCAATATTCGCATAAAGGGCAAAAAAACTATAGGTATTAAATAAAGTATCGTAGAATTTTCGGTAGACTTCTAAAATACCTTCCACATCGAAACGCTTGGGAACCCAGGGAGCACTCACCGTCACAAAATACCAGCGCAGAGGATCAACACCATATTTTGAGATCACTTCCTCGGGCACCACCACATTTCCCCTGGATTTGCTCATCTTCTGTCCGTCTTTATCCAGAATCAATTCATTGACCACAATGTTCTTGAAAGCCGGTTTATCAAACAATAGAGTTGAGATTGCCAATAATGAATAAAACCAGCCGCGGGTTTGATCTACTCCTTCACAAATGAAATCGGCAGGAAAATTTTCAGCAAAAACCTCTTTGTTTTCAAAGGGATAATGCCATTGAGCATACGGCATACTGCCAGAATCGAACCAGACATCAATCACTTCTGTAACTCGTTTCATCTGGCCTTTACATTTTTCACAAGGAATGATGACGTCATCCACAAAAGGTTTATGCAAATCGATATTTTCTGGAACATTGGTCCCTTTTTTCCGCAGTTCCTCTATACTGCCAATGCACACTTGATGTTGGCATTTCTCACACACCCAGATGTTTAAAGGAGTTCCCCAATACCGGTCGCGGGATAGTGCCCAGTCCACATTATTTTTTAACCATTCCCCGAATCGGCCCTCTCCGACTTCCGGGGGATACCAATGAATCTGAGAATTATTGCGCAGCATATTTTCTTTAAACTGAGTGGTGCGAATATACCAGGAATCACGAGCATAATATAGCAGAGGGGAATCACAGCGCCAGCAATGAGGATAACTGTGTTCAATCATTTCCTTTCGAAATAGTAAATTGCGTTTCTTTAAGTCAGCAATGATTTCAGGATCAGCATCTTTAACAAATTTAGACTGGTAATCTTTAACAATTTCTTCGAATTCGCCGCTGGCATTCACCGGTCGAACTACCGGCAGATCATATTTTAATCCCACGTTATAATCATCTTCACCAAAGGCTGGTGCGATATGGACAATCCCGGTACCATCTTCGGTAGTGACAAAATCTCCCAACACTACATAAAAGGCCTTTTTATCGACCGGCACAAAGGTAAACAGGGGCTCATAGGACTGATGTTCCAGTTGTTTTCCCTGAAATCGTTCCACTATTTTAAATTCACTTCCCAGCACCGCACTCGCTCGCGGTTCAGCAATAATTAAATACTCGCCATTGCGAGCAATTTTCAGATACTCCACTCCTGGATGGACACTTAAAGCCACATTCGAAATCAAAGTCCAGGGAGTTGTGGTCCATACTAAAAAATAAGTATTCGGTTGATCAACCAAACGGAATTTGATGTAGATCGATGGATCTTTCACCTCTTTATAACCTTGAGAGACTTCATGGCTGGAAAGAGGTGTTTCGCAGCGCGGACAATAAGGTAAAATTTTAAATCCTTTATAGATCAGATGGCGGTCATAAAAATTCTTTAATATCCACCAGATGGTCTCGATATAGCTATTTTGAAAGGTGATATAGGGATCATCCAGATCCAACCAGAAGCCAATCCGCCGCGTTAAATCATCCCAATCTTTTTTATAGTGAAAAACACTTTCTTTACATTTTTCATTAAAATTAGCGATACCAAATTTTTCGATTCCCTCTTTTCCTTCAATATTTAATGCTTTCTCCACTTCAATCTCTACCGGCAATCCATGAGTGTCCCAACCGGCTTTGCGGTTTACCTTAAATCCTTTCATGGTCTTAAAACGGCATACTACATCTTTTATGGTACGACTCATCACATGATGAATTCCGGGTCGGCCATTTGCAGTGGGAGGGCCTTCATAAAAGACAAATGGTTGTGCTTTTTCCCGAATTTTCAGGCTTTTATGGAAAATAGAATTCGCTTCCCAAAATTGAAGAATAGCTTGTTCAATTTCTGCGATATTTACTTTTCCACCAAATTCTTTATACATCACCGATCTACCTGACTATTATTTTTTGAATAAATAAAACAACAGATAAATAATCACATTCACAATAATTAAACTGACGATAGGAAAATAAAAGGTAAAATTTTTTCTTTGAATAATAATATCTCCCGGCAACTTTCCTAAAAAAGGGACCTTGGGAATCAGAAGCAAAATAACTCCCATTGCCAGTATCAGTGCTCCGGCAATAATCATCAATTTGGCCAGCGATTGATACGGTTCCATTTTTTAGAGCCTCTCAATTAAACGTCTCATCAATAGTGTCAGTTTTGGTTGAGTAGAATTCGCCGTCCGGATAATGTCCGACACATCTGCCGGTTGCAGCGCATCTGGAAAACATTCATCTGTGACTACCGAAATACCAAAGACCTCAAGATTCATATGCCGAGCCACAATCACTTCCGGTACGGTAGACATTCCCACTACATCCGCTCCGATACTTCGCAAAAAACGATATTCTGCCCGAGTTTCCAGGTTTGGACCAGAGACGGCAACATAAACCCCGCGTTGGATTTTTATTTTTTCTTCCAGAGCTATTTCCTCCGCCAGCTGGATTAACCGACGGCTGTAAGGCTCAGACATGTCCGGAAAACGAGGACCTAAATCGTCATCATTTGGACCGATTAAAGGATTATCACCCAATAGATTGATATGATCATCCATGATCATGATATCCCCTTTACGATATAATGGATTCATTCCACCAGCCGCATTGGAGATCAATAAGGTCGAGACGCCTAAGAACTTCATGACTCGCACCGGGAAAGTAATTTGCTGCATGTTGTAGCCTTCGTAATAATGAAAACGCCCCTGCATGGCCACGACTGTTTTATTGGCTATTTTACCGAAAATCAATTTCCCGGCATGTGTCTCCACCGTAGAAATGGCAAAATGCGGAATGTCTTTATAAGATAATTCAGTTTCGATCAAAATTTCCTTGACCAAACCGCCTAAACCAGTTCCCAGAATAATTCCAACTTGCGGTTTGATCGTGGATTGTTTCTGCAGATATGTAACTGTTTCCTGAATTTGCTCTTTTAAACGACTCATATTTACATCAACTTTGTGATAAAGTTAATTTCTTCTCTATTCTTTGTACTGACTATTTCGTTCCAATCTATATGATTCTAAAAATTTTAAATACTAAATTTAAGCATGAAATTAAAAATACAAGAATGGAATTAAAAATTTTTCAGGTCACTACTCATAGCAAGTCGATTTTAAAAACTCGCTCTATTATGCTTTAATCATTGCTGGGTAGATTTTATTTTTTCCTGTAATTTTTGCTTTTGTTGTTTTAGTTCTTCAATGCGCTTCCGTTCTTCTTCCAACTGTCTTTGTATCTCCTGATCCGTCATTCTCGAGTAGCGAATTTTTTTAATGGCCAGCTCTTTATCTTTATCCTGACCTTTAAAGGCGAAAAAAATGCTTCCGGCCACCGCCCCTGCTCCAGCAATAAAATAAGGTGGAACCTGATCGATATCTGCATACCAGAGCGGTAGTCCAATAGCAATTCCGGTGGCTGCTCCAATGACTGCTCCGCCTAAAGCATAACCCCAGGTATTTCTACTCCCTCTATTTTTATTAATCTCCGCCTCACTGATTTCATAGGCTTTATAATCATATACTATTCCCAATTTCTCTACTCTTATGATATCAACAACCGGAACAATTTTTTCCTGATGAGTAGTCTCTGAGACATAGTGAATATTCTCTGCTTCCCTTTTCACTACTATACCGTTGTCCACTGTTCCATCTTTCATTACCAGTTTTACGGATTGATCTCTGCTCAGCATCTGTACTCTTAAACCAGTATGGCTACAATTGCTAAAAAGTAATAGGATAAGAAGTAAAAAATTAATTGATGCAAAAAGACGAGTCATTTTATAAATCCCTTATTTTTTATTTTTCTTCTGAACATCTTTCATTAGTTCATTGATTTGAATTTCTTTCTTAAAAAATTCATTAATTTCATCATCGACTTTTTTCTTTAATTCATGCTCTTTCAATTTATCTTTGCCGGGTTGTCCTGGTAATGTCGATTTATCTGTTGAAGTCATTTTATCAGTGGCTGCTTCTGAGGGATTTGATTTCGGTTTGTGATGCAGGGATTCCGTTGCGGAATCTTCAATCATTTGAATTTTTTCTTTTGATTCGGTCCGTTTTTCCTTTTCCTGATCCCCAAGAGAGCGATTTTCCAGTTGATTCGTTGCTGCCGGCTTGCTCCGAGCACGAAGATTATCCAGATACTTGAAAGCTTCTTCAGGAATTGCTTCATCTGCTTCCAATACAGATAATAATTCAACCTGAGAAATTAAAATCTGGCGCAAGCGATTGATAAATGATTCTTTTTGGGAACGAAGCATGCTGACCTCATCTCGCATCTGACGGGCTTGCTTCCTGGCATTTTCAATAATTTCAATGGCTTTCAGTTCCGCTTCTTTTATCAATAAATCTGCTTGTTTTCGGCTACTTTCCTCAGATTGTTTTTTGACCTCCTGAACATTTAAAAGAGTCTCTCGTAAGTTTTTCTCATTTTCCTGATAATCCTTCAGTTTGGTCTCCAGCTCAATCTGGCGATTATTGAGCTGTTTATTTTTTTCCAGGAGCTGTTCATACTCTTCGGCAACCATTTCTAAAAAAGTCTGAACCTCAATCGGATCAAAACCGCGAAGTGTCTTACGAAATTCTTGTTTACGAATATCTAACGGGGTTAATCTCATTTTCCCTCTCCTTATGTATCGGGAGTTAAGGTAAAATATAACAACATTTATCTGGTATAATTTCGCGCACCGAAAATTGCAGTACCCAATCGCACCATGGTGGCACCTTCTTCGATCGCTAACTCAAAATCAGCTGACATTCCCATTGACAAAACACTCATATCTACCGAGGCTAATTTTAAATCAACTATTTTTTCAAACAACTGACGCAACAAAATAAAGCAGTTTCTTATTTTTTTCTTTTCGGAGGTAAAGGCACCCACTGTCATTAATCCTTTCACCTTGAGCCCGGGAAGTTGGCTAATCTCGCTTACCAGTGTAACGGTATCCTGAGGCTTACAGCCAAATTTAGTGGGTTCACCACTGGTATTCACTTCAATTAAAATGGGTATACTCTTATTTAAACTCTGGCAATATTTGCTGATCTCCTTGGCTAAATGAAAAGAATCAACCGATTGAATCATATCGAATAAGGTTATCGCCTGTTTGGTTTTATTAGTTTGTAAATGTCCAACCATATGCCAGGTTACCGGTTTAACAAACTCTTTCTTCGACTGTGCTTCCTGAACTTTATTTTCACCGATTATTTTTATTCCTGCTTCAATTCCCTCGTTAATTCGAGCCGGATCCACCATTTTAGTTACAGCGACCAGCGTGATATCAGAACCTTTTTTCCCAATCTTCGCAGCCGCCCGTTCTATCTGTTCCAGACATCGAATAAGATTTTCTTTAATGTTTACCATTCCCGATCAACGAATGAATAGCCTACTTCTGATCACTACTGGGAGGCTTAAAGCCGATTTGTTTATTGCCGGTGGCCAGCCCTTGCATTTTAATTTCTCCATATTGCGCTTCAAATTTCTGAATATTCTCTTCTAATGCCTTCCAGAAACTTTTGGCATGCTGGGGAGTCATGATAATGCGCGCATACACTTTTGTTTTAGGAACGCCCGGCAATATCCGAGTAAAGTCAAACACAAATTCTGCCGGGGAATGAGTAATCAATGCCAGGTTCGAATATATACCCTCTCCTTGCTCAGGTGACAATTCTATATTAATTTGCTGAGTGGGAATTTGAGGTTGATTTTTTGGATCCATTGTTCACCTAATTTTATTATCTTTTAAGATTTTATAAGTTTTTAATTTACATTTTAATATTAAATAAGTCAAGAAGTCAGTAATTACCTTTCAGATTAATTTATGGCTCAAATACCTGACCATATCATCGATCGCATTCGAGAATCTGTAGATATTGTGGAAGTGATTTCCCGCTATATTCAATTAAAGAAACAGGGAAAAAATTACAAGGCACTCTGCCCTTTTCATGTTGAAAAAACTGCTTCGTTCACGGTAAGTCCAGATAAACAGATTTTTTATTGTTTTGGATGTGGAGCCGGAGGAAATGTCTACAATTTTCTGATGCGCTATGAAAAAATTACTTTCTTTGAAGCTATTCAAAAACTTTCAGCAGAAACAGGAATCGAATTACCCAAATTCAGGGAGGATGAAAAAAAATTAAGTGAATTTGATCAGCTATACCGTGCGAACCAGTTTGCCTGTGAATTCTATTATAACCAATTACTACAAAAATATTCGTCCATTGAACCCTATCTCAAAAAAAGGGGAATACGAAAAGAAACTATCGAATTTTTTAAAATTGGCTATGCATCAGAAGAGTGGGATAATCTCTATCAAGAAATTTTACATAAAAAACTGGCGATTGAACCTTTTCTGAAAGCTGGCCTCATTCTGGAAAGTGAAAAAGACCGGCAAAAAAAATATGATCGATTTCGCCATCGGCTATTATTTCCCATTCATAATCTTTCGGGTCGGGTAATTGCTTTTGGAGGAAGAGATCTCAGCCATACTCCCGATACTCCGAAATATATCAATTCACCGGAATCGGCAATTTACAATAAGAGTCAGGTATTGTACGGTTTGTACTATGCAAAAGAATGGATCCGGCAGGAAGGATTTGTCATTATTGTGGAAGGTTACATGGATCATCTTCAGCTTTTTCAGCACGAGATTAAAAACGTAGTGGCCACCAGTGGGACCGCTTTGACAGGAGATCACGCAAAAGTGATTCGGAGATATACCAAAGATATTATTTTATGTTATGATGCCGATACGGCGGGAATTCAAGCTGCTATTCGAGGAGGTCAAATCTTATTTCAGGAAAATTTTGATCTCAAAGTTCTTATTCTTCCCGAAAACGAAGATCCGGACAGCTTTCTGCAGAAGCATGACAAATCAGAATTTTACGCGCTTTTGAAAACCAGTCGAGATTATTTTGATTTTCGGATGGATTATCTACAAAAAACAATCGGAATAGCCGATGTATCCCAGAAGTCAAAAATTGTAGAGGATTTAATTGAGTGTCTGGCCGGTCATACCGACCCGCTGAAACAGAATTTCTATGCCAATGTGATGTCCGAAAAGTTTAACCTTCAGGAAGGGATGTTGAGTGAACAGATTCGCAAAAAAAGTCAAATCCTGAAAAAACGAGAAAGTAAATATTCGCCAACTGATACTCCTAAAATCGATCAAGAAAAAAAAGGTATTACCCTGATCGGAGCCTGGGGAGCTGAAAAAGATTTGCTTATCATTCTACTTAATTATCTGGATGAAGTGAAAGAGGCAATTTTTCAAATGGTGGATGAACAAGATTTTCTCAATCCTGAATTCAGGGAATTATATTCTCTTATCAGAGCCAATAGCAATAAACCAAAGGAAGAGTTAACTCACTGGCTCTTCACGATCATAAAAGATGAACGGGTGCTCAGTCTGCTCACGGCTGACTTATTCAAAGAAATCAAGAAACCAGACCGATATGTAAATGATTGTATTCTAAAGATTAAAGTTACTCGCCATCAAACTGAAATTGACCTCTTAAAGCAAAAACTCAAACCATTGAATCCCTCCCAGCCCGAATTTCATAAATACCTGCAGGAAATTAATTTCCACCTGGCGAAAATCCAGGAGATCAGGAAAATTTTTACTCAAAAGTAGTAGGTATATTTTACTCAGCAACCCGAGGACTTTATAAAATCAGTAGATTTATGGTTACGAATCATCCAGTATTTCAAACAGGTTCTCCGACAAGGGCCGGTCGCGTGAAAACGCGTGACCAAACAGGATGAGCAATGGGATCTTCGCCAACGTTTTGATAATCTATCAACCTGCCTAAAAATTGCTCACCTGTACTGTGACTTTGGTCACCTATGGTAGTCGATTATGGCGTAATTTTTATTATTAAAATTGTTCAATATCCCTATGGCTGAACAAAAAATAGATCATAAAAATAAAACAGTGGAATCGCGTCTCGGCAAACCTGTTTATGACGTTTTCGTGGTGGATGATAATTACGATCAGGCCAACATTATGAAATTATTAATCAATCAGTACGGCTTTCGCACCAGATTCACCACTCGCAGTAAAACGGCGTATCAAACCATTTTAAAATATAAACCTCGACTGGTCATTCTCGATTTGATGATGCCGGAGATCGATGGCCTGAATTTATGTAAACTCATTAGAGAAAATCCTCAAACTGCCCATACCAAAATTTTGATTTATTCCGGAAAGTTGTATGATTCAGACAAACGAAAAGCACAGTTAGTGGGAGCCGATCTTTTTCTGACCAAACCCACTAAATCGCAGGTGTTGATCGACTCTATTCGTCGTTTATTAAATCCTTCACGCGATGAAATCCTTCACAATTAAATTCTGGGGAGTACGCGGATCTATCCCCACCCCGGGAGCCTCGACTCTCTTTTACGGGGGCAATACCTCCTGCGTAGAAGTGCGATTTAAAAATAATCTTTTTTTCATTCTGGATGCCGGAACCGGCATCCGCGAATTGGGGAAATATTTACAACGGAAGAAAGAAAAGATCGACGCTTATATTTTCATCAGCCATTTCCATTGGGATCATATTCAAGGTCTACCCTTTTTTCGACCAGCCTATGAACCACAAAACTCAATTACAATCGTAGGCAGTGATGATGCCGCTGCCAAACTGGCTCAGATTATTTCCTTACAAATGGATCCCACCTATTTCCCAATAACGATAGAAGATATGCAAGCCCACATCTCTTTCAAGTCGGTTAAAGAGGAAAAATTTTCCATTAAAGGCGTGGATATTCAAACTATCTATCTCAATCATCCTGGATATGCACTGGGATATCGCTTCACCTATCAAAATTCCAGTCTGGTTTATATCAGTGATAATGAACCTTTTCACTCTTCGACTAAATTTTCAGCTGTCCCTGAGAAAGCGACGGGCGTCAGGGCGGTGGAACAGGTTTTTGATAATTTCTATGAAGATAAAACCTCTAAACTCATTGATTTTTGCAAAAAAGCAGATCTTCTTATTCACGATGCTCAATATTTTCCAGAGGAATACGATTTACACAAAACCTGGGGACATTCTCCTTATTTATACCCCATTGATCTCGCACTGAAAAGTCAGGTGAAATATTTAGTGCTTTTTCACCATGACCCGGACCACAATGATAAAACCATTAAGCACATGGTACAGAAGGCAAAAAAAATAATTAAGACCACCGGTATTTCTTTGAAATGCGAGGCCGCCCGTGAAGGATTGTCCATCGAAGTGTAATCAATAACCGGTCATTAATCAAAATAATTTATCCTTTCTTCATCAAAACCAGTGTTTTCTTGATTTCTTTAAATGGTTCACCATTCAGTTTCAAGATTCGGCAGTAAATAATATAGAGACCAATACGACTCACTCTGCCGTTATCATCTGTGCCATCCCAAATAAAGTTACCGGATGGGCCACTGGGATGCTGATTGATTAACGTTCGTATTTTTCTCCCCGCCATATCAAAAATATCTATTGAGATGTATGCCGTGGCCAATGGCAAAGAATATTCAAAAATAGCCACATCCTCAAATCCATCTGCATCTGGAGAAAAAGGATTCGGATGAATAGCCAGCAAAGTTTTTTCCTTTGGTCTATCCACATAGATAGAATTTTTTTGCCCGGGTGTTGCCCCAGCAGGTGCGGTACAGGCAGCCCAATTATCAGCCAGAGAAGAAGAAATATCTGGGTGAATTCGTTCCAGGGATATACCAGGGTCGACTTCCCGCTTCATCCAGGAATTCGAGTATAATACCCGATCAACTAACCGTTTAGAAAAGCTGAATACTTTCAAATCATCATAATCATTATTCAAGGTAGGAAAAGCAGAAGAAGTCACTAATAAATCAGATGCCAAACCATAATTCACAATCAGGGAAGAATCTTTACTCAGAATCAGGTAACCGTGTCCATCAATCAGTTTTTCGGTTTTGCTTATGATGATGGTATCACGCCCATCCGCAAAGTACCAACCTTTCACATTAATGGGATTGGAACTTTTGTTATAAAATTCGACCCACTCTGTTTGGTTTATAGCAGGTCTGTACATTATTTCATTGATAATAAGCGATGGTTCTTCGGGTTCAATTCGTAAATTGAATTGAAGATGATTATTTTCTGGTTTGGCATCATTCTCCGCTACCACCTGAATTCCAATTTGATAATCTCCAGCTGCAAAATCCGATAAAGAACAGTTGTGCTGATAACTCTCTCCAGCTCCTAATCGTTCATTAATTTCCGTATGGAAAATGGTTTCATCAGGATCTGCCTGCTGATCACCATTCAGATCATTGTACACCTCAATGGTGAAAGAATAGATATCCTGGATTCCCCTATTTTTAAAATCCACATACAGGGAGAAAAAGGAACCCGATTGTGGGAACTCTGGCTCTGTCCATACAGAGTCTATAGCGAGATCTACTGGGGCAGCCATTACTGAATTGAAAGTGCCGGGAGTGCCTCTGAAAATCTGAGCGTTCGCCCAATTATTTTCAGAATTATCTTCGGAAAAAATAATTTTTTCATCTGAAAATCCCGGTATATTATCCGGGCTATACCAATATCTCTGAACAGTGTCACCGGCAGAATTTATTAAAGTGACCGGTTCAGATTTGGTATTCGACCAGCCATAACTTCCAAAACTACCGTCCTCAATGGTAAGGATTAAGGTGGCTTCGGGGAGAAGAGAATCGTAAGTTGTTGAATTTTCAAAATAACTGGGATCGAAGATAACAGCAAATTGAAGAGGATGAAGAAAAAGACCATAACCGGTATCAACAATTAAATCGTATTCTGTACCATCACCTATTTCCCAATCTTGCAGATTGACCGATTGTTCGCCGGCATTATAAATCTCCACAAATTCATTGTGACTTTCCAGAGTATCCGGATCGAACATGACTTCAGTTAGAATAACCTGTGCCGACAAAGGAATAATCAGCAAATGAATGAATACAAGCAGTTCACCAAAAAAGACCTTCGATGTCTTCGAAGAAAAGAAACTCTTTTTCTTTGAAATTTCCATGCTCCCAACTCCTTTCTTTTAAAAAATTAAAAAGTGTCTTTTTTAGCTTTCCAATTTTTCCATTCTTTTAATTCAATTTTGACATTTCCTATGAAGGCTTTCATGTTGGCTTTCAGCGGCACACTCTGCTCATCGATCGAGAACCAACCGTGGTAACGATCCTTTACCCCGGCCAAACCCACAAACTTTAGTTGTCCGTTCAGCGGATAGGCTGAAATGCGCTGGTTAGCCCAGCCAATTACTTCTGGTACCCCGTAGGTATGTAAAAAAGTATTTTCAAATTTGCTATAGATCATCACCTCCAGATTGGTTTGAATCTGGAGTTTCGCCATGGCTCGCGCCAGAAAAAGAAGTGATAGAGTATCCTGGATCTTACCCGTTACCTTAATGGTCGAATCTAAAATCACCTCCACTTCTTTTATTGGATGTTGTTTCTCCTGGTGAATTCTCACCACTTTTAAATCCGGTAGATATTCCAGTTGGGTAAATAATTGATGATCTCCCTTTTTCTCGCGACTGCGAAATAAATGAGAGTAATATTCTTCGGCATCAATATAACTTTCATAGACGTCATGTAAGTCAATAAAGAACAACTCCGGACTCGAGTCGATGGTCACCCGACAGTGGTAAACCGAGCGGGAATGCAAACTGTCACTTTGCACTACCTGCAATTTAATCTCTCCCAACTTAACAAATGTCCATTTTACCTGATATTTTAGTTCTTCCCCAATCTCCCATTGCAACTGAGGTTGTCCATCCAACGCCTGGCCATATTTAATTAATCCTGATAGAAAAAACAAATAAAAAATGATAAAGGAGGGAAATCGCATAAATAAATCAGAAACTGGAATCGGGGCGGTTTAACATTATTTCCGGAATAACTAACTCATTCAGGCAATCTACAAAATAGCGATCAGTCATACCGCCGATAAAATCTCTTACTTTTTCAGCATCATTGAATGATTTTAAGTAAGAGGGATGCTTACTCTGTAGAAAATTTCTATAAATCCGTGAATGTCGGTTCTTTTTCTGCACATCTTTCATAAATTTTTCAAACAAGAGTCTGAAACCCAAACGGATCTTTTCGTGGTCTCTTTTCAGCGCTTTACTAAAATAAATATTTTGATAATTAAATCGCTTCAATCGATATAAATACCTGGAAATTTCTTTGCTGAAACAAATGTAATTTTTATTCAGGCTGTGGTAAACTACGTCTTTTACCAGGGTATCAATAATTTCGCCATTGGTACGACCTAAATTCTTAGCGATATCTGCAGGAATGTCGTTTCTCTTTAATATGCCGATTCGAATCGCATCCTCAATATCCTGACCAATATAAGCGATGGTATCGGAAATTCTGACCACGCAGCCTTCCAGGGTGGCCGGCATCATTTCCACTTCTTCACCCCTTTTTCGTTTTTCAATGTACGCCTGCAGATCATCCTCGGTTTTTGAAGTTTGAGGAAATAGTTTTTGATCGTGTACTTCCCCATCATGAGAAAGAATTCCATCTCTGACTTGAAAAGTCAAGTTTAATCCTCGACCATGTTTTGCCATGTGATCCACAATATGTAAACTCTGGATATGATGATGATACTGTCCAATGCCATATTCCTGGCAGAGCTCCGACAGAAATCTTTCCCCGTCATGACCAAAGGGAGAGTGTCCCAGATCATGGGCAAGAGCAATAGCCTCGATGAGATCCTGGTTTAAACCCAGAAACCATCCGATAGTACGAGAAACCTGAGCCACACTCAGGGTATGTATGCTGCGAGAGGTTAGCATTTCATCCAATTGTGAAGCAAAATAGATGACCTGAGTTTTCCCCGAATAGCGCCGGAAGGCTCCGCTGTAAAGAATCCGATCGCGGTCTAAAGCAAAAGGGCTCCGCGGATCAACGGGTTCATCAAAACATCGAATGGCCTGATAGCTGCGGGTGGCGAATGCCGAAAGATGAGATTCGGATCTTTCAGTTACTTCTCGCTGAAAGGTTTCAAAAAATTTTTCGATTTTTTTTCTATCAGACACAGAATAGTTTCCTGTCAGAAAATCGTTTTCGCTGTTTATTGTTCCAGTAGTATACCTCGATGAGCATCTTTTTCGATGGTATGAACAAGCTCCAAAGCACTTAAATCACTCTTTTTGGTAAGAAATGAAAAGATCATAGGCAGATTAACCCCTGAGAGAACAAAATAACCAGGGTGAGATCGTGCCAGAATTTTGGCAATCGTCCAGCAATTCCCTCCGCGCAGATCAACCATGAAAATAATATTTTCTGGATTCCCGATCGATTCAATATAACTTTTGATGATAGCCACTGCTTCTTCGGTCGTGATCTTATCGTTGCTGAATCCATATAATTCTTCTTTATGTCCGAGAATCGTATGGGCGGTATCAATGAGATCAAAAGCCAGCGATTTATGACAAATGATTATTCCAATCATATTATTCAAAATCCTTATCAAGAAAGTCACGCATTTTCAATTCCAAAAGATGTTTTTTCTCCTGTTCCTTCATTTTGGCAATCAGGCGTTTATTAAACTCTTTAGGGGTGTGATGCCCATATATTTTGAGTAATTGATTCAGAGCAATGGTTTCGGCGATCACTGTGATGTTCTTACCGGGATTAATGGGTAAGATGACCAATGGAATTTTTACTCCCAGAATGGTGGTTTCCATTTCATCCAATCCACTGCGATCATAGTCCACCTGTGGATCAAAATCAACTAATTGGACTTCCACTTCTACTCGTTTGTGAACTCGCACCGCCCGGATACCGAAAGTGCTTCGGGTATCGATCAATCCCAGGCCTCTGATTTCCAGATGATGTTCGGCTAATTCTCGACCTTCACCCATCAGGATTTCTTCTGCTTTTTTGGTAATGATAACCACATCATCTGCTACCAGGCGATGGCCACGCTCAATAAGATCGAGGGCAATCTCGCTTTTTCCTATCCCACTGCGGCCAGTGAAAAGGATACCAATTCCGTAAACATCGACCAGCGTCCCATGAACCGTTGTTTTAGGTGCAAATTCATTCCCTAAATAATCACCCAGGTAATGGAAGAATTCCATAGTGGGATATTTAGAACTGAATACACAAATTTTTCGCTCATCAGCGATGGGGAGTAATTCTTCCGGAGCTTTATTATTATCGGTTAAGAAGATACAGGGCAACTCAAATGCTAATACTTTTTGCAGACTGTTTTTCCGTTTTTCTGGACTCAGACTCTGTAAATATTGAATTTCGGTGTTTCCGAGAATTTGAATCCGGTCATAAGTAAATAAATCCAGAAAACCGGATAGAGCCAATCCCGGGCGATGCAGCTGCGGCGTACTAATGGTCCGACTTAACCCGGCTTTCGAATTTAATAACTGTAATTTTAACCTTTTTTTGTTATCGGAATATAAGGTTCCAACCGTCAATGTTCTCTTTAACATAGTCGACCCTTCGATATGATATAAAAATTTAATAGATTTGTGGACATATGCAATCACAATTTGTCAATATTCTTAAAAATTATATTTTTCTATAATTTTGCCTCCAGTGGCTCACGGTCTCTATAAAAAAAACTCCCACAACTTTTGGTTGTGGGAGCAATGTGTATATAAGCTCTGAGAACCGATCAAACAGGGATGCTTTTCGGCTTCGCCGGCTGTCTGAGTTTTTCCTTATATTTTTTTAACTGTCTCTCTGCCCGATCCAAAGCCAAATCAAACGACTTTCTAATTTCATCTGACACTTCTTTAATCACAATCTGCTTGTTATAGACACGGATTCGTAATTCAGCGTAACGATTCAACTTTTCCCATCCTAATACCACTTCCACATCCAGGATATTGTCGTAAAACCGATCCAGCTTTTTGATTTTGTCCTCCACATAATTTTTCAAATCGTCTTTGAGTTTGAAATGACGGGCAGTGATGCTGAGATTCATAAAACCTCCTTTTAGGTTTTGATTTATGTTTACTCTTCTCGACCTGAACGAGGATGTGCTTTCCGGTAAACAGTTTTAAGCCGATCCATACTTACATGGGTATAAATTTGAGTAGTCGATAAACTGGAATGGCCTAGGAGTTCTTTCACCGTCAGCAAATCAGCTCCTCGGTCCAGAAGATGAGTCGCAAACGTATGTCTGAGAACATGTGGACTGAGTCGGTCCTGCTCAGATACTTTCTGCAAATATTTTTTTACCATTTTCTGTACCGCCAGCGGATACAACGGTTGACCTTTTCTATTTATAAAAACATAAGATGAACGGAGTTGATTTCCTAAAACTTTCTGTTGCTTCTCTCTATATCTTTTTAGAGCACTCAAAGCAAAATGACCAACAGGTAACATTCGCTCCTTCCCTCTTTTTCCCTCCACAATAATAAATTGATCATCCCAGTGTATATCATTCCACTGCAGTTTTAATAATTCACTTAATCGAATCCCACAACCGTAAAAAAGTTCCAGAATCGCCCGGTCCCGATAACCGTCCAGATCATTCTCAGGGGGCAACTGCATAACTTTGCGTATTTCTTCTTCATTAATGACCACCGGTAGGGGTTTATCCAATTTGGGCGACTGTATGCCAGTGACTGGATTCTTTTCAATAATTTTAATTCGCTGTAAATATTTAAAAAAAGATCGAAGGCTTGATAATTTACGGGAAATGCTTTTTTTATTGAGACCACTAATGAATAATTCCTCGATAAATCTCTGTATGTGTTCTTTATCGACTTTTTTTAACTCAACTTTACCATCTTCCAGATAAAGCATAAATTGATTTAAATCAATTTGATAAGACCTAATGGTTAACGCCGAGTAAAATCGCTCAGTTTTAAGATAGTGTAAGAAATTATCTAAATGGTGCTGCACGACACTTAATCAACTTCAGTTTTTTTATGTTTACACGAAGGACATTGCAAATAAAATCCACCGCCTTTGCTGTTCTTCTCAACCATCAAGGGATATGAACAGGCTGGACATGCGATGGCTACTGGCTTATCCCATAGCGCAAATTTGCAGCGGGGATAGTTGCTGCAGGAATAAAAGATTTTTCCCTTTTTTGATTGACGTTGTACGATGGTGCCATTGCAATCTTTTTCCGGACAGGGAACTTTGGTACTGATCGGCCGCGTATTCTTACAGGTAGGATAATTTGAACAGGCCAAAAATTCACCGAAACGCCCACGTCGAATTTGCATGGGAGCACCGCAGATTTCACACACTTCTTCACTTTCTTTCCGTACGGGTTCTTCAATAGGTTTGGTATTTTTACATTCCGGATATCCACTGCATGCATAAAATCTTCCATTGCGTCCCCAGCGAATGATCATAGGTCGTCCACATAATTCACATTGGAGAGTAGTCTGTTCTACCAATTCTTCTTTAATTTCTTTTTTCTGTTCTTTCACCTTAGTAAGAGATTCACTGAATGGACGATAAAAATTTTCTAATGTCTGATGATAGGTGGTCTGACGGTTTTCAATCTGATCCAGATTCGCCTCCATCAGAGCGGTAAATTTTACATTAAAAATATCCGGAAAGTATTGCACGAGCAATCGACATACTGTTTCACCTAACTCAGTGGGTTGAATAGCCCGCTGAACCCGGGTAACATATTTGCGAAGAAATAAAGTCGAAATAATCTGGGCATAGGTACTGGGTCGTCCAATTCCAAGTTTATCTAAAATTTTAACTAATGAACTTTCCGTAAACCGGGGAGGAGGTTGAGTGAATTTTTGCTCAACATCTAATTCCAACAGATGCAATTTTTCTTTTTCCTCAATCAATTTCGGGATTTTTTCCTCATGAATTTCTTTTTCAACATTCTCTTCAGATTCAGTCGGTTCTTCTTCATAGGCGATGAGATACCCCCTAAAAGTGATCACTTCCCCTTCGGCCAGGAATTGATAATTATCTGCGTCAATTGTGATAATGGTTTTATTTACCTGAGCCGGCTTCATTTGACTGGCGATAAACCTTCTCCAGATCAGCTCATAGATCTTAAATTGTTCACTGCTTAAATATTTTTTTAGTTTTTTTGGTTCAAATTCAGAAGAAATGTAGGTTGGTCTAATAGCTTCATGAGCATCCTGAGCTCCCTTTCGAACCGCTTTGGCGGTAATTTTAGCCGGTATATAATCTGTACCGTAACTGGAGGAAATATAATTCCGTGCTTTCATGGAGGCTTCCTGACTGATTCGTATGGAGTCGGTCCGCATGTAAGTAATAAGACCCACATTCCCTTTCGTACCAACATTTACCCCTTCATACAGCTGTTGGGCAATGCTCATTATCCGCGAGGTTGTCATTCTAAAGCGGCGGGAAGCTTCCTGCTGCAGGGTGCTGGTGATGAAGGGAGAAGGTGGTGATTTAAAAACATTCTTTCGTTCAATTTTCGAGACGATATATTCCGCCTTCATCAATTTTGCTTTATGAAATTCAGCTTCGGTTTGATTAGCAATATGAAATTTTACAGGATCTAAAGATTTTCCATCGATTTTATTCAGACGTGCCCAGAACTTTTCTTTATGCGGCGTCTGCAGTAAGGCTTCTATGAGCCAATACTCCTGAGGTACAAAATTGCGGATTTCAGCTTCACGCTCAACAATAAGGCGCAAGGCGACCGATTGCACTCTACCTGCGCTTAATCCTCGATAAATAGTTTCCCACAAAAACGGACTGACTTTATAACCGACAATGCGATCCATCACTCGTCGGGCTTGTTGAGCATTTACCCTGGCTTCATCAATTTTTCGTGGATGCTTAATGGCATTCAAAACCGCTTCATCAGTAATTTCATTGAATTCAATGCGTTGAATATTCTTATTGGCATCAGCCAATGCCTTACTTATATGATAAGCAATAGCTTCGCCTTCCCGATCAGGATCGGTGGCCAATAGCACTTCCGAAACCTTTGAAGCTTCCTTTCTCAATTCATTAATTATTTTACTCTTTCCTTTAATAGTCACATATTCCGGTTGAAAATCATTTTCAATATCCACACCAAACTTAGTTTTGGGCAGATCAATGATATGCCCGACTGAGGCGGCCACCTTAAAATCTTTTCCCAGGATCTTATTGATGGTTTTTGCCTTTGCCGGAGATTCAACCACTACCAGTTTTTTAGAGTTCTCATTCATCATCTTTTTCGCCAACAAACCTTTATTTGAGTTCGAAAACCGTGTTTAGGTGATCGTGCTTTTGACGAGGGATTAAAAGCTTCCACGTCACCAGCGAAATCAGCAAAAACAAACCCAGAAGCAACAAAATTGTTCCCTATGCTAAATTTTATTTTGATTTTATACCGTTGAAGGTATCCCATAATCACTGTTACCCGACACTACCAAATTTACAGAATATTCATCAGAAGTCAATAGCTTTTTCACGATAAATTGGGAAGAATATATTTCAACAAGTGATAAAAATGTTTGCTCAGCAGTGGAAATATGACTTATTTTGATAAAAAATTTATGGATCGACTTATGAAACGAAGAGATTTTCTTAAAATATCAATAACCGGTAGCACGGGACTATTCATTTTGAGTCACCCTATCAAAAGCTGGAGTGCCCAACCTGATGCGGTGATCGTTAAAGGTGGAGAACCAGCTGATTTATTGAATACCGCTCTTCAGAATTATGGGGGCATACAACGTTTTATATCCCGCGGTGATGTGGTGGTCATTAAACCAAATATTGGATGGGATCGAGCTCCGGAATTTGCAGCCAATACCAATCCAGTGCTGGTTTCTGAATTAATAAAAGTTTGTCTGAATGCTGGCGCAGCTAAAGTGAAAATTTTCGACCGGACATGCAATACTCCTCAACGGTGTTACCAAAATAGTCAGATCGAAGCGGTGGCTAAAAAAAGCGGCGCTGAAATAGAGCATGTCAGAGATTTCAAATTTAAAAAGATTGCCTTACCTTCTGGAAAAATATTAAAGGAATGGTTAGTATATCAGGATTATCTGGAAGCAGACAAAATTATTAATGTACCAATTGCCAAACATCATTCCTTATCACAGGTCACTCTGGGTTTAAAAAATTTAATGGGCGTTATGGGTGGAAATCGGGGAGAAATCCATAATTCATTTCGGCAAAAATTAATCGATATTGATGCTCATATTCTTCCCACTCTGACCATTATTGATGCCTACCGCATTTTAATGCGCAATGGTCCTAGCGGTGGAAACCTGAACGACGTCCAAATGGCTAAAACTTTAATCGTTAGTTCCTGCCTCGTAACAGCGGATTTTCTTGGACTCGAACTTTTTAATCTGGATCTGAATAAAGTAGGATACATCCAGGAAGCGGTGGAACGTGGATTGAATAAATATGATCTGTCTAAATTAAATGTTAAACGAATTACCATCGGTTGATCATGGCTAAGACACGACGGATTACGCAACTTCTTTTTCTGCTTTTTTTTATCTTACTTTTTCTGTGGGCCAGGTATCCTTATCAAACCGCCATTCCCAGCGACCTTTTTCTTCGCTTTTCTCCTTTATCCCCCCTGTTTTATTTCATTGATAATCTCACCATTCCATCATTTTTCTGGCCGGCTTTATTGATTTTGTTTCTTACCATCTTCCTGGGCCGATTCTTTTGTGGCTGGATCTGTCCTCTTGGTACCAGTCTGGATATTTCTAATCGCATTTTAAAGAGCCCCTCCAATAAAAGTTCGGGAAAATGGGCGAAACTGCGCTGGCTAAAATTTGGAATTCTTTTCTTATCAATAATTTTAGCCATCTTCTCTATTCACTTGTGGGGAATTTTTGATCCACTGGCCATTTTCACCCGAATGACCACTATTCTATTTTATCCCGCACTTACTTTTTTAACTGAGGGACTTTTAGCGCTCCTGACAAAAATCACGTTTGCACAACCCGTCACTTATGCGGTGTACGATTTTTTTAAAAAACACCTCATGCCGGAGAGTCAGGCATTTTATCAGGGAACCGCAGGAATTATTGGACTGATCATCATTATTTTCGGATTGGAACGCCTCTCCCGCCGATTCTGGTGTCGTAATATCTGCCCAGCCGGCGCTTTATTTGGTTTTTTCTCACAATTCCGTTTTTATGAACGATTAGTCAGTGAAAGCTGTCCGCTTTGCAACCGCTGTCAAGTTGAATGTAAAATGAACGCCATACCGGGGGGCAAAGTCGCTGAAACAGATAAAGTAGAGTGTATCGAATGTTTTAATTGTGGAGAAAAATGCCCACCTAAAGCGAAGTCAATTACTTTTCGGTTTAGATGGAAACCTTATCGATCGAAAATTGATTTTTCGCGAAGGCAATTTATTTCGACTTCTGTATCAGGAATTGTCACTTTCGGACTGTTCAGTGTGGGTCTGAAAGGTAAACAATCAACTGCCAAAAATATTCGTCCTCCTGGTTCTCTACCAGAAGATGAGTTTCTGGATCGCTGCATTCGATGCCTGGAGTGCGTCAGGATATGTTCATCCAACGGGCGTTGCCTCCATCCCACTGGATTTGACCAGAATATTCTCAAATTATGGACCCCTCTGGCCGTCATGCGAGAAGGTTATTGTGAGTATAATTGTAACCTATGCGGACAGGTGTGCCCAACCGATGCTATTTTACCATTACCCCTCTCGGTAAAACAGCAGACTCCCATGGGACTAGCATATTTTGACAAAAATTTATGTATACCATTCGTTCGAAACGAGGATTGTCTGGTATGTGAAGAGCATTGTCCAACTTCTGATAAGGCCATCAAATTCGACATAAAAATGGCAACCCTATCAGACGGAAGTTCTCGCTTGGTAAAATATCCCTATGTGGTGCGTGAATTATGTATCGGTTGTGGAATCTGTGAATATAAATGTCCACTTCCTGGCATGCCGGGTGTTTTTGTTATTCGTGAAAATGAGAAAAGACTATCCTCTCTTCCCCCTTCAATTTAAACTTTAATGATAGTAGAGTTATTAACAGAGACTCTATAAAGTTCGTTAAAAGATTATAACTTCTCCGCTTCGTCAATTAACATAATTGGAATATCATCTTCAATTCGGTAAGCTAATTTACATTGATGACAAATAAGTTTTCCGAATCGGTCATCGTTTTTATCGGGTTGATACTCCAAATCACCATGGCATTTGGGACAGGCCAAAATTTCAAGTAGTTGTTTATCGAGCATGTCTCACCTGACTTATTTTATTTCTATCTCAATCACTCTGATTTTCAATCCAATAGCCCATACGGGCAAATTTTTCAATTCGTTGCTGGACTAATTCACGGGGTGGAATTTTTTTCAGTCGTTCAATTTCTTCCAGAAGATGTTCTTTGAGAATTCTGGCTGCTTCCTGGTGATCCCAATGCGCACCGCCATGTGGCTCCTTAATGATCTTATCAATAACCTTTAATTCCAGCAAATCGGAAGCAGTTAATTTCATAACCTCTGCGGCTTGCGGCGCTTTAGCATTATCTCTCCAGAGAATTGCGGCACAACCTTCCGGTGAGATCACCGAATACCAGCAATTTTCCATCATCAGAACCACATCCCCTACTCCAATACCTAAAGCACCCCCTGAAGCTCCTTCACCGATGATGGCAATGATAATAGGAACAGGAAGGCTAGACATGACAAAAAGATTTTTAGCGATTGCTTCAGCCTGACCTCTTTCTTCGGCACCGATACCCGGATAGGCGCCGGGAGTATCCAGAAAAGAAATAATCGGAAGATTAAATTTTACAGCCAGATTCATCACTCGCTGAGCCTTGCGATAACCTTCGGGATGAGCCATTCCAAAGTTTCTATAGAGATTCTCTTTCACATCCCGTCCTTTCTGATGCCCCACCACCACTATTCGATGATTATCAAGAATGGCGATACCGGCGATGATCGCCGGATCATCGGAGAAATAGCGATCACCATGAAGCTCAAGAAAATCGGTCATCATATTTTTTATGTAATCCATGGTATAGGGTCGATCCGGGTGACGGGCTAATTGAACTCTCTGCCAGGGAGTAAGTTTAGAATAGATTTCCTTTTGTAGAATCTGCGCTTTCCGCCGCAGTCTCTCTATGTCATCGGAAAGATCCAACCCACTTTCGCGGGCGGATTCTTCCATCTCTACAATCTTCTTTTCCAGCTCTATGATAGGCTTTTCAAAATCTAAAATTAATCTAAAGTTTTTCTTTAACATAATTCCTCTTGCTAATATTTCCCGAAAAAACTAAGAAACTTTAATTTCCAAACCACTATCATGGCTTCGAGAATAATTCGCTTGGACATTTTTGAGGATCCGTGAGTCCGGTCATAAAAGATAATAGGAATTTCTTTGATCCGAAAGCCTCTTTTCCAGGCTTTAAAATTCATCTCAATTTGAAAGGAATATCCACTGGAGCTGATTTTATCAAGTGGTATTTTTTCCAGGACAGTTCTGCGGAAGCATTTAAAACCGCTGGTACAATCGCGGAAAGGCATACCAGTAATCATCCGCGTATATTTGCTGGCCATTACACTAATAAACAGACGCATAAGCGGCCAATTGATGACATTCACTCCAGTGAGATAGCGGGAACCGATAACCAGATCTGCCTCATTCATGGCTTTCAGGAATTGAGGAATTTCCTTTGGATCATGTGAAAGATCTGCATCCATTTCAATGATATAATCATATGACTTTTCCAGGGCATAACGGAAACCCGTCACATAGGCTGTTCCCAGTCCTAACTTTCCGGCTCTTTTTATCAAATGGATATTCGGATATTTGGTCATTGCTTCTTCCACCAGCTCGGCCGTTCCGTCGGGCGAATTATCATCGATAACCAGAATATCCAATTGATTGATATTGAGACCAAGAACGGTTTCCAGTACTTTGAGAATATTATTTTTCTCATTATAAGTTGGAATAATTACCAGAACTTTATCATGCATATCAACTATTCTCGCTCAATTTCCATTTTAAATAGAGTAAAGATTCTGCTAACGGGGTAGGTTTATAACCAAGTTGAATTTTTGCCAGCTCGATTTGAAGCCCCCCACGGAGAGGCCTATTGGCTTGCTGTTTTAAATGACTGGTTTTAATTGGCGTGATCAGCTCAGTAGATAAATCAAATTTCTCGGCAATCGCACAGGCAAATTCAAAACGACTCACATATTCCTCACCTGCCATATGATATAAACCCAGCGCGGCTTTCTGGATAACTAATTCACTCCCTCTCGCTAAATCTTCAACCAGCGTGGGGTTGTTAAATTGATCTGTCACCACTGAAATAGGTTTTTCCATCCGCAAATTTTCCAGCACCCAGAGAAAAAAATTCTTTTTCACAGCATTCCCAATTCCATAAAGAACACAGGTTCGAATAATAGTAGATGGACATCCAATTTGCCGCAAAACATTCTCAGAAGCAAGCTTTGATTTACCATAATAACCCAGGGGTTTCGGACGATGATCTTCACTATAAGGACCATTTTTGCCATCGAATACATAATCAGTCGAGTAATGGACAAGATGAATATCGTGTCTCCGCGCTAAATTAGCTAAATTTTCCACTCCTTTTACATTGATCTGCCAGCATAGTTCTTTCTTGTTTTCACACTCATCCACCTGGGTGAAAGAGGCCGCATTGATAATGATATCTGGCTTAAAATCATTAATTAAATTCTTACATTTGGAAAAATTAGTAATATCCAGAATGTGATAGGGATATGTTTCCAGTTTTATTTGAAATGATTCTTCCACGCCAGTGGGCAACACCTCATATTTTTTTTGAAAAATGTGACACAACGCTTGACCTAAAAGACCATTTGCGCCGGTAATAAGCACTTTTTTCATGATCTCTACTGTATACTCCCTAATGCATTTAATTTATTTACTAATTTATCCATTTCATTAGTCCCGGGCAAAAGACATTTGGCAGCAGCGGCACGATTAGCAAATTCAACGGCTCGATGGACATCTTCATATTGCAAATAACTCCAGACAAATCCGACTCCAAATACATCTCCACAACCGGTGACGTCCACAATATCAGATAAAGGCACGGCGGGGAAATGTTTACTGATAATCGTTGAATTTTCTCGAAAAACAAGATTAGCACCCTGGCTGCCTTGAGTTATTATCAGATATTGATCGGATTGAAAATATTTTTCAAAGAATTCCGGTACATTTAATCGATCCTGATTTATTATAAAAAACTCTCGTTGATTCATCTGGATGAAACGGGCTCCCTTTAACCAGGAAAAGATATTCGCAGGGCGGAGTGGAAATCGTTTGCCATGGGCATCAATTCCCATTACTAAAAAATGAACATCAAGATAAATATTGGAATAATGTAATTTACTTAGTTTTTGAAAGGCCTCTAACGATAGATCCCAACCAGTAATCAGATTGATAATATAAAAATCGGCATGGCTCATATTTTTTATATGTTGCCATTTCAATGGAGGAAAATTAAAAAGTGCGGTTTCGCTTCTTTCTTCGGGAGAATGATATTTTAAAACAACTTTATGATTAGGTTGATCGATAAGAATCAGAGCAGCTGGATCCACCCGAGATAGTTCTTTTAATAGCGATAATAAGTCTGAATAGACATCATTCCCAATAAACGAAACAGGATAAATAGTAGTGGAATCATCAGCGAAGCTATTCAAAGCACTTAAAGAATAAAAAATCCCACCGAAGCTTTCAATGGAGGAACCTCTATAAGGGAATATGAGATCTTTATTAATCGTACCAATGATGACTATCTTCATTCCTCGATTCGACAGTGATTCTTTTTGAACTTTTTTAATTGAGAAGCTACTTCTCGATCGATTCGAGCTAAAATCTGAGCAGTAAAGATGGCAGCATTTTTCATTCCAGCTTTACCAATTGCCATAGTGGCTACTGGTACTCCGGCCGGCATCTGCACTATCGAATACAGGGAATCCACCCCATTTAATGCACCGGCGGCTAACGGAACACCAATCACTGGCAAGGAAGTATAAGCTGCTACGACGCCAGGAAGATGGGCTGCCATACCGGCACAGGCAATAATAACCTGAAATCCGGCTTGCTCTGCCCCTTCAGCAAAAGCCTGCACCTGGTGTGGAGTGCGATGCGCAGACATTACTTTTATCTCTGCTTCAATCTTAAAATATTTGAGATAAGGTAAAGCCTCGTTTACCACTTCCCAGTCTGACTCGCTTCCCATAATGATCGCTACTTTTCCCATAATAGCTCCGATTCAATGAATTAATTTTTATTTTTCGAAGACGATTTTTTTATTCCTCGTGGTTCAGGTAGAACATCAAAAGTATACGCTAATACCGTAAGTTGATCCAGGAAAGGAACCTTCAATTTACCCACAGCCTGAACATAATAATCCACCATATAAACACGGTTGGTTAAACTATCGACAAATGTAAAATTTCGAAAAGGGCCACCAATAATCAAACTATCATTGCGCCAGATCCCTTCTAATTTAATCGCATTCCAGCTTTTAAAGCGGGTGATATATGCTTTAGTTTCTTCCTCTACAATAATATCCCCGGATAAAGTAATTTTGGCCAGTCGATTTCTCTCATCAATAAGCCAGCGGGAGTTAAGTACTTTAACACAGTCTGCCGGTAACCAGTGAACTAAAATGGAACGATCAGGATTCAGCCGTCGGATCCATACAAAATTTTCCTCAAGATTTTCATTGGCGATGAAATAATCATGTTGAATTCGCATGGTAAAAGGAAAATGAGTTTCGAGATATTCCTGCAAAGTTTTTTGCTCCATGCGCAAAAACATATTTTTTTTCAACCGGGCAAAATAGTAATTGCGAAAATCATTATAGGCCAATTCTCCCAGATCATTTATTTTTTGAATCATATCGGAAACCGAATTCGCCACAAAAAAGACTACATATTGGTCAGTGGCCCAGACATCCGTTTTGGGAATATAAAAATATTTACCACTTTGAATACCTTCAATAATTTCCTGATTTAATAAATTTTTAATATTGAGTGAAACCTCATCCTGGGCATCCAGTCGTCCAATAAAAAATATGTTTTTGTATTTCTTAGAATTTTGCCATTGGCTAAAATTCTTCCACACCAAAATATATTCATTCTCCTGGATGGGGGTGCGGACAAATTTTCCAAATATTCTTTCATATTCGTCCTGATAATAAGACCAATCACTGGAGTCGCAGAACACATAAACAATATTATCTTCACCCATCGCCGAACTTTTACTACTGCAGTTGCTCTGCCAGATGATGATAAAAAGTACCAGCAGAAAAATCGGTATGAACCATAATTTTTTCATACAGTCGTTTCCTCATCTAAGGGGGATAATTTAATTCCTTTTTCCCGGTACAAAAGAAAAAACAATCCTCCGCCTAAACTCAAAATTATGGGGATGATGGTTACCGAAAAAGAAAGTGACAAGATTTCAGCGGTTTGTAAACCAAGTCGGTTAAGTAATAGCACATATCCAGTATCCCTTACCCCTATCCCGTTTATAGAGGGAAGTAAACCAATGACAAAGGTTATTGGAACCACCAGAATGAGATAGCCGAAACTGATTTGATACAATCCAAGGGAGCGAGCTAAAATATAATTCATCACAATTAAAGCAAATTGAGCTAGCAAGGAATAGAAGTAAGTTCCCAGAAGTATTAATTTTTTATTACGATAATAGTGCAGGGTATCGAAAACCTTTATGATTTTATCGCCCATATTATAAAAACTAATTAATGAGAGTAAGCCATTGAATCGTCTGTAGATGCGGCGGCTCATCACGCTGGCCAGGAAGAGAGCGATTAAAAAAATTATCAGAAGGGTAATATATATAATTCGCCTGGAATGGAAATAGCGCATTAACCAGATTAGCGAAATTGAGGCAAATGATAACGTGGCAAGTAATCCTACCAACCTTTCCAGAAATACCGTTCCAATACTGGCCGAGCGGTTAGTTGTCTCACGAGCCAGGTAATAGGCCCGTGAAAGATCACCCCCAATGCTGGTCGGTAAAAAATTATTGAAAAATAGTCCAATGAAATAGAAAATAAACAATTTCTGGAGATTGACTTTCATCCCATAGGATCTGGTCAGTAGGTGCCATCTCAGTGCTAAAAATACCACGGAAAGGATAAAAGTGATGACCGCACATATGATTCCTGATATTTTAATGTTCTTCATTAAGGCAATCATATGGGGAATATCAGCTAAATAAATCAGGTAAATGATTAACCCGATACTAATGGATATCCGCAAAATGTTTAATACAATTTTCCTCAGCACTATGGTGTGGGAACCTTTTTCTTTTAGTCAGACCATATTGATTATAAACAGTTCAAGGAGGGAATTTCCCTCCTTGCCGCTCAGGTTTTACAAAGAATCTCTTTTACACCTGAAAAAGTATCCTTTCCGAGGTATTTGAATATTTTTATTACATCATACCGATCTTTTGTTTGTATTCTTCCAACCTTCTCTTCGCACCTACATCGCTGGGATTCTGATTAACCCATGGCTCTAAAATGTCAATAGCTTCTTTATATTTCTCTAATTTACCATAAATTTCCACCAAAAATGCTTTTGCCTGGAAATTATTTGGATTTTTAGTTAAAATTTCACGAAAAGCACCTTCCGCTGCTTCATCCTCTCCCAAATTTGCCAAAATTTTTGCAATTTCCTCAAGCTCTCTTTCCTGATAATTGGCGAGAGTAAGACTATCTTTTGATCTCATCCCGGCATATACCTGATAAGCCTCTACCCAGTGTTTTAAAACCATATTCGTATACGGAATCACCTGAGGAGGCATTACTTTTTCCATCTTGGCTAGTAAAATTTTCACTTTATCCCGCTGGTTAGTATTAGAATAATAATTGGCCAGTTGAATAAAGGCAGAACGATAATTTTGCAATAGAGCAATGACATTTTCATCATAATACACATCAGGGTTATCCAGATTTGTATAACGATATTTATTTACTAAATTATTGAAAAGTGTATCAGGATGAATCTGCCAATTGGGAATGGTGGTTATTTTAAATGACAAACCATCCATCCGCAGATATTGCTGCAGTCCATCCAGCATATTATCCCGAGAAACTGTAACGGCAAAATACATCGGTTTTTTGAATTTATTTGCGTAGAGAGTATTCAGGATCATCCAGTCCTGGACTCGCAGATAACGATTGTAGAATTTAGGACCAAGATTAAAAGTTATTTTATCGTTTGGAGTTTTTAAGGGGAGCGGGTTATATCTTTGATATTCCTCTAATTCTTTTTGCGCATACTCAGCTGGCACGTCTATTTGAACAGTCTTCTTTTGTGGCCATCCAACCGGCTGAATACGGTCAATTTCCTGATCGGACAGAGAAATTGGTACTTTAGGTTCAAAATGTTTAAGCTGATAAACATACCAATTGGTATTCAACAGACTGAGATTGGCTACTCTTAAATCAGATCGAATATTTTCAACCTCCTGCAAATACCATAGCGGAAAAGTATCATTATCCCCATTGGTATAAAGGATCCCGTTTTTTTCGCAGGAGACCAGCATGTTATATGAGTACTCCCAGGCGACATAATTCCCACTTCGATTCTGGGTATGGTAATTTTTTACCATCACATGCAAGGGCGAAACCAGAAACAGAAAACCGCCGAGAGAAAAAATAATCGCCTTTTGCACCTGAAACTTTCGATAAAACCATTCCAGGATGGCAGCTGCACCAATACCAATCCAGATGGAAAAGGCAAAAAAGGATCCGACATAACTATAATCCCGTTCACGTGGCTGTGGGTCAGGTTGGTTTAAATATAAAATGATGGCCAGACCCGTCATAAAAAACAGAACGAATACGGCTAAACTATATTTCCAATCTTTATAAAATTGATACCAGGCTCCTAACACACCTAACAGGAGCGGAATGGCAAAAAATTTTGTCCAGCTGAAACTATCACTGTTGTCATCCTTCCCCATAAAATTCCATAAAAAATAACGAGTATACATTCGTTGAACTTGATAATTCCAGAAGAAATCCCAGGTACTGCTGTATCGTTTTCCATTGGGCGATTCAGCTAGAACTTTAGCACGATTCAGGGTATGTTCACCATATTGTTCACGATTCATATAACTGACAAATTCTTCGATAGTCTCGGGATCATTTTCATCGATATTGGGATTGAGGTTTGACCGAATATAGATGGTGGCATAGGTCAAATAGCCCAGGATAACTAATAAAATAGACATCATAATCAAGGCAGCCAGATTTTTTCGGCTATTGAGAAGATACCAGAAAACAATAATCAACAAGAAAATAGAAATAAAGAGCCCAAAAAATCCAAAAATTTTAGCGAAGTTCGGAATACCCTGTACCAGGCCGGGATAAATCATCCCGGTTAACAAAGCTCCAACCAACACAAGATAGACAAAGCTTTTAAGATTTACTGGATATTTTTTATAATAGATAATAAGAAACACCATCGGGAGAGCTAACACATTTAAAAGATGTACGCCAATGGCCAATCCGACCAGATACATGATGAAGAGCAGATATCTCTCATTGCCTATTTCATTTGATTTTTCGCTCCAGAGCATGATGAGCCACACGACCAGGGAGGTAAACAACATTGATGCCGCATACACTTCTGCTTCGACGGCATTGAACCAAAAGCTGGTCGTGAAGGCAAATGTGAGAGAGCCGATGAGACCACCCAAATAAGGGATAAATTGACTCCCATCATTTTTCTCAGAACGAAAGTAATTTTTTATCATGATCACGATAATGAGGTAGAGAAACATGACGGTAAAAGCGCTGGAGAGCGTGGAGATAAAATTAACTCGCTTCGCGATATCAGAAAAAATCGGAAGCATGCTGAATATTCTTCCAACCAATAAATAGAGCGGTGCCCCTGGAGGATGGGGAACAGCCAATCGATAGGAGCAGGCAATAAATTCTCCACAATCCCAAAAGGAAACGGTAGGTGCAATGGTTAAATAATAAACAATAAAACTGAAAAGGAAAACAAAGCCGGCAAAAATTTTATTCACTTTTCCGTTTTTCATCAGTTTTCATACTCCTATTTTAGGTTCATCAGCCACGTATTTATTCTTCGAAGATCAGAAAATTTTTTACGTCCTCGTATGAAATACTCCCACACCACACTTCCTGGATAGACCAAACGGAATATCTCACGATCACTTACCTGACGTCTTTTCTGATTTTTCTGACGTTTCCGAATTAATAAAGGAAAATGCAGTAAAATCCACATATACGCCTTTAGAATTGACCATGAATTTCCAAATTTTCCCCGTATAATTTCCCAGACAAAAGCCGTAAAATCCAGACCCAGCCGAAAAATTAAAAACCTGATTAAATTAGCTATACCAGAATTTTTTACCAATAAAAAAATATTGTTTCTAAAATTCCAATACGTTTTTTGCGGATTATCCGGCGCCAATGTCCCTCCCCCTTTATGCCAGACAACCGAGGAAGGAATACAGAAGATTTTATATCCCTGCAAGTGCATGCGCCAGCAGAGATCGATTTCTTCCATGTGCATCACAAAATCCTCGTCCAGGAAACCGATGTGCTCGATGACGGAGCGACGAATAAAAAAGCATGCTCCGGTTGACCAAAAGATTTCCAGAATAGAATCATATTGACCGTGGTCCTCCTCGACCGTAAAAAAAAGTCGGCCACGCATAAAAGGGTATCCATAGCGATCAATAAATCCACCCGCTGCTCCCGCATATTCAAAAAGAGTGGGTTTATGTAAATCGCGTACTTTGGGCTGACAGGCAGCCAGTTCAGGGATGTCCTGGAAAGCCTTAACGATGGGAAGTAAAAAATCAGGAGCAACTTCTACATCATTATTTATAAGGCAAATTATTTCTCCCTGTGCCACTTTTATTCCCTCATTATTACCTCGAGCAAACATATAGTTTTTAGAATTTTGAACGACTTTTACCATCGGATAATGGGTTTTTACATAATCAACACTTCCATCGCTGGAGGCATTATCCACCAGGATGAACTCCACCGGCGAATACTTCTGTTTAGATAGTGAATCATATAATCCGGGCAAATAGTGCAAACCATTATAGTTCACGGTAATCAAAGATATTAATGGAGATGAGTTTCGCAGCGCCATATGGATTTCTTATTCTAGTTTCATTCAAATAAAAATATTATGAATACCATTCATTTTGAAATTGCGAATTTGTTTAATAAATGACTATGAATCAAGCTGAAAAAACGTAAAATAAACATTAATTTAACAAAAAATCTTGTACCTTTTTATTTCCATTTTTTTATTACTTCAGTTAATACGGGTATTTCAACGACCAAAAAATAAAATGGTTTTTAAAAATTTATTTATTTAACTATAGAGATCGATCAAGTTACAAATTTAAATAAGAATTTCAGTTTTATTCATTTATAAAAATAATTTTTTCTTCTATTCCACACTTTATCAAAGTGATTATTTGCTGAAAACTCTGCTTAGAAAAACAAGTACAAACATAAATTTTATCCATTCTATGAATGAAGAAGGATATGCTACATTCAATCGAATGAAACAAAGTTTCTGGTTTGAACTTTCAGATTCTCTACGTAATTTTTTACCGAGAAAAAAATGAATATTTGAGTGCGATGAATCACATGACCGAACAGAGAAATTCTCTTTTAGGGAGAACTGTCGAACAAATTTTTGAACTTCTGCAACCATTAGGGGAACCGGAATACCGGGCCAGACAAATTTATAAATGGATCCATCACCATAATGTGGATCATTTTGAGGAAATGACCAATCTGCCCAAATCGCTACGTAACAAACTACATGATTATTTCCAGATAAAAACCTTACAATTACTCCATAGGCACCAGGCCCAGGATGGAACGGAAAAATATGTCTGGCGATTAGCGGATAATCGACTGGTAGAAAGCGTTTTAATTCCTGAGGCTCGTCGCCACACGGTGTGCATATCCTCCCAGGTTGGCTGCTCCCTTGGTTGCCACTTTTGTGCTACCGGTACAATGGGATTAGTGAGAAATCTGAGCGCCGGTGAAATTGTTGAACAAGTGTTGCAGATAAAGAAGATCAGCCGGTTTCCCATAACCAATGTGGTCTTTATGGGAATGGGCGAGCCTTTCATGAATTATCAACGCACCATTCAAGCCAGTCAAATTTTAGCTGATCCGGAGGGTGGTGCAATTGCCAGTAAAAAAATTACAATTTCCACCAGTGGAATCGTTCCCAAAATAATCCAATACACTGACGAGGCTCATCCTTTTGGCTTGGCCATTTCTTTGCATGCACCCCAGCAGGAGCTCCGAGAAAAGCTTATGCCTATTGCTAAAAAATTCCCCCTCGATCAGCTAATGGATAGCATCCGCTATTATATGCAGGCGAAGAAACGAAATCGAGTGACCTTCGAGTATGTTCTACTGGCGGGGATTAACGATGGTCCAGCTGAGGCAAAGCAATTAATCCGTCTGCTCTCCCCTCTTCGCTGCAAACTAAACATCATTCCCTGTAATCAGAATAATCTTGGTTTTTATCCTCCCTCGGAAGAGAATTTGCATACATTCATAACGCTATTGCTCAAAGCTCCCTTTGCCATTACGGTACGGAAAAATCGCGGAGAAGACATAACCGCCGCTTGCGGGCAATTAGCCGCGCAAGTTCAGGAAAAATCAATTTTTATGAAATAGAATTCCAGGGCAAATAAATTAAGGCTAATAGAGCTTTTTACGTTTTAGCAAATAACGAAAAAGCGCTTTATCGAAGGGCTCATTTGTCATGAGCGTTTGAAAGTCAATATTGAAATTACGACACTCCTGTTGCAGCAGCCGATAAAACTGATCAATTTTATCCCGATAATTTTCCTGAAGGAAATAAGGCTCGGTTTTTAATTTTTCGCCGGTTTCTAAATCGATGAACAGGGTGTCATCACTAAAATTAAAAAAACGATCATTTGGATCGAGAATATTAAAAACCAGTATCTCATGTTTATAATGCCGAAAATGCTTAAGTCCCTGTAAGATTAGATCCGGATCTTCAAAAAGAAACTCTGTGAACAGTATAATTAGACTTTTTCTTTTAATTTTTTCAGCCAGGATATGCAGTGTGTCACTGATAACCGTCTGTTTTCGTGATACCTCTATTTCAGTAAGAGCTTTCAAAAGATAAAAACGATAAGCAGGTGCCGATTTCGGAGGAAGATAGCGGTGAATAGAATCAGAAAAAGTGACCAGACCTACTGCATCTCGTTGTTTAATAAATAAGTAGCAGAAAGCAGCGGCTAAAAATTTGGCATAATCAATCTTTTTAATTTTTCCACTCCCATAATCCATTGACCCAGAGGTATCGAGCAATAGATAAGCCCGCAGATTTGTCTCCTCTTCAAATTGTTTGATATAAAAACGGTTTGTTCTACCATACACTTTCCAATCAATATTGCGGATATTATCACCGGGCATGTATTGGCGATGCTGACTGAATTCTACACTGAACCCATGATAGGGACTCTTATGTAATCCAACTAAAAATCCCTCCACAATCATCCGAGCGACTAATTCCAAATTCTTTATATTTATAAGGAATTCCGGTTTCAAATAATTAAAGATATCAATAGAATTTTTTACCATATAAAATCGTTTCTTTAATTTTTAAAGTAATAATTTATTGGGGTTAGAAAAATATTTATTTTATCTTTAGGGTAACTTCTGAGAAACAATCTTCATCTGATAAAAATAAATATTAAGCAGGAGAAACCATTATGCCCGAAAAAGAACATGCTAAGTTGATCATTATCGGATCCGGAATTGCCGGACTAACCGCTGCCATTTATGCCTCCCGTGCCAATCTCAATCCCTTAGTAATTGAAGGAATCCAACCGGGTGGACAGCTCACTATAACCACTGAGGTTGAAAATTATCCCGGTTTCCCGGAGGGTATACAAGGACCTGAATTGATGGATAAAATACACAAACAAGCCGAAAAATTTGGCACCAAATTTATTTATGGTACTGTCACTCATGTTTCTTTAAATACACCTCCTTTTGAAATTGAGGTAGAAGATAAAAAATACACCTGTGATGCTCTTATTATTGCTTCTGGTGCCAGCGCCAGATTACTCGGATTGTCATCTGAATCGCTTTTGATGGGTCATGGAGTTTCAGCCTGCGCTACCTGTGACGGATTTTTCTTTAAGGACAAAGAGATTGCTGTAATTGGAGGAGGAGACTCAGCCATGGAAGAGGCCATTTTCCTTACCAGATTTGCCTCCAAAGTAACTATTATCCACCGTCGACAGGAATTTAGAGCATCACCGATCATGCAGGAAAGAGCTCGCCAAAATCCTAAAATTCAGTTTATTTTGAATAAAACAGTTTCCGAAATTCTGGGGACACCCGAAACTGGAGTGCAAGGTCTTCGTCTAAAAGATACGGTTACCGGTAAGGAATCAATCTTCCCCTGCCAGGGAGTATTCCTGGCCATTGGTCATATCCCCAACACCGACGTCTTCAAAGGAAAAATTGAACTGGATGAAAAAGGATATGTGATCACTCAAGGAAAGTCCACCCGGACGAGTGTTTATGGTGTATTTGCCGCAGGTGATGTACAAGATTCGGTTTACAGGCAAGCGGTATCAGCCGCCGGATCAGGATGTATGGCCGCACTGGATGCCCAGCATTATCTGGAGGAGCAGGAATTTAAGAGAAAATAGGGGAAAATTCGCTAACGCCTTTTGATCAATCTTCCTGGGCTCCAAACTTTTTATGGTCACATTTTTCTTAGTTTAGCTATTATTTCTTTTTCGCTGGGAAAGCGGTATTCTTTTCTCTTTGAAAAAATAAGAATTCCATCCGCTTCCACTTCAAAAACCCCACCCCCGGATCTAATTAACTGGGGTGTGATTCCAAACTCTTTTTCCAAGGTTTTGGCCAAACTGGCCGCTTGCGGATAGTAATTTCATTCCGCGCAATATTCGATCGAAATTTTCTTGACCACTGTTTTCTCCTTCATCATTTAAAAATTTGTAATGAATAAATTTATTAAACTACCGGATAACTCACAATCGGCAAAAAATAAAAAAAGTACAGTCTGGAAAGTGAGGGATTGATCCCGAAAAAAAATTCTTTATGTCAAATTTATTCATCCTTTTTTTCAACTTATTTTAAATCTTTGAAAAATCACTTTGGAGTGAGGAATAATTTCTTTTAATTATAGTAGCTTTTAGCGCATTAAAATTCAATCTTTTTATTTTCAATTTTTACTATATTTATTTCAGAGAAAAATTCATTCAGAAAGTTCCCCAATCATCTGAAAATGCTTCGCTAAGGATTCTGACTAAAATTATTTTTTATGTATGAACCTTTAGAGATTAGAAACCGTCCTATGTTTTTTATTAAAATTACTTTCACATCAAATTGGAGGAAATCTTATGCACCGTAGCGTATCTTTCGATTTTGATCGATTCCGCCCGCCAACCTTTAACTCCCGAATCATTCGCTGGATGGTGCTGGGGATCGTCGGACTGATTTTTGTTTTCACAACTTTTTTTACCATTGGTCCTGAAGAAGTGGGAATCATTCTCCGCTTTGGCAAATTTGTGCGAGTTGTGAATCCCGGCTTAAATTTTAAGCTTCCCTTTTGGATGGAGACCCATATTAAAGTGCCCGTGGAAAGACAGTTGAAGGAAGAATTTGGTTTCCGAACCTTGCAAGCAGGAACCCGCTCCCGCTATTCAGAAAAATCATTTCAAGAAGAATCCCTGATGCTGACCGGAGACCTCAATGCTGCCGAGGTGGAATGGATTGTGCAGTATCGGGTGTCTGACCCTTACCGTTTTTTATTTAAAGTACGCAACACAGTGAAGACTTTTCGGGATATGAACGAAGCTGTCATGCGAGAAGTAGTGGGGGATCGCAGCGTGAATGAGGTTTTAACCATCGGTCGAGTGGAAATTGCCAACTCAGTACGGGAAAAACTCCAGATGTTGTGCGATCAATATGAAACAGGCATTAAGATTGACCAGGTCGTTTTGCAGGATGTCACCCCTCCCGAAGAGGTCAAACCTGCCTTTAATGAGGTAAACGAGGCTCAACAGGAGAGAGAAAAATTAATTAATGAAGCCCGGTCGGAATACAATAAAGTCATTCCGAAAGCCAAAGGTGATGCCCAAAAAATAATTGAGGAGGCAAAAGGATACGCCATAAAAAGAGTCAATCAGGCTAAAGGTGATGCCTCAAAATTTAATTCAATTTTTCGGGAATATTCAAAAGCGCCAGAAGTTACTCGCCAGCGAATTTATTTAGAAACCATGAATGAGGTGATGCAACAAGTCGGTCGGAAATTAATTACCGACGAGAAAGCCAGTGGAATATTACCTCTGTTTGACCTAAAAAAAGAGGGGTTGAGAAATGAATAAATCTAAATATATTTTCATAACCATACTGATATTTGTGTTGTTCATCATTCTGCTGGATGCCGCCTATATTGTCAATGAGACTGAACAAGTAATTATTACCATGTTCGGCAAACCCATTGGCCAGCCAATTACCGACGCCGGGCTTCATTTTAAATTGCCCTATTTTCATAAAACCAATTTCTTTGACAAGCGATTTCTGGCGTGGGACGGATCACCTAATCAAATTCCTACCAAGGACAAGCGTTTTATCTGGGTGGATACCTATGCCCGCTGGAGGATTATCGATCCTTTGCTTTTCTTCCAGAGATTGCGAGATGAGAGAAGCGCCCAATCCCGATTAGATGATATTCTGGACGGAGAAACCCGAAATGCCATCGCCAATCATGATCTGGTGGAAATCATACGCACCTCGAACCGTCCTATGGAAGTAGGTGATCTCATGGAATATGAGACCGAATCTGATGTTAATTTTAAAATAAAAGTCGGTCGAGAAAAGATCACTCGATTAATTATTGAAACCGCTTCTCCGCGACTCGCCGAATTGGGAATTGAATTGTTAGATGTTCGGTTGAAGCGAATTAATTATGTGGAGGAAGTTCAGAGAAAAATTTTTGAACGGATGATCACTGAACGAAAAAGAATTGCCGATAAATTCCGTTCGGAAGGTCAGGGCGAAGCTTCAAAAATTTTAGGGGATAAACAACGGGATTTACAGCAGATAGAATCCGAAGCTTATCGCACTGCTCAAGAAATCATGGGTAAAGGGGATGGGGAAGCGACTCAGATCTATGCCCAGGCGTATAATCAATCTCAATCCGCCCGTGAGTTCTACCAATTCCTCAAAACCATGGAAACCTATAGAACAACCCTCTCAGAAAAAGATTGGCTTATTCTTTCCACCGAAGGCGATTACTTTAAGTTCTTGAGGAAACAAAGCGGCAAATAATCCATCTACCACATCCAGTCGACTCAACACTGGATGTGGTAAATCTCTCCGGTTATCAAATCGTTAAGGGACGCTTTTCTGTTTTGGTTTTTGTATAAACCTCAATTTGAGGTGGATTCTCAAAATGTTTCTTTACCGCACATTGGTCAGCGGCGCGGATTAAGGCGGAATAATACTTTTCAGGAAAATCAGATGGGACTTGAATTTCCAGATCGATTTTTTCCACCATCCCGGTAAGGGGGTGTGTAGTCATTCGCTGAATTATCTCGATTCCATCGGTCGGCAAGCCACGCTGACGACAAAAACCCAGAACATAAATGCCAGCGCAGGTTCCCACTGAAGCCAGGAAAGTAGCAAACGGAGTAGGAGCAGAACCAGGCTGACCATCTTTCGTGGGTTGATCGGTAGGTACTTTATATGGTCCAAAATGAGCATCTACTCTCAATCCACCAGGAAAATTTATGACCATTTCCATAATTATATTCTCCATATAAAAAAACTGTCAAATAGATGATAGTATCAAAATAAAGTTACAAGTTGATTTTTTAAAGAAAAATTCTATTGGTGTGAATAGAATTTCCTCTAAAAACATCTCTTAAGGTTAGGAAATGGGTTACGATCTGAATTGGGTGTGATACAGGTGGGAATAAAATCCACCCCTTTCCAGTAGGAATTGATGAGTGCCCTGTTCGACGATTCGTCCCTTATCGATGACCAAAATTAAATCGGCTCGCAGAATGGTCGTTAAGCGATGGGCAATGACCATGGAAGTCCGATTTTGCATTAATTTTTTTAAGGCTTCCTGAACCAATGTCTCACTTTCAGAATCTAAAGCAGAAGTCGCTTCGTCCAAAAGTAAAATTTTGGGATCTCGTAATACCGCTCGAGCGATAGCAATTCTTTGCCGTTCCCCCCCGGAGAGTTGTACCCCACGCTCCCCAACTTCCATCTCATATCCCCGCTCCATCCTCATGATAAAATCATGAGCATTGGCGATGCGGGCCGCTCCCATAACTTCCTCATCAGTGGCTTCCAAACGTCCATACCTGATATTCTCTTTGATAGAAGTGGAAAAAAGTACTGTTTCCTGAGGCACCATGGCAATGAAACTTCGCAAACGCGGCAGGGGGAAAGTCCTGATATCTATACCATCGATCAGGATTTGGCCGGATTGGGGTTGATAGAAACGGGGGATGAGATTAACGATCGTCGATTTTCCTCCACCACTTGGCCCCACTAGCGCCACCATTTGACCAGCTTTAACCTGAAAGGAAATATTTTGAAGTACCACACTTTTTTCATCATATGAAAAAGAGACATTGCGAAATTCAATATCTCCTTTGATTGAAGAAGTTACCTGTTCGGTGGCTTTTCCATCATCTTCGCTTTTCTCATCTAACAGTTCATAAATTCTTTTCGCGGAGGCCATTGCTCGTTGAAAAATAATATGTGAATCTCCCAATGCTTTTAAAGGCTTATAAGCCATTACCACTAAACCAATAAACGTGATGAAGGTACCAAGGGTCAATTGTCCCAGACTGATTTGCCAGGCACAGAATAGAACCATGAGTGCCATACCAGTGGTGCTAAAAACTTCATTGAACGGTTTGAGGAGAGCCACCAAGCGAACAATTTTTAGTGAATAATCATAATTCTGGCGTGAGCGTTTTTGAAAATTAGATGATTCAAATTTCTCCCTATGAAAGGCCTTTACGATTTTGATGGAGTTTATTTTCTCGGTCAGAAAAGAAGTAATATCCGCCACATTAACTGAAATATCATAACTCACTTTTCGAATTCGATCGCCAAAATATTTTATAATGATACCCGCAAAGGGAAACACCATTAGCGAGAGCAGGGATAATTTCCAGGAAGTCAGGAACATGGCTGCCACATAAACCACAGTGTAAATAATATTTTGTGAGAATTGAACCAGAGAAGTCATCGAATTTTCTAATTGCAGCACATCATTGCTGATGCGGGCCACAATATTGCCTGTTCTCTCTTTATCAAAAAATCTCATTGGTAGCAAAAGGATGCGATCGAAAATTTCCTGCCGAATCTGCATTAAAAATTTCTGAGAAGTAGAATTCATCAAATATTCGCGCAAGTAAACGAAGATCACTTTGAAAATAACCAGGGCAATGACGGCAATCGCGAATAGCAAAATGAAATGAGTGATATCCGAGCGATTGCTTATATGAATCGTAAAGAAATGTATCCCTCCCCTTTTAATTTCCTGATGAAGGTAGAAAGATTCACTGCTCCCCGCTTGATTTTGAATTTTGGTCAATACATCAAAGAAAATGCCACCAGATACGGCCATTAAGGTATCACTAATACCCATCAGGGAAGTAGCAATCAACCCCCAGAAAATACGCCATTTATAACGAAAAAAATAAGAGATGAATCGTCGGGTGTTACTCATTTTTTTCTCTTTGACCTACAATTAAAAACCATTTTCCCCCTACTGGTAATTTCCGATGTACAAGTTATAAAAATTTGTTCGAAAGGTAAAACAACATTTTTTATATATTTCCCTCCATATTTTTTTACATGTTCTGGCACTGTTAATCCATAATTCGCTTTGAAAACAAATTCTCGTATTATTTGATATTGTTCTTCTTTAAATTTTAGGTCAGAAAATCAAAAAACGTGAGCAATGGAAACTGTTCATAGCTGGAAAATTTACATTAAAAATAATTTGTTGCATCCGCGAATCTTTAAATTCGCTGTGGTCGGCATGAGCGGACTCCTGGTAAATATGGGATTATTATATTTTTTTACTGAATACCTGCGACTGATATACTGGATTTCCAGTATCATTGCTATCGAAATATCTATCATCAGCAATTTCTTCTTGAATGATTGGTGGACCTGGAAGGATCGCGAGAAAAAAAAATTTATTTATCGCTTTACTCAATATCATATATCAGTGGGAATAACCGCTGTGGTAGCAAATTGGTTATTATTAGTTATTCTGACCGAAGTCTTCCACATTTATTATTTATTATCTAATCTGATCGGTATTATGGTGGGCACTCTAGCCAATTTTATTTTAAATGATGTGTGGACCTTTGGAAAAATTTCCAATAGAAAAGTTTAATGTTCTGACAGCTGTCGTGATCGCTCTTCCACTTTCGCCCACACTCGTAAAAAATTATCTCCACATATTTGCTGAATCTCCTGTTCAGAATACCCTCTCTTTAGCAGTTCCAGAATAATTTCAGGATAGCTTGATACATCTTTTATTCCCTCTGGCAGAACCCCCACTCCCTCAAAATCAGATCCCAATCCCACGTGATTAATGCCCACTAACTTCACCACATGGTCAATATGGTTCACCAGGTCAACAATGGTGCCTGGTCGAGCTGAATATTCATTTTTTACTTTTTCATAATATATTCTGACGAGAGAATCCTGTTCAGTCAGGTTATTTTCAATGATATATTGGGCAACCTTTTTTCGAATCAGCTCTGCCCGTTGGCTGAATTCCTGAGTAAGAAAGAAGGACCCAAATGCGATTTGAATGACACCTCCCTTGCAGGCGATGGCTTTGATCATTTCATCATCTAAATTTCGTTCAAAATTCGGAGTGAAAAAACGACAAGCGGAATGCGATGCAATTATCGGTGCCTGGGAAACTTCCACAATCTGCCAGAAAGCCTGATCAGAAACATGCGAAACATCCACCATTATTCCCAGCTTATTCATTTCTTTGATAACTTCTGCACCAAATGGACTCAACCCATTCCATAGTTTTTCGTCATCAAAGGAAGAATCACAGATGCGATTATTTTTCGAGTGAGTCAGGGTAATATATCGGACGCCTCTCTGAAAAAAATACTTTACATTCTCAATCTGATCTTCAATGGCGGCTCCATTCTCAAGTCCGATTCCCAGGAGGACCATATTAGAGGGATAATATTTCTTAACCTCCGAGGTTGATTGAATTACTCGAAATTTTTCTGGCCATTTATTTTGTAATTGGTAAATGATGTCAATTTGTTCTTCTGCTTTGGCCTTTGCTCCACCTTTTTTCTGCAAATCTGACGGCACAAAAGCGGCAAAAAATGCCACATTCAGACCACCCATTACCGCTCGTGGATAATCAAAATGCCCACGGTTTGTCAACACCGACATATCTTCAAAATTATTGCTTAAGCGGAAAGGAACATCGAGATGAGAATCGAGGATAAGTATCTCCTGTGCCATTTGAGTAGCCTGCACGAATTTTTCATTCCGAATATTATCTTCAGATTGTGAGAATAATCTGATGACCATGAATAACACATAAAGAATGGCCTGGGTTTTCCGCCACATAATTTATTTACTTCGATTATAAGTGAATATTCATCTGTTGCCAATAGTGCCGGAGATGCTGGTTAAAGATTTCTGGTTTCTCTAAATTGCTCAAATGAGCCGCATCTTTGATAATTTCAAGCTTTGCATTGGGAAGTATATCCAACATCATTCTGGCATCTGCAACCGTTGTTAATTCATCTGATGCTCCGGCCAGGAGTAGTACGGGAAAATTCATACCTGGTAAAAGATCAAAAGCTGCTGGGCGAGCGGCCATAGCTTCCAGAGCTAATATAATGCCTGGTGTCGTCGATTCTTCCATTATTCTCCGAGTAAATTTTAAAAGTTGTTGATTTTCGCGGTGAGTGGTAGCAGTAAAAAATTTACCCAGATGCTGGTCGAATATCGGGGAAGGATCTTCTGTTTTTTTCAGATCTTCTATCATTCGAATTCTTTTTAATCGTCCAGCTTCATCATCAGCCGAAGCACGGGTATTGGCTAAAACCAAACCAGCAAAAAGTTCGGGCCATTGGCGATAAAGAGCAAAGGCGACATAACCTCCCATACTCAGACCAACAAAAATCGCTTTCGGAAGCTGTAGTTCTCGCAGTGTTTCTCTTACTTTTTCAGCATAAAATTCCATTCTGGCATAGTTCTTACTAATTTCCGGGATAGGACTCTGGCCAAAGCCAGGATAATTCAGCGCCAGATAGTTTATATGATTATCATTTAAAAACTGTATTTGCGGTTCCCACATGCGCAGGCTCAGCGGAAAAGCATGCAGAAAAACAATCGGTATACCCGAAAATTTATTTTCATCATGTATATTAGAACGATATTCTAAGATCATTTCTTAAAACCTCAGGTCCTGGAAGTCACTTTTTACAATAAAACAGTATATCTTCATGCGATTGGGATTCCAGAAATTGAGTGCCGAGAATATTATCTCCCATGTTTTCGGCCAGGTCTTTTATATAACGACAGGCTTTATGGTATTGTCGCTGGACGATTTTTTGATCTTCCGTTTGAGCACTATGACGAGCTTGAGCACAAAGTACAAGATATTTTATCCATGGGAAATCCCATTTGGCAGAAAGCATTAACGCTTTTTGTAAATATTTCTTAGAAGAAATATACTCCTTCCGCTTAAACTCAACTACCCCTTTCAGATAGAAACCTGAGATACGATAACGAGGTATTCCCTCGGATGTTTTGAGTAAACGGTTTATGACCCACAAAGCAACCGTGGGACGATCTGCCTGAATAAGCCAAATAGCCAAATAAAATAAATAATTCAGATAGTCAATCACACTAAAATTCTGGTTTAAAATTCTCTTCGCTTCACTCAGCATTTGCCTTGATTTTTCCATTCGTTTATGACTGAGTTCATAATAACTTAGATATAATCTCACTAAAAAACCAAGATGGTTTTGGTGATGAACATTAGCCCACTGCTGCACTTCTTTGAGCAAATCAAATGCTTTCAAAAAATTATGGACAAGAAGATAGATATGACCAAGATGTAATTTCATTTCATGAATCTGATTCAGATAATTTTTTTCAACAGCGATTTCCTGGGCAGAATTTAGCATTCTCACCGCCGTTCCGTAATGCGCCTGTTCCTTATAAACTAAAGCCAATTGAAGTAAGATTTGCACCTGCAATTCAGGATGTTGCTCAACATACAACTCCTTCCTCGCTTTGCTGAAATACTTCAAGACGAAAGACCATTTCCCTCTCTGCGCGTATATTTCACTTAAATAAAAAGTTAACTGCAAGTTTAATTTGGGTTCATACAAGTCATTTAGCAATTTTTCTAATGAATGGCATTTTGGTAATAAATTGAAGAAGATTCTGCTTTGCAAAAGTAAACTTATCTCATCATGGAACAAGATCGCTTTAAACTCATTTAGTTGGGTATTTTTATCCAGCACTCTTTCAAATTCCCGAATGATTTTTAATTGTTGCGGGCGATTTCCTTTCACTACTGTTTTCAATTTATCATAGAGTGGATACAAATCGGCAGAGCGTTTCGCTTTCTGATAGAAAACAAAGGCTCTCTTGTAATATTGGATGGCTCGTTGGGGATGAGCTAAATTAACTTCTATATCTCCTGATAATTCATAGCACTGAGCAATAATATGAGGCTGGCTGTATTTCTTCACCTGTGTTTCGCGAATGAGATATCGTGCCTCATGAAAAGAATCCATCTCAATCAGGACCCGTGCCATTTTTAAATTGATTTCTAACCATTTGATTTTTGCCGATTCATCTTGCTCGAGAACTGTTTCAGAAAAAGTTCCGCGATATTTCTTCAACATCTCAAAAGCATTTTCATACATTCCCAATTGAATATATAGATCTGCTAATTTTTCAAAAACCTCAGGAAGCCGAGAAATATATCTTCCATCTGATTCAGCCGTCCTTACAAAAAAATATAAACGGTCGACTGCTGGCAGAAATTTTTTATGTTGATAAAAATAGTGTCCCTCAATTTCCGCCAGGGTCATCGCTAACTGGTTTTCTCCCGCACGATGCACGATATCCGATAAAGGATAGACTTTCTTGAACTTCCTCGCTAGTTGGAGCCGAGCAATCCTGATTAAAAGTTCTGATAATTCTTCGATGGGAATGAAATCCCTGATCCATTTCTTGAAATGAAGTGGTTCGACCACCAGACATTTTTCACCTTCATACCAAAAATATTTTAAAATTCCCAGATTAATCCATTTATCTAAGCTATTTTTCGGTAAACCGATGTGCGATAAAGTCAAGACAAAATCCTTACTGCAGAACGGTTCATCTATCAAAGCTGTTATCGCCAGAACTTTTCTGGCGATGGGGTCTTCCATCCGATAGTACAGACCGAAAATCTCATCCCACGACTCCGGCACCTTTAATTTTTGCAGCTTTTTAAGATGAATGATTTCTGGTTGCTGATATTCAAGAATAGACCGGTAAAGACTATGAAGCAACAGAGATACTTTTAGTGGAATGCCGCCGGTTTTAAGATAACAATGGTTGGTAATAAGTCGCGCGTTAAGCACCGAGGTTCGAAAAGATTTTTGAATAGCCTTTTCCATCGATTGAATGGAAAGCTTGCTCAGCACAACCTCTTTGGCTCCTGAAATAATGTGCTTGAATGGCTCATCCGCATCACGAGAATATATAATTTGTATCGGCAAATTGGTAAAGTTGAGAAGAAATTTTTGCAGGCTTTCAAAATCTGCTTGTGAAATATGATCAATGTTTTTCAGGATAACAACAATGGAGTTTTTATCTGAAATCGAGGCTAATAATTCAAGATATATTTCCAGATACCAATCTTCTTTCTTACCAAAATTATTGTGAACTTCCTCCAGTTTTTGTTGGATGTACCTTTGCTGTTTTTCGGAAAAGCGTTGCAAGAACTTTTGAAAGAAAGTTTGCTGATTTATAAAATATTGAAATGAGCTGGCTAAGAATGAGTCTATGCTAAATTCCTGAAAAGAAAAATCCAGATGGTTGAGAAGAATTTTATTTTCACCTAATGTTTCCAGGTAAAGCTGAATAGCATCATGTTTACTGATTCCTTTCTCACCGCTAAAAACGAGATAAACACATTTCTTTTCAGAAAAATCAGGCGCGAGACTTTTAATTTCATCAATGACTTGAGGATTGAACCAATAATTTTCCACAACGATCCGCCTTCAGGTATGGCTATTTAATTTTTTGCAACATCCTCAATATTAAATTTATGGTCTTATGGTATGGTAAACTTATAAGTTACATTTTTTCTGTAAGTTCTATTTTACCGATCGATTTCCTGCAAGACAGCAGTAAAATGCCGCAGGAACTGGGGTTCATAAACAACTTTCAACCCTTTTAACTGATCGATTTTTTTAGCTATCCTTAAAACAGCGTCAGCCACATAATCCAGATGAGATGAAGTGTAGACCCGGCGAGGGATGGCCAGTCGTACTAACTCCAATTCTGGATAAATCCAGCGGTCACTCTTGGGATTTTTTTTCGCAAACATCAAACTTCCGATTTCGACGGCTCGGATGCCGGCTTCTCGGAACAAAGCGACAACCAGGGCTTGTGCAGGAAATTGAGATTGGGGAATATGAGAAACAAACTTTTTCGCATTCAGGTAAACGGCGTGACCTCCAATAGGTCGAACGACCGGAATCTGGGCTTCCAGCAGAAGGTTACCAAGATAAGTTGTATGGGCTATACGATAGGCGAGATAATCTTCTTCCAAAACTTCTTTCAGTCCGCGAGCGATCGCTTCCAAATCCCGACCGGCTAATCCTCCATAGGTAGGAAATCCCTCATGTAAAATGAGCAAATTTTGTAACTGTTGAAAAAGTTTTTCATCACGCAGAGCAATAAATCCGCCAATGTTTACCATCGCATCTTTTTTAGCGCTGACCCAGCATCCATCAGCATAGGAAAACATTTTTTTAACGATGTCTTTGACTTTCAAATGTTGATAGCCTGCTTCACGTAATTTTATGAAATACGCATTTTCGGCAAAGCGTGCGGCATCCAGGAAAAATAACAGCTTGTTTTGACGGCAAAAATCTGCTATCTGACGAATATTTTCCATCGAGACTGGTTGGCCACCACCACTGTTATTTGTGATTGTGAGACAGACCAGAGGGATCCTTTTTTTACCGTACCGTGAAAATGTACGCGCCAATTTTCGTAAATCAAGGTTACCTTTGAAAGGAAAATCTGCTTCAGGATCTAATCCTTCATCAATCACACAATCTTCTGCTCTCGCTCCCAGATATTCAATATTGGCACGGGTCGTATCGAAATGAATATTACTGGGAACCACACTGTTTTTTGATAACAGGGTGGAAAATAGAATATTTTCTGCTGCACGCCCCTGATGAGTTGGGATAACGAATTCAAAACCCATAACGTCTCTGACAGTTTCTTGCAGATGGAAAAAATTCCGGCACCCCGCATAAGATTCATCTCCGGTCATTAAACCCGCCCATTGATTATCACTCATCGCCGAAGTTCCGGAATCAGTTAAAAGATCAATAAAAACTTTCTCGGCCGGCAACTTGAATACATTAAAACCTGCTTTCTTAATGAGGATTTCTCTTTCTTTTCTGCTCACCAATTTCACCGGCTCAACTACTTTAATACGAAAAGGTTCAATAGGTCTTTGCATAAATTTTCCTTCCAGAAAAATAGAAAATAAGCATTAAGTATAACTGATTAGAACGTGGTGAGTAAAGTTGATAAAAAAATTAAAAAACCATTTAAAAATCACATCCACCGCTCAAGTACTTTTTTTAGTTTATCCATTGAAAATGGCTTGGCTAAAAAAGATGCTCCATCTCTCTTCAGAATTTGATTTAACTCATCGGTAATATTAAAACCACTGGTAAAAATAATTTCACCCTTATACTGAGGATACTGGGCAATGATTTCTTGATATAAATCTATTCCCGAACTATCGGGTAAAGTAAGATCGATAATTAAAAACCTGAACTGATCTCGGGCGATCATCTCTTTTGCCAGACCGGCACTTTCTGCCACCTCACTTTGAAATCCAAATACCTCCAATAAACTGACGAATACTGACGCCAGATCGGGCTCGTCTTCAATAATGAGTACCTTTTTCTCTACTTTATTTTCCATGGCACCAGCTATTCAAATCATACCCTGAGACTTACATTTCAGATGAATCGTTCTTCCTACCTTCTCAAATTTATTGAATATACATTGATCATCTTGCCAAAGTTACTGCTATTTTATTTTTCAAACGATGTATGCCTGACTAAAAAACTCCATTCAAATTTGGGCACCAGATATTTCCATTTCGCGATGATATTATGCTAAATTATTGTAAGATGTCGCTTTAGAAAGATAAGGATATTGTATCAATAAGCTTCGCTTCAAGTGAATGACAATTTTTTGAGTGAATCCACACACGGAAGAGTAAATGCGAGCGAATTTTACATCAGATTTTTTGCACTACCCGGAGCGCGTAATTTGGTTTTGTACATGGCATTACAAAAATCTACAATTTTCTGATAGAAGGAATTTTTTTATCAATCAAAAAAATTCCTTCTATCCTCTTTCGCACAAATTAAATTGCATAAGACATCTGACCGAATTTAGCTGGAGTGGTGCGTGGAGTATTTCACTTTATCCACTATAGCTATCCGTTTGATCTTTTTCGCCAGTTGCTTTTTTGTCTTCTGGAATCCGTTTATCTTTGGGAGATTCTTCTTTGGTTACATCTAATTCACTTTTAATATTTTGAGTCGCATTCTTGAATTCATTGATAGAGCGTCCCAGAGATCGCGCGAGTTCCGGAAGTCTCTTGGCACCAAATAAAATGAGGATGATTAAAAAAATCACCAATAATTCAGGCGGACCTATACCAAACATAATTCACTCCTTCATTTAAAATTAAAAGGTTACTCATCCCATCAGTTCGATGGAGTTATTGAGCATAACGTAAAAAATATGCTGCAATTCCAATTCCGATTACACTGATTATATTAATTTTAAAACTAAAGCCAATAGTAAACGTGAACACGATTAAATTGAGAGTAGCTGGACCCACACTGAAGTGGGCAGCTCGAATGAAAAAATCTTTGACGACCCCTGCAGGTAAAGCATAAGCCAACACCTCCCCTAACGCACTTCCAATAAAGGCACCAAATAATAATATAAGAAAGATCCAACCCAGGCTTTTTCGACGCATGGCAGTCATTCTCCAGCAATTAATGATTCAAATATAATTCGACCATCTTGCGAACCCAGCAGCAACTCAACCGCTCTTTCCGGATGGGGCATCATTCCTAAGACATTCCCTTTTTCATTAATAATACCCGCAATATGGTCAATAGATCCATTGGGATTAAATTCTTCGCCCAGATCACCATTTGCCGAACAGTAGCGAAAAGCAATCTGTTGATTATCGATGAGACGTTTCAATCCATCCTGATCAATGAAATAATTGCCCTCTCCATGAGCAATAGGGACCGACAGCACCTGATTCTTTTGTAGTTTTCTGGTAAAAATGCTCTCACAATTTTCTTTGCGAATATAAACATGTTTACACTGGAAACGTAAGTTTTGATTTCGCCGAAGGGCGCCGGGCAATAATCCGCTCTCGGTAAGAATTTGAAATCCATTACACACACCCAATACCGGTTTACCACTTTTGGCGAATTTTATAACTTCGCTCATAATTGGGGAAAAGCGGGCAATAGCACCAGCACGTAGGTAATCTCCATAGGAAAATCCGCCCGGTAAAACAACCGCTTGGTAGGTATGAATAGAATGATCCTGATGCCAGATGAAATGGACATCATCGCCCGCTACCAATTTCAACGCGTAATACATATCATGATCGCAATTTGATCCCGGAAAAACGACCACTCCAATTTTCACGTTATTCCTCAGTTATTTCGTAAGTATAATCTTCAATAATAGGATTTGTTAATAATTTTTTACATGCCTGTTCGATTTTCTTCTCCGCCTCAGCTCGATTTTTCTCAGCCATGTTAAATTCAATTAGTTTGCCAATTCGCACATCCTGGATGGTATGGAAACCCAGATGATGTAGAGCATTATTCACTGCCTTACCCTGGGGATCGAGTATACCATTCTTCAAGCGCACTTTCACTAAAACCTTCATAGTAGATATCCTTGTTTATTCAGCACTTTTAACGCTGCTACCTCGCAATATTTGTCGGGCAAGATTTATAGGGCCAGACAAGACATAAAGAATAGCCAGAGGGAAAAAAGCCTCTTGCGGAAAAATGATTACCAACAGAACTCCACCCATGACTACAATAAACTTATTCCGATTTTGTTTGCCACTCTGCAGAGAAAAATTGGGAAATGTCTCATAACGAATTGTGGTAACCATAAGCACACTAAGGGTAATGACTAAAAAAAGACAGATTTTTTCCCATCGTAAATATCCCCAAAAGTGAAAATTAAAAACCAGGAAAGTGGCCAGGGTTACAGCGGCCGTGGGAATAGGCAATCCTTCGAAATACTCTTTCCTGAATCCTTTCAAGCGAATGTTGAATCTGGCCAGACGGATCGAACCAAAAATTAATGGTCCAATACTGATTAAAATTCCCAAAATTCCCCAGTGAATAAAAACCGCTTTATAGATCAAGATGGAGGGTGCCATCCCAAATGAAACCACATCCGCCAGGGAATCATATTCCACTCCAAAATGTGAGTCCATTTTGGTCAATCGGGCAATCTTCCCATCCAGAGTATCCATGACAGCGGCCGCCACAATAAGCCAGGCGGCTTGAATAAATCTCCCACCGGTACTGAGAATAACCGACAAATAACCACAGAAAAGATTAGCTACCGTAAAAGCGCTTGGAACCCAATTCGTTTTTACTTTCACCGAAATACTCCTAAAATGGATTCTCCTCCCTTTACGGAATCCCCCACCTTAACTTTTAGCTCCACTTCCTCTTTTAAAAAATAAACGTCCACTCGAGAACCATAGCGAATCATACCCATACGTTCCCCGGCCTGGGTGTAATGACCTTCCCGTAAGTCGCATACGATACGACGAGCAATAATACCAGCAATTTGAGTAAACATAATTTTATGACCATTTGCATCCACAATACCAATTACCGTTTGTTCGTTTTCTAAAGAAGCTTTTTCTTTGAAAGCTGGAAGAAACGAACCTCTATGATACACAAAATATTCAACCCGGCCAGAGACCGGTGAACGATTGACATGGACATTAAAAACTGAAAGAAAAATGCTCAATCTTACCACCTGGGAATGAAAAAAATTATCTTCCTTCAGCTCCACAATCTGTATCACTTTCCCATCGGCTGGAGATAGAATAAGTGTGGAATCGGCGGGAGTCTTCCTTTCAGGATCGCGAAAAAACAACATGTTAAAACAGCTGAAAATTCCAGTAATAACCGCCATCCATAAATAGAAAGGATGTTTTAAAATAAAAAGAAGAACCACCATTAGTAAAAAGACTGCCCAGGATCCGATAACTATGCCATAGCCATATTTGGTTATTGGTATAATGAGTTTTTTCTCCTCTATTTGAGTAACATCTCCTGCAATTTATGGTACACCTGTTTGGCATTTTCGGCATTGATGATATAAGTCTTTTTGTCCAACTTTCCTTCTTTGGTAATGCCCCACAAGCAGATAGTATCAGGAGAAATTTCATCACCAATCATGACCTGATTTCCGAGCTTGCCAAATTCTAAGGTAAAATTCGTCAACGAAAAATTTTTCCGTTGAAAGAGCGAACGCAGAACAGCATTGGTTTTGGTACCAATTCGAATAATCGCTCCCATATCATTTCGATCACATAAACCCAATGCGTAAGCGTGATAATCATTGATCATGGGATATTTCAGATCAGCATTTTTTAAATAAAATTCTATCACCGGTGTTTCTAAAATTGTTCCCTCGCTGATCCCCAAACGCTTGGATAAACTCCCACTGGCAATATTCCAGATCATCATCTGTAGGGGAATCATTTGTAATTTTTTCACTTGCAGGACGCGATCACTGATGCGTTTTATATAATGGGTAGGAATGTTATAACTGTGGAGATACTCAAAAATGTAACTGGTAATTTCGGCGTTAATAACTCCTTTTCCTTTTACAGAAGTTTTCCGCGGGGTGTCCAGAGGAAGGGTATCTAAAAATTCCATCTGTAACTGCCCTTCTTGATCACCCTTATATAGAACTTTTGTTCGACCTTCTACCAATTTCTCAGCTGTCTTCACGTCATCCTCCGGCCTTAAATAAGATTAAGTTTATTAAAAATATAATTTACATTTTTTAATCGATTTTCCAAATTACAAATTGAATCAATTTCCTGCGGTGATAGATACGCGATTATTTCGGGATCCGTCTGCAATACCTGTTTGAAATCCTTGTTCGTCTCCCAGACGATCATTGCATTTTTTTGTACAATCTGATAAGCGATCTCGCGGCTCATCCCTTTCTCAATCAATCGTAATAAAATCGGTTGGGAATAGATCAACCCTTTGGTCTTCTCCAGATTTTTCTTCATATTTTCTGGATAAACAGTCAATCCTTTCAGAATCTGAATCATCTTATACAGCATATAATAAACCGTCATGGTGGCATCCGGAATAATTACTCTTTCAACTGAGGAATGAGAAATATCCCTTTCGTGCCAGAGGGTAATATTTTCCATGGCAGTAATGGCAAAACCGCGTATTAATCTAGCCATCCCACTTATCCGCTCACAAATAATTGGATTTTTTTTATGGGGCATGGCTGAAGATCCTTTCTGCCCCTTCCCAAAAGGTTCTTCAACTTCCAGAACTTCGGTTTTCTGTAAATGCCGGATTTCGGTGGCAATTTTCTCAAGATTAGCGGCGATTAATGCCAGTACATTTATATATTCTGCATGACGATCACGTTGAATAATCTGGGTAGAAATGGGGTCAGGTTTTAAACCTAATTTTTGACAAACATACTCTTCCACTCGGGGATCCAGATGGTCATAGGTCCCAACTGCTCCGGAAATCTGCCCCACAGAGACAGTTTCTATGGCATTTTTCATACGGTCGATACTGCGGAGCGTATCGCTGTACCACAGGGCTAACTTCAAACCAAAAGTAATCGGTTCGGCATGAATACCATGAGTCCGCCCGACCATCACCATGTTTTTATACTTGATTGCCTGCAGTCGCAGAATTTCTTTCAGTTCTTCCAGTTTTTTAAGAATCAGCTCTCCGGCCTGTTTCATTTGTACCGCCAGCGTCGTATCCAGAATATCGGAAGAAGTCATACCAAAATGAATATAACGTGAACTTGGTCCCACATATTCCGCTACATTGGTCAGGAAGGCAATTACATCATGCTGTACCGTCTCTTCAATCGCTAAAATTTTTTGCACATCGAAACGGGCTTTCTCACGGATTTCTTTCACCGCTTCGAGCGGAATAATTCCTAATTCCGCCTGGGCTTCACAGGCTAAGATTTCAATTTCCAACCAAATCCGATACTTATTTTCATCCTCCCAGATTCGGCTGATTTCAGGCAATGAATAGCGAGCAATCATGCTTTACCTTAATTCTAAAAGTTTCATATTTATTTTTTGCTCTTTTTTATCTCTAATAATCAGAAACTCGATAGAATCCCCTACCTGCACATCCATATCTTCCAAAATTTTGATAATAGCATTGGTATTGCTAATGCTTGTATTTCCGACCCGAATGATGACATCTTCAGTTTTTAGACCTGCTTTATCAGCAGAACTACCTGGCTCGATCTGCGTGATGATAACTCCCTGTTTCACTTTTAACTCCAGCGCGCGTACAATCACATCGTTCAGATCCTGTACTTTAAATCCCCACCAGATATTGCGATTCACTCCCCCACTCGCTTTGATCTGCTCGCTGATTTTCTTTATGCGATTAATCGGGATCGCGAAACCGAGTCCCACAAAACCTTCCTGGTAACGGCTTCCGGTATAAATAAAGGTGTTCATTCCAATCACCTGACCCAGGGCATTCACCAGCGGACCACCACTATTTCCATGATTTATCGCTGCATCGGTTTGAATCATATCTTTATATACCCGACCACTTTCGGGAATTTTGCCCCAATTACGATTGATGGCACTAATGACTCCCACCGTCACCGTAGGTTGATTTCCTAACTCAAATAGTCCAAAAGGATTTCCCAGTGCAATCACCCACTCTCCTACAATGAGATCATCCGAATTTCCCAACTTGGCATAAGGAAAGTTTTTCCCATCAATTTTCAAGAGCGTCACATCTGAAACACGATCGGTTCCGACTAAGATAGCTTTATGTCGTTCGCCACCTGGAAGAGTGATAATAATTTCATCTCCTTTACCTGCCACATGATCGTTGGTCAATATATAGCCATCAGAAGAGATGATAAAACCACTACCCAGATTCGTCACCGGCCGCTCAAACACTCGATCTTGAAAAAGCTCCGGGAAAAAAAATCGCCAATATGGATCTTCTAAAAAGGGATTTCTCTGTACAACTCTCTGAATTTCGGTAACCGTGATACCGACCACAGCTGGACTAACGTGAGCGACGGCCTGGGTGATGGCATTTTGTCGAGCGGAATATAACCTATCCTGCACATTTTCGGGTTGGATAGTATCGGTTTGAGCGATAGCTGATTTTATTGATAAGGAATCGATGATCTGGTTTTGCAGGTTATCACGGTTTCGACAATTCCATTCAATCGGGATGATAAGGATTAAAAGTAAAATTAGTCTTTTTCTAAAAAACATTAAGCCTCCATTTTGCTAAATTTAATAAATAACTTCCTCTAAAAACAAGCCTCTTGCCGGAGCAGCCTCCCCCGCTTGCAGACGATCCTTCGCCTGAAAAATTAAGACGAATTGTAGCGGAAGCAGTTTCCCTCGTCCGACATCGATCATGGTTCCAACCAGGGTTCGCACCATCCCATGCAAAAACCGGTTAGCAGAAATGCGATAAATCAGAAAATCATTTTCAAGGCGCCAGCTGGATTCATAAACGATACACTTTTTATGGGCGGTCTGTGATTCCAATCGACAAAAAGAGGCAAAATCATGTTCACCGATAACCATCTCTGCCAGCGGATGAAGCATTTCTACATTGACTTTAGAAAATAATTGCCAGCAAAAATTTCGATAAATGGCTGTTCGTTCAAAGCTGATATAATATTGATACACTCTCCTTTTGGCATCAAAACGAGAATTAAAGTCGGGAGAAACGAATTCCGCTTTTTTAACCACAATATCAGGCGGCAAATAAGCATTCAAACCCATATAAATGTTTTTTTGAGGCAAAATTTTCCCCAGGTGAAAATTGACCACCTGTCCGCGGGCGTGAACCCCTCTATCCGTCCGTCCTGCAGCAATGATTCGAACCCGTTCCTGAGTAAGTTTAAAAATTGCTTCCTCCAGAATATCCTGAATCCCCCGGGCATTGGTCTGACTCTGCCATCCATGATAATTTGTTCCCTCATACTCCACTGTTAAGCGGACGTTCTGCATTTACCTCTCAGCATCTATTTCATGTGAACCGGTATTATAAAGTATGGATTGACTGATAATCTTTTTTTATCAGGATTCCATAAAATATATACACGTAAAATATAATAAAAATTTAAGTTAAATCAAATTGCCTATCTTTCTTTATTCTCATCGGGGATTATTTAATTGTAACGGCTTACGAGCAGAAGTTGTTAAATGATCCTATTCTACACCTAAAAATTGCAGCAAGTCCTAGAATGTTTTCGCAGAAAAACCCTTTTCCAGTGAGCAAAACCTGTACGGGCTGAGATAAGTTTTTCTGAGATCAAACAACATGATTTTTTCCAAATATCAACAGCTAGATAAGATTCTAAAGAAAAGCATGTTCATTAATTTCAGAAGCAAGAAATGGATCATATTTTCTTTTGCATGAAAGGCATCAAAAGACGATCGATTTTCTCATTTTTCAGTAATGATTTTTCTATAATTTCTGGTATGTCACTTTCCTTTACTTTTCCGTACCAGATGCCATCCGGATAAATCACCATAGAAATTCCCTGGTTACAGGTTCCCAAACACCCTGCTTGATTGATCCTGATCTTTGATTTTAGACCGTGCCGTTCTATTTCTTCTTTTAATTTATTTCGAAAACCGGTGCTCCCTTTTTGTCCACATGAGCCACGAGCATCAGATTCTTCCCGCCAATTTTCACATACAAATACATGTTTTTGATACAGGCTCATTTTTCTTCCTCCCGCTAAGGTTCAGAACAACTATGAAAAAATCCACATGCAGGACAGATATATTCACATTTGCGGATGATTAATTTATGCCCACAATTATCACAAAACTCCCAAAAATCAGCAGATTGGAAATCACTATTTCCAATTTTGTCGGTTGGTTTAGCTGATGATGGGCGCTCTATATTAGAAAATTTTGATTTCGCATCACTCATCGTACATCTTATAATAAAAACAGATCATGAGAATTGAATTTTATGAATACCAGTTTAACTTTTTAGATTCAAGCAAATTAAAAACATCTATATTCAAGCAAAATAAAGCTGATAAAAACCAAAAGCGGTCAGAGCACCTACCATAGTATTGAAAAAATTGACCATATCATTATCCAGCCATCTCACACCCGAGATGGGCAGCGTAGTGGCTGTTTGGCAGTGAATTTTTTTCTCAGTAATTTTCTGGCAAATCGGACAACGATTTTGTACTTGCCAGGTAGCTCCTAACAGACTGTCCACCAGACTGCCAATCAGTCCTGTTACGGTAAGCAACAAGAGAATCGTTAGTTTCTTCGCGAAAGGAGGATTGGTCAGAAATCCAATCCCGCTAAGAGTCAGCACAAAAGATCCTATCAAAGCCCCTCCCAGCCCACTCAGGGTGACTCCTCCGGAAGTGCCAGCAGGGACAATTTTAAAATTAGAGATTAAACGTGGGTGGCGACCTAAACGCATGCCGATTTCCGTCGACCAGGTATCGGCGGTGGCAGCCGCTAAAGCGCCTAAATAGGAAAAATACAGGTAAGGGTGGGGATTAAAAACCTCTGTAATCATTAATAATCCAGCGATTCCGCCATTAGCCCACACCTGTAAATAATCCCGACGGCTTCCTTTCTCAAAAACTTCATCGAAAGACACTTTTCCCACTTTGGAGAGCAGACTGGAGAAAATAAAGAAAGCCAGAATAGGGATAGCCCACTGCCATCCACCAAATCCAAAAATGACACAGGCCAACAAAAAAGTCGCCATCGCACCATTTGCAGTGAGAATTCTCATCCGATAAGAAATGAAAGCGACCACCGCACCTAAAAATATAGCTATTAGAAATTGAAAATGTTGAGGGTGTCCTCCCTTTAAAAGGAAATAAAGCACAACAGCGGTGAGAAGAGGGACTGAGAGATTATCATTCCCCCGGTTGCCCATCGCTTCCGACACGGCCGCCATCAAACCGGCAATCAAAGAAAATATTAATAAATACACCAGGGTATGATTGGAGGTAGCCAGATTGGGCGGATAAAGCAAAAAGGTCATAAAAACAACCACCGTGCTGACTACAAACATGGTGAGAGAACCTTCTTTTGTCTTCTGATCATGTATCAATCGGTAAGAATGAGGGTGTCGAATGCTTTGCCCGACTATTGCCGCGGCAGCATCTCCCACGGCCATGACCATCATGGCCGCAATGATAATAATTTTATAATTTTCCCAAAATAGGACCACCAATACCAGAAAAGAAAAAGCATAATAAACCGTCCCTAAATTGTGGCGATCGATATGAATACCTGGTAATAAGTTTTTTTTCAATGCAATAAAATTAAATACTGTAAAAAAAAGAGCTATAACCACCAAAGGAAGAGAAGTCTCAAGCAAGATTGGCGTGAGTAGCATGAGCAAACCGACCGAAATATGAACAATTTTTCGGGTGACTTCCTGCGACCAGTTTAATTTTTTCCTCGTTATTTCAGAAATGAATATGAGAATAAAAATTCCACCGAACAAAATCGCCAGATTCAACCAATCAGAAACCGGCGGAATAGTAAAGATATGAGAATATTCCATGGGCAATCAACTGATAACAATGTTAACAATTTTATCCGGAACGATAATTATTTTTCGAATTGTTTTTCCTTTTATCAATTCAGGAATCCGACCGGTTTGAAGAGCTATTTTTTCAATTTCTTCCCTGGCGAGATTTCGATCGATTTCCATTTGTGCCCTGACTTTGCCATTGACCAAAATTCCATAACTGACTAAATCAGTCTGCAATGCTTTCGGGTCATAACTTGGCCAGTGGTGATTGATAATACTAAAGGTGTGACCTGTTTTTGTCCATAATTCTTCTGCCAGATGAGGAGCAAATGGAGCCAACAATAAATTCAATTTTTCTAAAACCTCCTTCAGAAAAGCCTGATTCAAAGCTTCTTTAGGTTTGTCTCCACAATAGCGATATAAACCATTCACTAACTCCATAATTCGGCTGATGGCGGTATTAAAATGAAAGCGTTCCGTATCTTCAGTTGCTCCCTTAATAGAAGCATGCAATATTTGATGAAGAACTTTTTCATCACTGCCCATTGAGCTGGCTCTATCCGGTTCCTCAAACACCCAATGGTAATTTTCAAAAAGACGCCACACCCGGTTAAGGAAACGCTCTAAAGAAGCAATACCTTCATCGCTCCAGGGCCCGCCTTTCTCAAATTCAAAACCAAACATCAAATAACATCGAAAAGCATCCGAACCATATTTATCCAGATATTCTTCTGGATTGACCACATTTCCGCGGGATTTACTCATCCGTAATCCATCGGGGCCTTTGATTACACCCTGATGTCGCAAAGCGTAGAAAGGTTCATCAAAGGCGATATGACCCAGATCATGCAAGACCATGGTAATAAATCGAGCATAGAGCAGGTGCATGGTCGCATGTTCAGCTCCTCCTACATACATGTCCACCGGACACCATTTATTCACCAGATCGCGATCAAAGGGTTTGCTCTTCAGGTGCGGAGATAAATAGCGCAAATAATACCAGGAGGAATCGACAAAGGTATCCATAGTATCCGCTTCCCGTTTAGCTTCCCCTCCGCATTTTGGACAATGAGTATGCAAAAATTCTTTATGATATTTCAGTGGAGATTCACCGGTTGGTCGAAAATCGACATCATAGGGCAACATAACCGGTAATTGTTTTTCCGGTACCGGCACTTCTCCACACTTTGGGCAATGAATGATCGGTATCGGTGCTCCCCAATACCGCTGTCGCGAGATGAGCCAATCCCGCAGTTTATAATTCACCCGGCGTTTACCAATCCCTTTTGATTCCAACCATACAGTTATTTTCTCGATACCCTTTTCCGAATCTAATCCGGAAAAAGGTCCCGAATTAATCATAATTCCTGGTTCTATATAGGCTTCGGTTAACGGTTCTTCGGCACGAGTCCCGGGTTTTTGAATGACCTTTCGGATGGGAAGTTCATATCGGGTTGCAAATTCAAAGTCCCTCTCATCATGCCCTGGGACTGCCATCACTGCTCCTGTACCGTAGCTCATTAATACATAATCAGCTACCCAGATGGGGATGCGCTCTTCGTTGACAGGATTGATCGCAAAAGCTCCAGTAAAAACCCCAGTTTTCTCCCGCAAAGTGGATGTGCGCTCAATTTCGGTTTGACGAATGCTTTTATTCACATAGTCTTCAATCAATTCCTTTTGAGCCGGGGTGGTTATTTTTTCTACCAGAGGGTGTTCAGGTGCCAGCACCATATAAGTGACACCGTAAAGAGTATCCGGACGAGTCGTAAAAATTTTTAATGGCTCTTCCGGAAATTGATCCAATTTAAATTCAATTTCCACTCCGACGCTTTTCCCGATCCAATTGCGTTGCATCAGGACTGTTCTTTCTGGCCAATCCAATTTTTCAAGTCCTTGCAATAGCCGTTCTGCATAGGCGGTGATCTTAAAAAACCATTGAACCAAATTTTTCTTGGTCACTACGGTTCCACATCTTTCACAGGTATCATCGCTCATTACCTGTTCATTAGCCAATACCGTGTTACAGGAGGGACACCAATTTACTGGCGCCTTTGTGCGATAGGCTAGACCCGCTTTAAAGAGTTGTAAGAAGATCCATTGGGTCCACTTATAATATTCAGGTTGACTGGTATCGATTTCTTTTTCCCAATCGTACATAGCACCGATGGCTTTAAGCTGTTGGCGGATGAAATTTACATTTTCTTCGGTGATATCGCGGGGATGACCTTTAGTTTTAATAGCGAAATTTTCAGCTGGCAATCCGAAGGCATCATAACCAATCGGTTCAAAAACATTATATCCATTCATGCGTCGAAAGCGAGCCCAGGTATCGGTACAACCGTAATTAAACCAATGTCCCATATGCAACTTATCAGAAGAAGGATAAATGAACATGACCAGGGTATAACACTTTTTTTCTACCTTATTGAGGTCGGTATGGAAGGTTTTCTTTTTTTCCCATTCGCGCTGCCATTTCTCTTCAATTTCTTTAAACGGGTAACCCATTGATCTTTTTTCTCCTGCTTAAAATCATATTTACGAGTAACCCACTGAATTTCATCAGTGGGTTCAGGTGTCGGGGCGGCCAGATTCGAACTGGCGACTTCTTGGTCCCGAACCAGATAACAGTATTTTTCCAAATTTTTGAAAACATTATATTTCCACAATTATCAAATATTTACGAAACGAACCGAAACGAATCAAAACGCATAAATTTAGCCTTTACATCGCAAATATATCGCAATATTATCGCAAATTTTCAGACTTTACAACCGAATCCCTGTTAATCACAAAATTTACACAGTTTTTCCCTTCGTGTAAATTCTCAGGGGCCACTTTCGCATAAATCTGTCCCGTAGAAATATCTGCGTGCCCCAAAATATCTTTCAAACGATATAAGCTCCCTCCATTCATCACGTAATACGAAGCATACGTGTGTCGCAAATCATGAAACCGTCCTCTTAAATTAAGAGATGCCTTCACCCTCCTCCACATAGAATTTATCGCCGATTTACTTTTAATTTCCCAAAACACCCTATCATCACGATCATTGCGTGGACGATTTTTTAAAATACGTAACGCTTCTTTATTCAAAGGAACAACCCTCGTTTTGTCATTCTTTCCAACCGGCATAATCTGCTCTCTTTCCAAATCAACATGCTCACTCCATTTCAACGATAAAACCTCATTTCTTCTTAAACCAGTATTCAACGTCAGAAAAACCAAATCCGCTTGCCAGCTCGGTCGACCAGCTTTAGAAAAATACTCTCTTAACAACTCAATTTCCTCTTCCTTATAATATCGTGGTAAATTCTTATTATACCCCGGCACTTTCCCACTAAACGGATTCTTCTTGATCATTCCCCACTCCACTGCACGACCAAACATATTTCTGAAATCGATAAAAAAATGTCGTACAGAACCTATCGTAAATTTAGATAACATATATTCCATAACATCCGTTTCAACCATTTCCGAATCAATTCGATTTAAATCTATATCTCCTAATATTTCCAAAAGTAAATTCCCAGCTAACTCATAATCATATTTCGTTTCTTTTTTTAACTTTTTTTTTGAAATATAGGTGTTCCACTTTTCAATCAAATCCCTAACAGTGCTACCATGATGAACAGATTTACTCAAAAACGAAGGATCTAATCGCCCCATCTGAATATCATAATCCACCTTGCTCTGAATTGTTTTTGCCGCCTTATAATCAGATACTCCCAAACTCCGATGATACTTCCTTCCATTATAATAAAATTCCAATGTATAATTCTTGCCACTTTTCCTTAAATAACTCATCCATGCCTCCAAACAATTGTCTTTACTCTTTAAAATAAGGCAATTGTTTATAAATTTCAAATATAGCAAAATACAAAATGATTTACATCACAATTTGTTTTTTTCAGAACCTCCTACCGATTGCAGTATTCTCTTTCGCTCCTTCTTTATATCAATCTTATCGTTTTCCATTAACCGATCTAAATCCTTAATATCCAAACGAACATGTCGATTACCGTTCGGTTTACTATAGGGCAATACACCCTGCTTCATCCACATCTCAAGCTGACGAATACTATAACCAGTGTAAAGCGTCGCCTGTTGTTTTGTTAACCATCTCGGCCATACTTGCAAAACTACTTCACTCATTTCCTTCTCCTTCCTTGTTTATTATACTATACCCTTCAATTAAAAATTTTTAAACCCAGTGCGGATTCTTCAAACATTCTTGAATTCGCTTCTCATAACCCGCAATCCGCTTTTTCAACTTTTCTATCCGTTCAGACAACTTTGAATCTAAATCATATAACGTCCTCGGTTCAACATGCTCTAACTCCGCCCGCTCCGCTTCCTCCCTCATCAATTCTTCCGCCCGAACCAATAATGGATTTAACACTTCCTCTAATTCCGCCTTATACCCTTTCAGTTTATCAGCTCTTATCTGATTATTAATAACACCAGACCGTGTCTCACAATGAGACACGGCTGGGTCTATAACTTCTTTCTCACGCTGTAAATCTTCTTCACCAGGAATCACAACTTCTGCTTTCGTCGAAAAATCATCCTGGAATACTTCATTTTCATTCTGCAAGTCCTTCTCGCTGGGTTCCAAGACTTCAATTTTCGGTTCTAAATCCGAATGAACCTCCATTTCCAGAGATTTTAACCTTCCTATTTCGACCTGAATTCTTCTAAATTCTTCGGTCGATATATTAGGTTTAAGCAATTCTCGCTTTAACCTCACAATTTCCCGGGCAATATTCATATCCGACTCTCCAGCGAAAGATTTTTTACAACACCCGTCAATTCCTTATATAGTTCCCGCACCTTATCAATGGGAAGAACACTCGAAAGATCTTTACAACCCAATCCGCTATGCGTCAAATAATCTGTAACAAACTTCTGGGCTTTCTGAATCGTATCATAAACCGGCTTGGTGAACGTAAGCGGCTCCCAGAATAAAAACCATTGCTTTCCACTGTCCACTTGAACAAGCTCTTGCACCACCCGATTGTTCTGCATATACACACCATTCAATATATCTCCTGCCATACCAACCACCTCTTCGGCAAATGAATCCAGCTTGGATAAGCACTCATCCAGATCCAATCCTTTAAAAAGCGGATCATCTTCTGCAAAACGAATTACCTCACCGTTAGAATCAATTATCTGCCAACCTTCGCCATGATTATCAAACATTCGAGCTTTCAATTCCTTCGCCAAATTTCCCTGCTCATCAAACCGCCGTATCTCCACCTCAAAAATAAACGCCCATTCATCCCCTAAATTTCTCTCCCATCCCAAAGGTCCACTCTGACGATAACTAAGCAGAACTTTGTCCATCCACGTCTCCTTTCTTTTTTTCCTGGTTTAAAAAATAACTGGTTACAGCCATCAATAAATCTTTGTTGGTGTGACTAATTACCCATTTCCCATTAGCTCCATATTTTCGATCAATACTCAATATCTTTTCCACAAATTCAGGTTTCAGGCTTCTACCGCACAACACCTGCAATGGATTCCCAAATCGATAAGCCACTAAAATTCGTTCTTCCCAGTGTACATACAACACCGCATCTCCCCAGTCGGTGCTGAACTGCTCCATCAAAAAATTGACATCGCCAGCCCGTTCAAAACCGCAGGCAAGCATCACCCGATAAACTTCTTCCGCCGCCAATAGATAAGAAGGTCTGCTCACTGCACTTTCTCCGAATTAACAACCTCTGCCTTGTCGTTTAATAACCGTATTACATCCTCTGGTCCCATTTCATTGCTCACATAACGCATAGCAATACACCTCTCCCCTGAATTGCATTGACACTGTCCAAGAATATGATTCCGGTAAACATTCTTTTCAAACAAAAGCTTGGATGCCAACTCTTTGGCTGTAACAAAATCCGTATACGCAGCAATCGCCACACAATAGTTTTTTGCTTCGCACTCATTACTTGCGTCATCAATAATCTTATCTTCACAATTTAAACAAGGATGAATTCCTTTTCGGGCACCATCAAGACTCTGCCTCCCAAATACCCCTGGCATATTCATCGAATCCATCGCACAAGTCGATAAAACTGCTCCTTGATCCGTACATAAGCCAGCTTCAATCCCGTGTTCCCACGAAGACAGGTTGTCGTCAATAAACTTTTCCAATTCCTCATTAGTCATCAAATCCACGGCTTTCTGAAATAACTTTGGAGCACAGCAATAAATATCCCAAAAGCAATACGACAAAGTAATTATCTCGCTGTGCATTAAGGCTTCACGTCTTATCGAATCTTTCATCTTTTCCTCCACGTTTTGTATTCTAATCACTTATTATCAGGGTTGCGATTACTAAACAGATTAGGCAAAAAAATAGTATTATCAGTTTCATAGCATCACCAGCCTTTCTCCCGCTTTGACGGGTTCTTGAATCTTGACGCCATGCTTTGCTGCCAGAAGACGCAATAACTTTAATTCTTGTTCAGTTTCGTGATTTTCAACCTCTTTGCGAATCCGATCAATGTGCTGTTCTAAAACCTCAATCATCGCCTGCAGAACATCCGCATATTCTTCCATCGATCTCCAGCTTATTCGATCGGTGTTCTGTATCAAAAAGTTTTCACAAAACTGCAAAAAATCCTTCGGTTCAGAATACATTGCCTTGAATCCATTAATATCGTAGTGAGCAATATACCCGCAGTGCAAACGCAAATGCTCATACAGGTTTTTGTCCATCAGGTTAATATCTCTCTTTTCGATGACAGACTTAAACTCTTTGTACGCCTTATACTTCTGCTGAGCAGACATATACCGCTCATCACGAAAATCTGATAATTGATAATCTTTCATTTGCATCTCCCTTCTTCGATTAAACAAATTCTTTAAAAAAACCCTTGTGAATTTTCTTTGGAACTCTTTTTTCATTCCAAAATTGCAAGGTCGGAAAATAATAAAGAAGCAATTCCAGGTGCCACCACGTCAAAACTCTTAATCCCTTCCAATCCGAATTCCACGGTTGAGCAAAACAAATCGCTGGTCTACCAGTCTGTTCAAACTCCAGTAAATTTTTTATGCTATCATCTAATAAGGCAGAACCATCCAACTTGTACTTTTCCCACGCAAATTCTATAGGATACTTCTCTAATTCGTGTTTCTTTATCCAATACAATGTATGCTCTTCGTTCCCATTGTATTGAGCGGTAACAAATTTAATTTCAAAATCCTGATCAATTCGACGAAGAGTCTCCGCACAATTTTCAATCATTGGAGACTCACGAAAAACATAACGGGCATTTTCCTTGTTTTTAAAGAAAAAATCCACAGGGTTCTCTAACCGAGGAAAACTATCCTTCATTGTCCACAGCCGAATCGGCAGAACCGGTTTCTCTTGAAAAGTTTCTTGATAAATTCTCACTAAAGCTGGTACCAAATTTCTACACACTCCATCAATATCTACAAGCAATAATGGTCGATCCATGACCTTTTCTCCCTAATTTCATACCTATCTTCCTTGTTGTAAACTTTCAGCGATCAATTCTTTTTCTTCGGAAGTCAATTCTAAATAATTGGGTTTATTCCAATTCAAGTCCTGCTGATCAAATAAAATAGGTTTTACAGTTACAATCGAACCCAAACGGTTTACATAGGCATACTTTTCAATAGTCTCCGGACTACCATCATCCCCCGCCCTAATGTAATTAACTTCCAATTCTGACAATTCACTTCTTCCTGACAACTCATTCTTTTCAAAATACATATTTGATACAAACGCATCCTGCCCCCGGAACGAAATAACACGCCCAGGATACTTTTCCACCACTTCCAACAAGGTCATAAACGTTCCTCCATTAAGTTTAGTATTCTGAACTTATTTGACAAACAAATTCCACCATACATATTTATCTTGCTGTTTTTTAATGATTTACAAATATAAATTACATCAAAAAAAATCCTTCGTCAAGTCTAAAATTAAAATAATATAGAAAGGGGACAATTAAGTCCCCTTAATCTCTGGCTATTCTGATAAGATAAAGTTGCTCAAGCACCTATCTCACGATATCTATACCTAACCATGTAAAAATTTCAAATTATGGACAACTACGGCACCTTGTAATAATTAATAACCAGATCGGGATCATCATACAAATAAAGCTGTCCATCATAATCTCTGTTTCCCAAGCAAAACTTAAAAAGCGTTCCCGGATTTGAAATATAAACAGCATAAGCCACAGTACTATTCAGTGTAAAATTCGCCTGATAATATTCACCAAACGGATCCGTCCCTTGACCCGGTATATACGTATTGCTGGCTAACGTCCAATTATTATTATACCACCAATACAACTCAAATCGCTGATTATTTATTTCACTACCGGTCTGAAATTCCGTTTTCAAAACATCATCGTAAAAATTATATGATTGATTTTTCAAATAATATGGCGAACCATAACCTCGAAAATACATCAATGTTACCGGCAAAGTAACATCACCAATATCATTTCTTAATTGAACCAGATCTACATTAACAGTCCCAGTAATACTTACCCTGTTCGCCGTTATTACTGCAAATCTAACATAACGAATAGGTTCTATAGGATCATAAGACAATGTTACCGGTTGCCACTCTACATAATTACCTTGGGGAATATAAACTCTAACCTCAGATTCCAAGTCATCATCGGCTTGAAAAAAGGCACCAGCAATATAAAGTGCATTACCAGCCCCAACATTTCCTTTTACGTGAAAAGTCATACTATGAACACCTGCCGAACGACTATTCACCGGAATTTCAAAATATCCACTTGCAAACACCTTATTTCTCATAGTTGAATTAATAGGAATTCCTGTCGAATAATTTCCGTCAAGCGGATCTTGTTGGTCCTGATTTAAAGACGGAAAATAATTGACAGATGTCCAACTGGCAGGCTCATCATAACCAGTTAATCCCGTTACCTGCCACGCAACCGGTCTGTTTGCTTGTTCAGATGTGGTCCACGATTCATAGCTCGGATTCAAATCGGAATAAGTAGGCGGTTGCAATAAAACACTCTTACCAAAACCATCAAGAGTAATCGTATAACCACTACCATATCCCAATGTAGCCGGTGTTTCATTCGGTCTCGAAAATATATCAAATGCCGAACCGTACTCATTTGAACCATACCAATCATCACACGCCAACAAACTCTCATCATTTACACTTGCATCACCATTATCACAATACCATTTACCAACAGACGCATCATACTTAATAAATTCAAATTCTTTACTGGCTTCCTGATGAAATGAAGCTGGAGCCAAATCGGGATACAGCTCACCATAATAATTATAACTGGCTCCTAAAACCGTTGTAGAATTATCACCAATCTTATCCAATTTGCCCAAAACATTGGACATTGAATCAATTGGTGTTTTCTCGCACCCCGGAAACCAAACAGAGAAAAGAAAAACCAACAAAACAACTAAACGATTCATACAATCTCCTTTCAATTAGTTCAACCTTAAAAATTCCGTGTCTCACAATGAGACACAAGACACGGTTAAGTATAGTATTCTAAACACTCTTATTAAAAAATTTTTCATACCGCTTCAATCTGTTCATTAATAAACCCGACAAACTCATCAGATTCTTCAAACGGTTTATAATCAGGATTGGTGCTTTTTAAAATCCGCTTGCTAATGGGATGGTCATTCACAAAATCATTCAGTTTTTGCCAACCCGTCCGACGAGAACCCTTAACATAATTCAGATACTCTAAGGCAATATTACTGGCAAACGCCAAAACAAAAGTCGGTGTCACTTCATATTTGCTTTCAATCATTCTGGAATATACGGCATCAAGGTTTTTAGCAATCCTTCTCAAGTCCCTATTCCGAACACCACGTTTATATTCACGAAACAATTCATCAATAATTTCAAGAAATTCCTGCTTTCTTTGTCTAATTGTTAAATCAACAAAAACCTTGATTACTGCCAATATCAATACCGCCTTTCGATCATTCTTGCTCATAATTGCACCAGCTCCGGTTTCAATCCAGCAATTCTTTCGATTATCTTTTTTTCGCCCAAATCACTGCTCTGGTATCTTGCCGAAGGTCCATAACCAAATCGCAATCTCCAGAAATATTCCTTCGTCCGCTCATCTCTAAGTCTCTGCAAACTCGCATAATACCTGCCATCAACAAAATACTGAAAAAAGTTTTCACCACACACTTTCACGATATTCGCCTGTTTAAAGGCATATTCCATCGCATCATCCCGATCAAAAAACACAATCTTATCGTTGGGATGGCTATACGGATAAAGCTTACATACATACCCCGTTCCCTGTGGAATATCTTTAAAACTAATGCTCGTCATAATCACCAACATCATACGCTTTACTGTCATTGCTCTCCCTCCTGTTCAGTCCCTAATCCAAATGAAATAAACTTTCCGATAAAAATGGCCATTGGAATTGTTATTACCAAATACACCGCCATCCATAGCAAAATCTTTCCTAACATAAACATCTCCTCTTTTTTTGTTACACCGCTTTTCGATAGATATAATCCAAATTAGCTTGAATTACCTCCACCCCATTCAATTCTTCGTGTTTTGTTTCCTTTTTCTGAAAATAGTACTGCAAAGCCAAATTCCGAGATTCTCTTCCCGACATACATACCTCACGAAAATCACACCACCCGCAATGAATCCCCTGCGACCGATATGGCTTCAACACCCCAATCTCGCTTACTACTGTCCGAATCTTCTCAATCATATCCTGAATTTCTTCACGTGTTCTGGAAATCACTTGACGGTCAAAGTAAAATTCTGAACGGTTTATATAATCGTTTATTAACCGTTCCTCATACTCCTGCGGAGATTCAATTCGCTCAACATACACAATCTCGCCATTATAATTTTCTATCGTTCCCCTCAATTCTTTTTCTTTTCTCTGGGCATCAGATTTTAAGCGAAACGATTCATCGCACAACAGTTGACCAGTATTTTTATCAACAACCCGATACTCTTTTTTCAGGTTGGGCTTGGTGCTCGGCTTTTTCATAACCGTGTAATATCCTTGTAAAAAAGGATTTTGCCACTTTGCCATCAACGCCAGTAAATACACGCTCACTTGATCGTCCATTCGGAGCATTTGCCGATCATCTTCACCCCACATCGTTTTGGTCTTAATCTCGTGCAGAAAATACTTGCCCTGGTGCTTCACCACGCCATCAATCTTACCGGTTAAAACAAAGTCCCCAAAATCCAACGCAAATTCCATTTCTGGCAAATATGCCTGAAAACCTTCGGTCTGAAAAAAGTGAACATGATAACCGGTAAGCATCGCAACTACCACTGCTCGGTCCGCCTGATATTCCTCATCGGTCATATCCGCATACCACCCTTGCGATTTCCCATATAGCAAATATTCTCTGGCTTTGGCCTGCAAGGTGGATAAATCCCACTTTTCTTTGTAAAGCTGTTCGATTAACCGATGAACTACCGAACCAATCATAATACACCGTGAAGATTCCTTCGGTCGAAATCCTTGAGCATACGCCCAATCGTGTTGTTGTCGACAGGTTATCCAGGATCGGAATTCTGAATACGTAATTACTCTTTTTTCTGCCATCCCACGTCCCTCTTTTTAAGTTTTATCATACTATTATTTTTCATTTGATAGTTTAGTAAACTATACTATTATTTCAAAAAAAGTGTGACCGAAGTCACACCCGTTTTGTTTACTCTTGATTTTTAATGACAGATAACTTAACTTCTACCATGTTCGTAACAAGTTTGTGAACGACGTCTGTTAGTAGGTTGATAAAAGCTTCTTCAACCTCTGTTGCCAGGGCGGGCATGGTGGAATTAAGTTTAGAAATTAAATTGGAGAATTCTTTAGTGTCAATTTGTTCATTTACCAATTCCTGTGCAAGCTGGGTCTTCAAACATCCTGACACTCTCTCACCAAATTCTTGGTACATAAATCTTCCCTCAAGTTTTTGTAATAAATTTGAGTTTAAAAATACTTCAAGTGAAAAACTTTGTCAAGAAAAAAATAAGATTTTAATATAATAAATACTAATTAGTCAATTATTTGATATTCTGGAAACATGCTATGAATACACATATCATACAAAAAATTAATTACGCCGAAGAATTTCTCAAATCCAAATTCCCAAATATTGAATCTTGTACTTACGAAGAAACTGAACCGTTTGAAGAACATATCAAAATCCTGTTCGGAAATAATGTCTGTTTTTTAAGAACCTATGTCGGTTTTCATTATAACGCCAACCCGTTCACCCAAGTCAATTTCGCCAAGCTGTTAAAAGTATCAATCGGCACCCTAAAACAATGGGAAAGCGGATCAGTCATGCCAAATCAATTGTCCGTCCATTCAATCGTTTCCCTTTGTAATTCACTTCTGAATAGACCAAACCTGCTCAATGAAAAAATAATATTATTCAGAAATCTTGTTAAAACTTTACCAATTCTCATAGCTCTATATGACAGCGGGATTTCTCCGGAAGAATTAATTAAATTCGTCGATACCAATAAGCTATCCGAAAAGCTTAAAAAATCTATTCAAACACCAAAACAAGCAATGCTTGAAGATATAATTCAAGCCTATCCAGGAGCCTTCGGAATAGTGAATAAAAACGGCATAATAACAAATTTTCTTATTTCTGACCAATACCTTAAAAAACATCCTCAATTAAAAAACATTGTTGGAAAAAATATCGACGAAATAATTCAAGACCCTGAAAGCAGAAAACTAATAGCAAAAAGATTGCAAAAAGTTTTAAAATCTAAGAAAAAAATTAGCTATCAAACCACAATGGATGGCTATGCTTACGAAACCAATATCATACCTATTGATTCAAACAAAATTTATATCACCGCTCTGGACATTCACGATTTCTACCTCGACTACACCAAACAAAAAGATCTATGGAACTTTGTTCTTCAAAATCAACCTGATAGTTTTTTTCTTATCGATAAAAACGATAAATACATCGGTGTATGGATTAAAGATGAAATTAGATCTGTGCTCCCTTTTCCACCCAAATCATTCATCGGACAAACCTGGCAACAGGTGCAAAAACAAATAGACAATGCTTTGGGTACCGACCTGTACAAACTAACCGAACTTTATGATAAAATAGTCAAAAAAACACGGGAGCCCAAAAGCTTTAGATTGGAATTTAACAATCTTGTTTTCGAACATCTGATGATTCCCTGTCCACACGGCTATAAACTTGGCATCATACGAAACATTACAAAAACCTATGAAGCTGAAAGAAAATTTAAAGATTTGGTTGACAATATCTACGACGGTGTATTCGTCATTCAAAACAGAAAATTTGTCTATTGCAATGAAGGGTTAGCCAAAATAGCAGATTGCACAAAAGAAGAATTAATCGGTAAAGACATCTCGACGTTTGCAATTTTGGGCGACAAAGACGAAATGGTAATTCGACACCTAAAACGAATTCAAGGTTTACCAGCAGAAACTTCATTCGATTTGGATATTATCAGCTTAAAAAAGAAAATTAAACATGTTGCTGTAAATGTCAGTATACCCGTTCTATTTGATGGCAAACTTTCTATCATCGGCACCGCCAGGGACATCAGCGACCGAAAAAAAGTATTCGACCAGCTGGAAAAAATAATCAATTCCGCCCTGGTTTTACTTATTCCCGATTCAGAAGAAAAACGGGCAGAATTCCTGAAAAAAATTTTGGAGCAAAAATGAAAAAAATTTTTCGCCCAATAATAATTAATATTGCACAATTCTTAAAATTCAAAAATTCTTTAAGCATAGTATTTATTATAAATAAAATTATTATATATATATAATATAATAT